>Ga0207032_1163_pt1 | contig 17031 bp, 14 predicted proteins | sample Alteio_BWMinCont_38_FD_153308 | JGI IMG/M metagenome (GOLD analysis project Ga0207032, IMG submission 153308) | Enriched cells from forest soil in Barre Woods Harvard Forest LTER site, Petersham, Massachusetts, United States -... | ecosystem: Environmental > Terrestrial > Soil > Temperate forest >... | reverse complement strand
CGGTCGACCCGCCGCGAAGAACTTCGGCGAGCACGGTGCTGAACGATTCGGGCGAAAGCTCGGTGACTTTGTAGAAGCGGCAAGCCGCGTGATAAATAGCCTCGCGAGCGGAATAATCCACCGCCAGCCGCAGATGCAAGCGCTCGCCCTTTGCCGTCGCGGCTTCCGAATCCGTGATGGCCTGGCGCAGCGTCGCCGGCAAACGATCACGCCGCCCGATGACGCTGAGGCGCACGCCTTCGTCGATGCAATGAGTGGTTTCGGTGAGCAGGTATTCGTGCAACAACCGCAGAATCGCGTTGACCTCCGCGGCGGGCCGCTTCCAATTCGCTGACGACAGCGCGAAAAGCGTGAGCGTGTGAATCCCCAGGCGCGGCGCGGCCTGGATGACCTGGCGTGCCGTTTCCGCTCCTGCGCGATGCCCGGCAGAGCGCGGCAAACCCCGGGAGGTGGCCCAGCGTCCGTTTCCATCGGAAATGATTGCTACGTGCAGCCGAGGGGCCAGGGCCACCGCCGGCTGCATGGTGTTTTGCTGAAGTACGGTAATCAGTTTCATGGATACTCTTTTTCTCCGCCGGCGGAGAAACAACTGCAAACTACTTTGCTACACAAAGTGCACGCGCAAAAAATTTTCGACTTAACGCTCCCGCGTCGCGCGAATCAGTGCCTCCATATGATTCAGATAACGCTCCAAAGCCTTCCGCCCCGCCGCCGTCAGGCGATACTGTGTTTTCGGCGTCCGCCCGTCAAAAGACTTCTCGCACACCAGATAAGCAGCTTCTTCCAATCTTCTGGCGTGCACGCTTAAATTGCCATCGGTGGTTTTGAGCAGGGCTTTCAATTCATTGAACGTGAGCGAACGGTTGACCGCCAGCGCGCTGACGATTCCCAAACGGATGTGCTCGTGGATCAGGCGATCCAGATCTGACGGAACAGCTTCGTGTGCCGGATTACGCACGGCCTCCAAGGAGGTTTCACGCTCGCGCGAGCGCTGCTGCCGTTCCTGATGAGCTGCAGATGATTTTGCCATGCGAATCTAAGCTAGCCTCCGTAATGCCGGGCGATCCACCAACCGAATCCGATCTGGACTACTCCAAATCCTGCGGCCATGAAGGCATCTCCCCAACTCGCCGGCGCGAAGAGAGCCGCGCCGCCGAACAACATCAAGCACAAACCCATCACCGGCACAACGCGCACGGAAAACGCCCCGCCGGTAACAATCGCAGTTCCATATAAAAGGAGCCACATGCCTGGCAGCGCCGCGAGGAGGCCCGTTTGATAAAGAGCGAACGTCAAGAGACCGCCGACGACAATGGGGGGCGCAAAGCTCAGAACAAATCTACGGCCCGGCCCGGAAAAAAGCGCCGAATTGGCGCGATGCGCTTTTGTGGCGGCCGCCGGCGCCGCAATCGCGACGGCGACGAAAGCCTCAACGAGCCAGACGGTGAGCCAGGCGCGAGGAGTGGCCTGCCGTGAAGCTACGAATGCCGCCACCAGCGCGGTAACACCCATGGCCACGCCGCCCCAACCGGGAACGGCGGTAAATTCCGCGGCGCTTTCCATGGTTTCGCGAATGTAGCGGAGATGGTCCGCGGCGCGAGCATCGATGGGGATGGGCTCGCGATGGGAAGAGCGAAGCGGACCTGGAAGCGCCATGGCAAAAAGATAGCGCAAAAGGTTTTGGCTGTCAAGTACTTTGTGTCATAAAGTACAGGGTGGAAAACCTCAATGTTTTCGCGGATAACGTCCCATCAGCGAATTCCAGCGGATAGTGAACACGTCGATGAACATCTGTATGCTGTCGCGCAACATGCTCACTTTCGTGGCCGGCGAATGCCCCCAGCGCACAGGAATCTCCACGGCGCGCAAGCCATGGTGGCGCGCCAGATACAGAAGTTCCGGGTCGAACCCAAAGCGCTCGATCCTCTGCTGCTCGAAAATGATTTTGCACGGATCATTGCGGAAGGCCTTGAATCCGCACTGCGTATCGACAAATGGCAGCCACAAGATGACGCGAACAATCTTGTTGAAAATGATGCCGGCGAATTCACGGAAAGGAGATTCATGGACGCTGATCAAACCGCGGTCCATGGCGCGCGAACCAATGGCTACGTCAAATTTCTCCAGCGCGTCGATGAGCTTCCCGGCTTCCTCGATGGGCGCGGAAAGATCCGCGTCGGTAAAGAGCGCGAAGCGCCCGCGGGCTTCCTGCATGCCGCGACGCACGCTGAAACCCTTACCGCGGTTGACGCCATTCGAAACCACCCGCAGCAAAGGAATCTTGATTTGAAAATATTCGGCCACGGCAGCGGTGCCGTCTTTCGAACCATCATCGACAACCAGGACTTCCGCTTCGCGCCCCGAGTCTTGGAGATACGACGCAATCCGTTCCAGAGTTGCGGGGAGCCGTGATTCTTCGTTGTACGCGGGGATAATGATGGAGAGGTCGGGAGCAGGGGAACTCATCGTCAGCCAGGTTCCTGCCAGCCATGGTAGCCCACCAGTGGTACAAACCGGCAGCCTTCCAGGATCTTGGCAGGGAAGGCGTCACCGCGCCTTTCGACGAGGTGTAATTCCTGATGATCCGCACCGCCGACCGGAATGATCATGCGGCCGCGTTCCGCAAGCTGCGCGAGGAGCGGCTTGGGAATCTCTGGCGCGGCAGCAGCAACGAGGATGGCGTCGAAAGGCGCAATCTCCGAAAGGCCGAAGGTGCCGTCGCCGCAGTGCACATGGACATTCGAATAGTCCAGCTGCGCCAGAAGTCTGGAAGCGGCGGAAGCAAGCTCGGGCCGGCGCTCGATCGTGAATACTTCCTTGGCCAATCGTGAAAGCACCGCGGCCTGATAACCGCAGCCCGTGCCAATCTCCAGAACGCGGTCACCCGGCTGCAAATGCAAAGCAGCGGTCATGGCGGCAACAATATAGGGCTGCGAAATGGTTTGCCCGCCGCCGATGGGCAAGGGCGCGTCCTCGTACGCATGAGAACGCAGCTCATTGGCCACGAATTCGTGCCGTGGAACGGCGGTCATCGCTGCGAGGACATCGACATCGCAGATGCCGCGCCGACGCAACTGTTTTTCAACCATCTCCAAACGTTGCGGAGCGTATTCTTCGCTTTCAAGCATGGGTAACCGCTGCCGCGTGCTTTTCCCACGCGCTTGTCTTGAGGATTTCTTCCATTTGCGCGAGCGTGAAGTCGCATTCGTCCTCGGTGTTGTAAAAGTGAGGCGAGAGGCGCACGCCCGCTTTGGGACGAAAGTCGACAAGAATCTCTCTCGAGATCAGTTCGCGGCAGACTTCATAAGCGTGCGGACAGTCTACGGAAACTGTTCCGGCACGCTCCTCAGGTTTGTCCGGCGTGTTGACCCGCCAGCCGCGAGACTTCGCCCCTTCGATAAGGCGCGCCGTCATGCGTATCGACTTCTCGCGGATTGCGGCAATTCCCACCTTATTCAGAATCTCCAGAGCGGGCTGGCAAGCGTACAACGCCGGAATGTGGGGAGTGCCGTTGAGATACCGGAAAGAGTCTTCCCTAGCGTCGATGGCCCCGGTTTCAAAAGCAAAAGGCCGGCGATGCGCGATCCAGCCGGTGAGGGAGGGACTGAGTTTCGCGCGCAAATCCTCTCGCACGTAGAGATACGCAACGCCGGGCCCGCCGCAAAGCCATTTCAGAACGCCACCCACGGCGAAATCCGCACCCAGACTGCGCACGTCCAGGGGAATGGTTCCCGCAGCCTGGAACGCGTCAAGAATTACGTAAGCGCCGACGTGGTGGGCCCGCTCGATGATGGCGCGCAAATCAACGATAAAGGAACTCCGAAAGAGAACCTGAGAAATCGGCACAAGGAGTGTGGTTTCATCAATGGCCGCGAGCACTTTGTCCAGATCGATGCGAATATTATCCGGAGTCGGAACGATTTCGACGCGAGCACCGTGGCGGCGATGCTCCTGGTAGAAGTATTGAATCGAGGGGAATTCGAGCTCGACCATCACTACTTTGTTGCGCGGGGCATGGAAGTCGAAGCAGGACGAAATCACCGCCTGGGTCAGCGTGACGTTTTGATGAAGGGAAATCTCGCCGGGCCGCGCGCCGATGAGCGGAGCAATCTGGTCGCCCACGCTGACGGCCATGTCCCACCAGCCTTCTTCCCAGGCGCGAACCCCGCGCTCCGCCCAGGAATCGGCGTAAGCGCGCATCGCGTCGTATACGCCGCGGGGCATCGCGCCGAGAGAGTTGCTGATCATGTAGGTGGTGCGGTCCAGAATCGGGAATTCACCACGCCACTTTAAGAGCTGGTCCATGTATGCACTCATTTACAGCACGGGGTTGCCGCGAAATCCAGTTTAGATTGTATAATGCGGCCAGAGGCGGCCTGTGCGCAAACGATATGTCTTGAGCGAATATGTCGAGCTGGCGATGGGTCAGGCGCTGTACGACAAGCTTGAGGATCATTCCTTCGCTGGCCGCATCCCTACATGTGCGGGTGTACTCTCGTTTGCGCCGACCCTCAAAGAATGTGAAGAGGAACTCCGCTCTACGCTCGAAGATTGGGTCCTTGTTGGACTCAAGCTTCGGCATAACCTACCGGTCATCGGGAACTTTGATTTGAACAAGGAACCCGAACGTGAGCCGGTAGACACCCTGTAAGCGCCGCGAATTCATCCGCCGCCTCCGCGGCCTCGGTTTCGACGGGCCATTCTCGGGCGCCCGCCACCAATTTCTGATCTACAAGGAAAGCCGCCTGACGATTCCCACGAATGAAGAATATTCCGTTCCGCAGCTCAGGATGATGCTGCGTGAATCCGCCATCATCCTCGGCCGCGAAATCGCTCTCGATGAGTGGGAGCGATTGTAATTATTCTTTCTCAATTGCCGTCTTTGAGTGATTGCGTTTGGCTCGTGACCAGGCCCAATAACCCAGCGTGATGAAGGCGAGCCAGGGCACGCCGGCCAGCAAGGTGACGCGAAATCCCGGCACCCACCATGTGGATACTAGCACTGCCAACACCGCCGTGAATCCAGCTAGGGACGCCCAAGGCCCGGGCGGCCCCACTTGCAGGTAGGGCCGTGCTCGCCGTTTGTGGAACCGACGGAACGCCAGGTGTGTGAGCAGCGTCATCAACCACGCGAACAGCGCGCCAAAGCTGCTCAGCCCGACCATGAAAACAAAAAGCGAGCCCTGGAAATAGTGCGAAAGGAAAAGCGCCGCCACCATTCCGCATCCAGAAACCAAGACTGCAACCACCGGCATGCCTTTGCCGCTCAATCGTCCCAGTGCCGAAGGAAGATACCCACCGCGCGCCAGCGAAAAAGCCAGCCGCGTCCCGAAATACAAATTGGCGACAGCGCTGGAGAGCGCTGCCGTCAGCACCACGAAATTCATGATGTGACTCGCCGCCGGGATTCCCGCGGTTTGAAAGACGCGCACAAAGGGACTTTCGCCCAGCCCAATCTGCGTCCAGGGAACAATCCCGACAACGAGCGCGAGTCCGCCGACATAAAAAAGCACCAGCACGATGAGCGTCTTCCGCAGCGCTTTCGGTACCGCTACTTTCGGATCCGCCGCCTCACCCGCGGTGCTTCCGACCACTTCGATTCCAAAGAAACTGAAAAGTCCCATCACGATTCCCATGGCGACGCCTTTCCAGCCATGCGGAAGAAAGCCACCGTGAGCCGTGTAGTTGGAGAGGCCGACCTTCGGGAATCCTACTCCACTCAGCAGCGCCGTCCCGAAAATCAGAAAGGCCACGATAGTCACGACCTTGATCATCGAAAGGACGTACTCGAAAATTCCAAGGTTGCCGATGCTGACGGTGTTGACGTAAAGAATCAGAAGCGAAAACATGGCAATCCAAATCCAAGCCGGCGTTTCCGGAAACCATAATTCGCAATAGATGGATGCGGCCACGACTTCGCTGCCGACCACCACCAGAATGCATAGCCAATACGTGAGACGAATCGCAAATCCCGCCCACGGATGCAGGTACATTTCTGCATAAAGTCCAAAGGATCCCGCAGCTGGGTGCGCCGCGGCCATTTCTGCGAGTGCCCACATCATCGTCAGGGCGATGCCCGCCGCGCCGGCAAAACTCAGAATTACCGCCGGCCCCGCAAGTTTCACGGAGATGGCGCTTCCCAGGAACAGGCCTGTGCCAATGGTGCTGCCGATGCCAATCATGGCGAGTTGGCCCGGCGTCAGGCTGCGGTGCAATCCCGCTTCACGCTCGAGAATCGCGGCGGGCGCTGGACCGCTGTCCGCCGAAGGAACTCCGACCGGTGTTTCACTCATGGCGCGGCATCCTAACAGAAAGTCGTGCCTGTTGCCGGGCCTGAACGTCCGGCCAGTGAACGACGCGGCAAAACTGTCCTGCAAGCCAGTTTCGCCGCTCCATGGACCTCCCTAAAATCGAATGCGTGGGGCGAACTCGGGCGAGCCGCCACGGAGGTTGTCATGAAAGCGGTCCTGGCGCTGGTCATCATTTACGTCGGAACATTTTTCCTGGTGATTCAGGGAGCTTCGCAAAACTCGGCGCAAGCTGCACCGCAAAGCACCGCATCCGCACAGGGCAATGTGCCAGCCGCACAAACAAACCTCTCCATTGACCCCGCCAAGGAAGCAGACATTCGTTCTCTGATGGAGCTTGTCGGCGCGCGGGATATGGTACAAGACGGCGAGAACGCCGCCATCGAACAGTCCCGGGAAAAACTGCTGGCCACCGTGCCGAATAATGACAAAGGCCAGGCTTTCGTGAATGCTTTCGCTACCAGCTATCAAAAGAAATTCGACGTTGACCAGGTGTTGGACCAGCTCGTCGTGATTTACGACAAACATTACACCGAAGAGGAAATCAAGGGGCTGCTCCAGTTTTACGGCTCACCGCTGGGACAGAAAGTCGCTGGCGAGATGCCCAAGATCGGCCGTGAAACGCAAGCGGCCGTCCGCGCCGCTTCCGGCAAAGCCGCCAAGGAGTCGCTCGCGGAAATGAAGAAAGAGAATCCGGAGATTGGGCAGAACGCCCGGCTCGGGAATGGCCAGAATCAGGGTCTAAACCGCTGGCAGCAGCGCCGTGGACAACAGCAGGGACAAGCGGCTCAGCAACAAGCCGCACAACAGCCCGATCCGCAATAACTCGAACGGTCACCCGAAGAGCGCTTCCGGATTACTGGAAGCGCTTTTTGATTTTTATGTCGATACCAAACGTGCCGTTCTGATCCCGCAAGCCAACAATCGAGACGTTGCGGTCCACGTTGTATTCCACCTGGATGACCTGTTGCTGCGTCGAGCCTACGTTCGAAACGTAGGTGATCGTGAGGTTGCGGGCAATCTGTTGCTCGACGGTTACCCGGGCCGCCGCGTTCTGTTCCGAACCCGTCGAACCTACCCCGGTAAGCCCGGGATCCACGCGAAAACGCGTGATGCCGAACAGCCGCTCAAGCCTTCCGCCCAGTTGGCTGGAAATCGCTTCCGAAAGAATTGCCGAAGCGCCCGCGGTACCGCTCTGTGTAGTTCCGCCGCTGCGTGCCGTGGCTTCCGAACTGGTCTGCCCCAGCGCGAGCAAGGTGATGATGTCGTTTGCCGGGAGTGGGGGATCGGACCGGTAGGCCAGCGTCAGCTTGCTGGCGGGGCCATTGAAGTTCAGGGTGATCTCATATTGTTGAATCGTGGTGGTGGCTTCCACATTCAAAACCGGATCGAGCCGGAAAGGATTGGCGAAGTTCAAGTCTCCACGCGATACGCGATAGCGATTGCCGGCAAAATACAAACTGCCGGAAAGAATATGGATATGCCCGAGAAGAATGGGATGCTCCCAGGTTCCCCGCACGCGGAGATTGGCCTCGGCCTGGAGTTCCGCGCCAGGCCATTCCATGCGCGCATCGGCGGTGGAAAGAGCTTCGACGTCGAATTGCAAATTGCGCAGGAAAGGCGAACTCGTCGACGGGCCGTTGATTCCTTCTTTCATGGAGACCAGCACGCCTGCCACTTCCAGGCCCTGCGTAAGTGTGACGCGCTCGATGGTCACGCGGCCGGAGAGCAGCCCCGAAGTAGGAGTGCCCGTCAGACGGAGCGACCCTCCGAGCAGCCAGCTCATGCCCTCCGGATAACGGATACGCACACGGTCGGTGCGCACGCTCACGTCATAGCGCAGCGGGCTCTCCGCGTAATTCACGTTACCTGAAATGCTAAGCGTGCCTCCGCCGGACTCCGCGCTGATGTTTTCGAAATACAGCCGCGTCGCATCGAAAACCAGATCGCCTTGAATCGCGCTCAAACCCGTGGGGAAATCTGCGGCGCGTGCCGAAGCCTTCTCGATATGCACGCGGCCGGTGATGCGCGGCCTGTCCAGCGGGCCCTCGAAGGAAGCGTTAATTTGCGCGGGACCGCGGGCGTCCAGATCCGGAACAAAACCGCTGAGGAGCCGCAGGTCCAATGCGCCATTGAGGCGCAATCCTACCGTGCGCCGCCCGCCGAATTGGACTGAACCGGCGATTTGCAGGTTGGTGTCGGCTCCACGCAGCGTGACGGGGTCGATTTCCAGGCTATCGGACGATGATCGCAGATGGACCGGGCCGGTGTTTTCCAGCCGCACGTTCGCGTAATTCATCGTCAGCCGCGAAAAGTTTGCATCCACGACGATGCTCTGCGGCTGCTTCAGCGAGCCATTTACCGCGATATCGCCGTCGGCATTCGCATGGCCTTCAAAACGATTCAGATGCAAGGCGGTCAGCAGGAACGGGTCCAGGTTAATGTTTTTAATCGAGACTTTGCCGCTCAGCCGGTAGGGATCGGCGAGGCCGAGCGTGTAACCGCCGGAAATCTCTCCGGTGGTCATGGAGGATCCCAGTTCAAGATGCGCCGTATTCCCGTCGGACGTCAAATTTCCATCGAAACTGCCAATCACAACCTGGCCGACCCGTAGATCGACAACTCGAAAAGTTCCATCGCCCTGCGGCGCCCGGATCGGACCGTTCGTCTTCAGCCGGAAACTTACCTGCCCGCCCACGGGAAAACGCGGCGACTGCAGCTTTTCGATATTCTCCAGCGGCAAAGCCGCGCCGACGAGATCCGTCGAAATCGTTTGATCTGCGAAACGATAGCCCGCCGAACCCGTGATGATTCCCGCCCCTCTCCCATTTTCTTTTCCCGGCGGAAAAAATCGCAGCTCTGCATTGGCGATTCGCACCTCATCTCCCGAAACACTAAGTTGCCCTCGAAGGCGATTGAACGACAGTCCAGCGACTTTGCCCTCGGCCAGATCGAAGAGGCCCGTAACGGTGGGCTGTTCTCGAGTGCCATGCCCATGAAACTGCCCCGTCAGCAAGCCTTTAACGGGATAAGATAATCCGAGCAGTTGTTCGAGGCTTTCGGCCGGGACTTTCTCGAAGCTCATTTCCGCAGTCCAGTCGTTCTCCGGAAGGAAAGTCCAGTTTTTCAGGGCAAGAGTTCCTTCGATATCCGCTTCCATTTCGCCGCTGCGGGCATGTCCGCGCTCGAGCGCCAGCCCCGCAGGCGAGTAGGTCAGGTCGCCCTCCAGGAAATCCACGAAGACGCCGTCGTAACGAGCGCGCTCTCCGCGAACGTGCCCTTGAAACGTCGTGCCGGCGGAAGTGTCCAGGATTTTGCCGTCCCACCGCGCGCTTCCTGAAATTTGTTTCGCCGCCTCCGCAGAACCTGGTGTCGCACCGCGCAAGCCATCAATGAAATCCTTGTAGGTCTCCAGGGTTCCGGTCTCAAAACGCAGGTTCAACAGGGTGTTCCGCGGGCCAAGAACGCCGTCGAGTGTCCCGCGCGAGGATGGTGTTTCGAATTCTCCGGAAGCGATGGAGAGAATGTCGGGATCGGCGCGGTAGCGCAATTTCCAGGCCGCCGTCACCGGTTGGTGGTGCGGCGCCAATTGTTCGGGGGCATCCCATATGGTTGTCGCGGAAATATCAAAGTGTTCGAATGCAGCCGTCCAGGTTTCCACCGTGTCGGCTGTCAGGCGGGCGTCCCAATGCAGCTCGTCGATCGGGAAATCGGCATGCTCGATGGCCGGAAAAACGCCTGCCAGCTTGATGTTTTCCACATGCGTTGCGGCGCGGAATTTCCATCCGTCGAAACGCAGCGAGACGCGCCCGGTCACTTTGCCGCCAAACGCGCCCGCAAAAAAATCCGGCACCTCCAGGTCGCCGTTCTCGATTTGATAGCTGCCGCGGCTGGTGAGGCCTTTGACATGAAAGACGTTGTACGGTAGATCGATTTCGTGCCCGGAATAATTTCCGCTGCCCTTAAACCGGCCATTCGTGAACTGCCCTTCTCCGTGCAGATCCACTCGTCCCGTCGGCACCATTGGTTCGCGCAAGGTTTCGCGAAAATCCAGCAACTCGACCCAGCCGCGGTAGCGGAAACTCCACTGCGGATTGGCAAAATTGTTCATTTCCGCTTGCGCATCCAGATGCGAGTGCCCCGCGGTGAATATTCCTTGCTCCAGCGTGAAACCATCGCGCCAGAGCGTGAACTTCGCCGACACACCCACGGGCAGCGGCCTATAGCGCCCCGAAGTGAACTGCACCGTATGCCAGTCGAGGTTGCCCAGATACAACGGGTGCTCCGCCGTGCCGCCGGCATCCAGCGAAAACCCCAGATCGCCCCCATGCACCGTGAGCGGCGCCTTCACATCGTTGTAGAGAATCCATCCGTCGGCCAGTAGCAGGCGCCCAACGTGCAATTCGAATAAAGTGTCACGGGTGGATTGGTTTGGTGATTGCGGCCGCGAGGGCACGGGCACATTGGAAGCGCCATTTCTTTCGACACGGATATGCACGTGCGGCTGCTGGACGACCAGTTCGCTCAACGAAATCCTGCGTCCCCAAATGGAGTCAATGCGCAGGCCAGCCTGCACTTCTTCCGCGGTAAAAAAAGGTTCCGTGCCGGCGGGCTCCCTTCCGTGAATCACCAGCCCCTTCACGGTTACGCGCATCGCGAGCCACCGGACCGAGATCGAACGCAGCTCGACCTTTCCCCCGGTCATTAATTCCAGGCGCTTCACAAGCAGCCCTTGGAGGAGCGGATTGCCTGCACCAGTGCCGAAAAACACAATGACGGCTGTAAGTGCGAGTACCGCCAAAACCCACGGCGTGTGAATGATCCAGTTCCAGATCGGATGGCGGCTCGCGCGCTTCATTTCGCCGTCTCCTCGAGGAACTTCTCAATGTGCAGGCGGGCTTTGCTCTCGATGAGCCACTGATCGGCCTGATCATTAATGCCCCGTTGCACCAGGGCCTCCTGGATGAGTTCGCCTGCGTCTTCCAGTGGCGGCGGTTCCTGACCGCGAGCTTTGGCGCGCGGCACAACCGACTTCTCGTAGAAATCCTCAATCGTCTTCGGATCGATCTGCACGCCGGGACGAAAGCGGGAGTCCAGGTAGTTGCTCAGGTACAGCTGCGCGGCCGCCATTTACCGGATTTCCACGTCGCTTAGTCCGGCTTGCTTCTTCCTGGCTTCGTACTCCTCCGTTGAGGCGAACGATTTTCGCAGGAGCTCCAGGCTGCGGTTGATGTCGGCTTCGGAGGGTTGCCGAAAGTGCGAAACATCCGCCTCCGTTCGCACGATCCACTGATCGATCAGCCGGTCGAGGATTTGACCATCCGTTTCCGATTTTCCGTCTAAAAACTGCTGGTAGCGGCTGAGCGCGCGAACGTCGCTCAACAAAATGATGTCGTTCTCAACTCGCGCGACGATGCGGTCGACAATCTCTTGTGTGCCGATCAGCCCTGCCGCATTAGCTACCAGCACGGCTGCCAGAACAACGCGAATCGGAAGACTGGTCATCAGAACGTCGATCCCAGATTGAAAAAGATTTGAAACCCCGGGAGTCTCGTGCCTTGTTGGCCTAGCGAACCAGACACGCAACCGGTGGCAGTGCTCGGGCAAGGGATGGGAATAACGAACGATGGCCGGTTGAGTTGATACCCCAAATCGACACGAATCGGACCCACCGGCGTCTTGTATCTCACCCCCAAGCCGATGGTGTGTGCAAAGTAATTGAGTTCGTTGGTGCAGTTCGTAACGCACATGGGAACATTGGTTGCGCTTGGAGGTAACGCCGGATTTTGCAGCGCGAACGTGGGTGCCGGCAGCATGGCGCGTAAGGTGATGCGGTTCACCCGGCTGTAGACGTTTCCTCCATCATAGAAAATGGCGCCGCCCAGCGCTGTGCCCACAAATGGCAGGCGCATCGGGAAACGGAATTCCTGGTTGAAGATAAGGATTGCCTGGCCTCCGATGGGGAAACCGGTGCAGGCATCGCGTGGCCCGGCCTGATTGAGAGCGAAGCCTCGCAGCGAGGTGCCGCCTCCGCCGAAAAACCGCTCCGGTAGGGGGATGATAGTTGGCAGTGGTCCCGGAGCCACTGCGCCGGGGAGGCACGCTCCCGGCGCGGGTGGCAGTAGCTTCGGGGAAACAGTGTCCCGGTACGGCGCGAGTATTCCAAAACGCGTCGAACGCGCAAAACTAAACCGGCGTTTGATTGGGTAGTAGGTGGAATTCTGAAAAAAGAGGCGCAGGAAGCTCGCGCTGGAACCCCAATAAGTATCGGCGTCACTGAAGTCGGCGCTGTTGAAACTGCCCTTGCTGGCGTCGGCCGGATTATCCCGCGTATCACGGAACCAGGTCACACCAAACTGGGAAACCAGCGTCGGCTGTTCGAACAGCGGAATTTCCTCCGGCGCGATGTGCGAATTCAGATTGGACACCAGTACTTTTCGAAACGTGTAGCCGAATAGAACTGTCGTCCGCGGCGTCACCTGGTCGGTCAACTGCGCCGCACTCTCATAGCGCATTTCCGTGAAGGTGTTGATGTCCTGCGTTTTTTCCGTGTATACGGTCGCCTGAGAACTGAAGTGCGGATCCCCGAAGGTATTGGGGATGGAATAGCCCAGCAGCGCGCGGTCTTCAATCGTACTCCCGCGCAATTTGAGCGACAGGGAGTCCGCGCGACCCGTCAGATTCAGCTTGCTGACTTCGAGAATTCCGCGTGGAGCTGCCTGCACCTGTCCCCCGGTCGGATTCGTCGTGCTGGCGAGCCGCTGCACTTCGAATCCGCCGCCGTAGGCAAGTGTGAAGCGCTTGGCTTCTTCGACGAGCACGGCGATGTCTTTATCCGGATCCGTCCCGTTGGGATTCTGCGGTTCAATCGTCACGCGATTGAATACGCCGAGGTTGTACAGCCGCCTTTGCGCTTCCACGACGTCGCCCTCGCGCAGCGGCTCATTCACTTTGATGTGCACCTCCCGGCGGACCACGCCGGGCCTCGTGTGCTCATAGCCGCCGAACAGAATCCGTCTCACGCGCGTTTGCGGACCCTCCTCGATGCGGTAGACCAGCCGGACGGCGTCCGCTTGCTCAATCACGGTCTTGGACTCTTTTTCTTTCGCTTCCTTCTTTTCAGTTTGCGGGGCGATTGCGGCGCCCGCATCGGCAGCCGGTATTGGCGCGGTCCCGGCCGCGGGAGCGCGCTCCGCAGCGGCTGTAAAGCTGGCCTCTGGAAACCCCTCATTGAAGTAAAGCGCGAGAATATTGTCCCGGTCGGTAGTTACGTTGAAATCGGAATACGGCTGCCCGGGCGTCGAGGCGATTACGCCCAGGAGTTCCTCTTCTTTAAATGCGTGAATTCCCTCGATCGCCAGGGATGCAACTCGGGTTTGCTTTCCCTCCTGCACTGTAAAACCAATGAACAAATCACCCTCTTTGCCTTGGTAGTCGTCTTTGACCTGATGTTCGACTTTGGCATCGAGGAAACCGTTCGCTTGGTATAGGTTGAGCATGGACTGCGCATCGGATTCCACCAGCCGCTGGCTGAAACGCCCGGGCGAACCGAACGCTCCGCCGAAAATCTGCAGCCGCCCCTTCAATAGTTCCGTGCTGAAGTACCGGTTCCCTTCGATCTCGATGCCCACAAGTTTGTGGCGCCCGCCCCGTTTGACGGTGTAGGTAATCCGTTCTTCCGTTCCCCGCCAATTGGCTTTCTCGGCTTGCACTTCGTGCGCTTCGATTTTGTAGTCCACCTGTGCATCAAAATATCCCTGGCGCTCCAGGCGCTCCCGAAGGTTCTTCTTGCCTTCTTCCAGAAGGTCCGCGTCCACCGCGCCTTCCTGATATATCGGTATCAATCGCTTGAGCTCCCCCGTGGAGAACTTTGCTCCCGTCACGTCCATCTGCACGCGCGGGCCTTCTGTCACCTCCAGGCTGAGCGGAACCACATTCTTCGCCACGGCATAATCGCCCCGGTGCACCGTTACCCGCCCGCTCAAGTGGCCCTTCTTGACCAGAAACTTGCGGATGCGTTCCGTCCCGCGCTGCAGCCGCTCCGAAGTAATCGGGCTGCCCGCTTTCATCTTCAATCGCGAAACGATTTCCGTATCACGATAAGCCGTCTGATTCTTTAGCTCGATGCCGCCGACCCGCGCGCGCGGTCCCGGCTTGATATGCACAACGATGTCCATCTGATGCGTTTCCGCATGCGGAACCGTTTCCGCGGAGACCTCCGCTTGGTACAGGCCCTCTTCCCGCAGCGTCTCGCGCAACCGCTCGACCGCTTCGCTGACCGTCGTCTGCCGGTAGGGTTGGCCCAACGCCAGCTGCATCGCGGCCGCCGCCGAGGCATCGCTTGGCGGGGCTACCAGGCCTTCAATGCGCACCTGGTTGAAAAAGAGATTCTCCCGCACCACGAAGTCCAGCCGCACCCCATCCGGCACCGTTGTGAGAACCGCGCGGAGATCCGCGTAATCGCCCGTCCGGTAAAGCGACCGCAAACTTTCCGCGACTTTCCCGCGATCCAGCGGTTTCCCGGTTTCCAGGGTGATTCCCTTCGGCGCTTCCGATAAGACCTGGCCGTCTTCTCTCACGATGCGGATTGCGGCAATTCGGGGAGGTTCCGCCGTGGGATTCGCCGGGGGTGTCTCTTGCGGCGCCTGCGCGCGCGTGGGCCCCGCTCCTATCAGGAGCGCGAGCGTGATAATCCCCCGCAACCCATTGCGCCTGCTCATTTTCATGCTTCCAATCGCTCAGACGAAGCGTAGCACAGCGACGTTGCCTCTCCTGTCTCCTTTGGCGCTATCATGTTACTTTACAGGCTTGTCCGCAGAGCCTGCCGGGGCCGCACCGTTCGTGAACGATTCTCTCCAGGATAAATACTCGCGCCAGATGCTCTTCGCCGGGATCGGCCCGGAAGGCCAGCGCCGCCTGCTGGCCTCACGCGTGGCTATCGTCGGGTGCGGCGCCATTGGCGCGGCAGCGGCGAACCTTCTTGGTCGCGCCGGTGTCGGCTATCTTCGGATCATCGACCGCGATTTCGTCGAGCCTTCAAATTTGCAGCGTCAAACTCTCTTTGACGAATCGGATGCTCTGCTGGCGCTTCCAAAAGCTGTCGCTGCCGAGCGCAAGCTGCGTTCGATCAATTCGAGCGTCGCCGTGGAAGGTCTGGTCGCCGATGTGAGCCCGAAAAACGCCGAAGAACTCCTCAGCGGAGTGCAACTGCTCCTCGACGGTACCGACAATTTTGAAACGCGCTTCTTGATCAACGACTTTGCCGTGATGTCCAATCTCCCCTGGATCTACGCCGCTGGCGTTGCCAGCTACGGCCTGACCATGACCTTTCGTCCCGGCCTGACGCCTTGCCTCGCTTGTCTTCTCGAGAGCGGCGACTCCCCGCAAGGCCTCGAAGAAACCTGCGACACCCTCGGCGTGCTGGGTCCCATCGTCAATCTGATCGCTTCGCTCCAGGCCGCCGAAGCTTTGAAGCTTCTGGCGGGCCGCGCCGAGGCTCTTCACGGGCGGTTGATATCCTGCGACGTCTGGACCGGGCACATGCAATCGATTCGCGTGGCTCGCAACCCCACCTGCCGCGCCTGCGCAAAACGTGATTTCACCTATCTGCAAGGCCAATCGCAGCCGCATATCACCCTGTGCGGCCGGGATTCCGTGCAGATTCACGAACACAGCCGCACTCTTGATCTTGCCGCACTCGGGCTTCGCTTGAAGCCGATCGTCGAAGACGTACGCCAAAATGATTTCTTGCTTCGCTTCCGTGTTGCGCCCTACGAAATGACGGTCTTTGCCGACGGGCGAGCCATCCTCAAAGGCACCAAAGATCCCTCCGTGGCACGTTCTCTCTACGCGCGTTATCTCGGCGCCTGATCTTCGTTCCTCTTCTGCTTCAGGGGTTGCGATTCAGCGAGGAGGGTGCCCGGAGCGCCCGAACGAACTCCGCATGCCCGCCCGGTCGAGGTTTTCCCGTAGATTCATCAACGTCAAAAAAGTGCTCAGGATGCGGGCCTTCAGGTCGTCCGTGAGGTGCAGGCCGCTGGTGGCCACGCGTGCCAGGCGTTCACCGTGCTCGGTGATGAACTTCATGATTTCCCGCTGGCGTTCCTGCGGCGCGTTGCCGAGAGCCGTCTCCCGGCGCATCTCCGCGCAGCTCGTCTCCAGCGCCAGCGTGAAGTGCAGGACGCAGAGCTTCTGCTCGGCGAGTGCCGGCGGCGAGTCGTTCTTGCATCCCGCGATTTGGCAAGGCGTTCCCATGCGGCCCAGAGTGCTAACAGATAAGTTACATCACCGGCGGAGAAAATCCAGTGCGCTGCGCACCCGTGCAACGAATCTTACATGAGGCGCTCCTGCCTTGTCTCGCGGTATTGGCCGCCGGGTGCGCAAAAAGTTCTCAAATTTCCATTGACATGAGTATGCAGTCGCATGTATAAAAATACAGGGGCCTCCGGGCCGCATCCAGATGAGCACGCACAAGACATTTCGCCACGGCCAGATCCTTCGCTTGGTCACCGACCAGCGCATCGCCAATCAGGAAGAACTACGCCGGCGGCTGGCGGCGCAAAAACTCCGCGTGACGCAGGCCACTCTTTCGCGCGACCTTCAGGAACTCCGCCTGGTAAAGACGCACGAAGGCTACAAACAAACCTCCGCGTTGCCGGAAGAAGCCGCTCCGTTGCCTCCCCTCGCCCGCGCGCTCGGCGAGTTCCTTCTCGATATCCGGCCC
>Ga0207032_1162_pt1 | contig 17058 bp, 14 predicted proteins | sample Alteio_BWMinCont_38_FD_153308 | JGI IMG/M metagenome (GOLD analysis project Ga0207032, IMG submission 153308) | Enriched cells from forest soil in Barre Woods Harvard Forest LTER site, Petersham, Massachusetts, United States -... | ecosystem: Environmental > Terrestrial > Soil > Temperate forest >... | reverse complement strand
AATTCCCGGAAAAATAACAATGGCGAACGAACGTAAGCCCGAAATTTTATAACGAAGTGAAAGGGCGAATATGAGTAACACTAATGAATAAATGCCAGCAAAAGCTGCCCCTAAGCCAATTGGCAAAAAACCTAAAATAGATGCAATGAGGTTTGGGGTAGAGGTGATGGCCATGATCTTGATTACATTTTTTACTTCGGTGGTGTCTCGGTCTGGCACCGATTGATCTTTGGGAACGAGGAAGTAAACCCCGAGCCAAACCACAAGCCCGCTAATAAAAATCTTAAAAAGAGAATTGAATGGGCTTAAAGCAACGCTCAGTGCTTCGGCTAACCACGCAGGAAAAAATTGTTGAGCATGTTCAGGAGTAGGTTGTACCCAAATGCTAGAAGGCAAATCCTTCCACATCGGCAACCCTTGAAGACGGTCTCGGATCTTCATCAAACCATCAAGCAAAGTTTCATGACGAACCATTCGGGTGAGCCATGAAAGCAAATCCGCAATCCAATTCACAACGACGGCGAAGGTGAGGGCATAGACGAAAGTAATTTTTGGATACCGCTCGGTAAAAAACCGTCTGGGTTCGGTCAAGCACGCCACTACATCGAGGTAGAATTGCTTTACTACGCCAACTGACGGAGCGGGAGCGGGGTCTAAAGCAGTTGTTGGACTCGAAAATTCATCGTTCATTTATGATAGGGATCCTATCATTTCATCTTCCACGCCGCCTCATCAAAAGGCAAAGCACTTTTGAAAGATTCGGGCAGAGAAAACGCCTCATTTAGCTTATTGTTGAGGTCTTGAGCATAAATTTGATCTTTGATCTGAAAAAAGCGAAATTTAAACTTATTAGGATTCTTTTCATCACCCACGGTCATCGTCAGTTCATCAGTCACTTTTCCTTGGGGTGCTGGGCTCACCACATCTTTTGCACGAGCCGAAGCGAGCATATCAAGCAAGCTTGAAAAGCGCTTTGCGTCAACCTTGGGATCGCCACCCTTTTGAATCCAGCTACCGGCAACGTAGGCAAAGGTGAGTGAAGATTTATATTTCTTGCCCACTATTTCACCTAAGGTAGCAGTCGCCTTCTCGGTTTGACCCATGAGAATGGTGTCACGAAGGTCGTTCAGCTTTTTATCAATCTGATTTCTAAAGTTGATATCGACTTCAAGCAACTCTGGGCGCGCTGAAGTTTTCACATAGGCATGTATTTCGTCCACGCCGTCTTTTTTTAATTTTGCATTCGACTTGGCGAGGACAGTGGTCTTTTGAAAAAGAGAGAGTGAATTCGTTTCCTTACCAATCTTAAGATCGTATTTCACCACAGGAGCAAGTCCTTTTACCACACCTTGTTCTGGAAAATCTTTCGCCTTCAACTGAGAAATCGCCGAGAACACGGTTTCAAGATGTTCGTAGTCTGCCTTATAGCCATTCACGAACCAAACACCATCTTTTTTCACACCCACAATTTTTCCGCCGGCCGTATGCGCTTCGAAACTATCAATGAGTGCACGATCAAACTTAAAAATAGATTTATCGCGAAACCAGGTTAAATCATGATCAAAATTGCTTTTGTAAGAATTCGAAATTAAGAAAATAGTGTTCTCGTTGATCGCACCATTGGTTGAAGACGCCACAAAGGTTTTATCCCCAAGTGGATGTTGTATTCCAAACCACGCCGCGATTTTCTTACCGTCTTCGAGCACAAATTCAACGAATGTCGCATTGAGATCGGTTCGCTTTGCATCGCTTAATCCGTATTCATCAAGTAGCTGCTTTCTTTTCTCTGCAGTTTCTTGGCTCAGATCAACTACCTCTGGCGCAGTCGCGCCAGCAAGTCCGCTTAAAAGCATTTTGATATTTTCGCTGTCTGCCTTTACGGTTTGTGGGTAAGTGATCGTCCAATTTGCAGCGTTATTCACCGTGCATTTCTTTTGAACAATATCTTCGCACTTTCCTTCAATGAGTCCCTTAGCGCTTTTAATTCTAAAGCCAATGACTTGAGCATCGTCCGAAGGCAATGCGAGTGGTTTCTTTGCCGTGGTGGCAATTTTCTCTTCTTTAGGATTGTGAGCGTAGATTAGCCAATACGTAAACGATCCAAACACGGCCAAACACAAAGAAAGAATAAACGGAATCTTCCAATTCGGTTGTTTCACAATTCACCTCAAAGTTTTTTACGTCTTACCCAAATCACAATCCCTAAGATTGAGATAATGAGTGGCACAGCGACCACACTGATCCAGAAAATTAAGATCCCCTGAGTTTGAGAAAGCTCAACTTTAGATCCCTCGTCGTCTTTTGCCCGAATCGAGATCATGCTTTCATCTTCAAGAGTCCAGCTCACGGCATTCATGAAAAGGTCTAGATTTTCGCCAAAACGAACATAGTTGTTGTCTGCAAATTGACTTGATCCAAATGCAACGATGCGAGTTTCGCGCGCGGCTTTAGAGTCCTTTTTCTTTCCGCTGACGACGACAGCAGTAGTGAGTGGCCCTTTAATATCAATGCCTTCGTTGTACTGAACTTCGCCCTTAGTAATAGAGGCAAGATTCATTTCAGACCATGCAGCAGCAGATGATTTCGCTAACCAAGTTGTTTTCAATCCTTCAGGAGCAGGATTCGTCAAATCGACGGGTCTACAAAATGGCATTACCGCGCCTTGGGTAAATTCTTTTGCGATGGGAGATTCTTTATTAAAAAGACCGATGATCGGTACTGATGCGTCTACTCCTTGTTTGCGAGAAAACGGATCAATGATAAGTCCGCCTTTTACATCAATGCCCCAATTTTTAAGAAGCGTGCGAATCTCTTGGGTTTGATCACTCTGAGTGATCACCGCTTCTACGGCAACAACGAGGCGGCCGCCGTTATCGAGATAAGTGGTGAGCATCGCGATTTCCGCCGGAAATAGCGCCTTGCTCACGCCCATCATCACTAAAGAAGTACACTCATCTGGCACTTTCGCCATTTGCTGAAGATTAATTTCTTTTACTGCATAAGATTGATCTTCTAGCGCTTTCTTTGCAGCCATAAACCCACCGGCTTCAGTGTTAGTGAAGCTCGGTTCGCCGTGGCCAGTAACGGTACAAACGATGAACTGAGTATCTTTAGAAAGCTTAATGATCTCGTTCGTGATTTTTTCTTCGGTGAGGTCTTCGACCTTAGCAGTCTTGCCGTGGTAACCGAGAACGAGTGTGTCCATTTTCTTGATGCCTGCTGTTTTTGCACGAGTAGGCTCTTTATTTGGATCCACGAGTTCAAATTTAAAATTCCCGCTTAATTTTTTATAGTTATCAATGACGCCGCGATATTTTTCGCGTGAACCAAAATCACCATAAAGAGTTGCAGTGAGCTCGTCTTTAATACCGGCCATTACTTTGTCAGTTTGATCTGAAAAAGTGTGGATTTTGTTTTTGGTGAGATCGAATTTGTGTGGATACTTCGCGACGAGGAAATTGGCGACTCCAATGAGTGCAATGACCACGATCGTGATGAAGGCCGTATTTAATCCGAATGACAACGTTCTTTTATTGAGTTCTTTTTTATTATTCATGTGGTGACCTCCCTTATCTCCAGCGATACGAGTCTAATACTCGGTGAGTGAGAAATAATCCCACAGCCATGAACGAGAAGTAGAAAAATACGTCGCTCGTCTCGATTACGCCTTGGCTAAAGTTGTTGTAGTGTTGAATGAGTGAAAGATAATCTAAAACATCTGAGAATACTGGACCTGCTGATTGAGACGCCCAGTTAATGAGCCAGAAAAACAAACCCGAAGCAAACGTCAATGCGCCCGCCACGATTTGATTTTCAGTCATCGAAGAGAACATCACGCCCATCGCGACATAGCAGCTCGAAAGTAAAATGGTGCCAATGTAGCTCGTGAAAATTGGGCCCGAATCAGGGTTCCCGCATAAGACTAAAATAATTGGGTAAACCGATGTACACGCAATCATCGTGAGGTTCAACATCACCGCAGAAAGAAATTTTCCTAAGATCATTTCCCAAAGTGTAATGGGTGAAGTCATGAGCAATTGAATGGTTTGCATTTTGCGTTCTTCTGCAAAAAGTCTCATGGTGATGAACGGTACCAAGAACAAGAAAATCACGTTCATATTGCCATAAAGTGGGCGAATAATTCCATCAGTGATGCTGGCCGCTTTTCCCATTCCCATTTGGTGGTACTGAAGGTTTTGTAAGTTGAAGTGACTGAGATTGAAGAAAAACATCCACCCCATGATTACCAAGAAGCCCGCGATCACGATGTAAGCGATCGGAGACGTGAAATAAGTTTTGTAATCCTTCCAAGCGATCGTCCATATTTTTTTCATGACTGATCTCCTCCGTCTGAAGTGGTGAGTTGCAAGAAGACTTCTTCGAGGCTTAATTTCTCAGTAGAGAATTCAAGCACGCCCATTTTCTCGCGAACCGCTGCTTCAACAATTTGATCGCGCAGTTCACTTTGAGAAGGATTTAACTCAATCAGAATTTTATCCCCCTCTTTGTGAGCGTCTTTTACACCAGAAATATTTTTAATGGCGGCGATTCCGCTTGCTGATGCATTTTTCACTTGAAGTTGAAACAACAAGCCTTGCTTCATACGAGTCGTGAGGCGTTCAATCGTATCTTGAGCGACGATTACACCTTTGTTAATTACAATGATGCGTTGGCAAGTCGCGGTCACTTCAGGAAGAATGTGTGAACTTAAAATCACGGTATGTTGGCCCGCGAGTGCTTTAATCAATTCACGAATCTCAATAATTTGAACCGGGTCAAGACCGACGGTGGGTTCATCGAGAATCAAAACTTTAGGATCATGCACGAGCGCTTGAGCGAGACCCACGCGTTGGCGATACCCTTTTGAAAGGTTACCAATAATGCGTTTACTCACGTGAGCAAGACCGGTGCGTTGAACCGCGCTATCCACCGCACTTTTTAATTTTGCTTTTGGAACATCATGCAGGCGCGCGGCGTATTCTAGATATTCATTCACCACCATTTCAAGATAAACGGGTGGATTCTCTGGTAAGTATCCTACGTTTCTCTTTACTTGGATGGGATCGTCGAAGACGTCGAATCCGGCTACTTTTGCTGAGCCGAAACTCGCTGGCATGAAGCCAGTTAAGATTTTCATGGTGGTGGATTTACCGGCGCCGTTTGGCCCGAGGAATCCTACGATTTCACCTGCGTTTACGGTGAAACTGAGGTCGTTAATTGCAGTGCGTGGGCCATAGAGTTTAGTGAGACCCGAAACTTCGATCATGATCGGTTTCCTTTCGTCATCGTAATTTGAGCTGTGATTCGTTTAATAGAATGAACCACCTTGTTTTAAAGTCAAGACCCTTGCAGCTCTGTCTATATTATGTAACCGTTTATGGAAGCAGTTCTGGGTCGGTATTGGGGAAAATCTTAGAAATACTTATATGGCGCATAAGAGAGCGCCAGATGGAATGACAAAGGAGAAAGTCATGAACGTAGGACGTGGATTTTTTTGTGGAACGGCATTTTTGGCAATCATCGGAATCGCAAACCCCAGTCTAGTGGTGAATAAAGCATCTGCTGCGAAGAATGATAATTTTGTTCCTTATGACAAAACTGCAGGTAAAGCTTACCGGGATTTACCAACCGCGAAAAAAGGCGGGACGATTTATTTTAGAACGTTGGATAATCCAAAAACGATCAACCCACTTCTCACCGACGACGTAGAATACAAAAACATTCTCAATTTTATTTTTGCCCCTTTGATGGGCTATGATTACGATACGAATCAATACTTTCCGCTTCTCGCAGAAAAACTAGAAGTATCAAAAGATCACAAAATAATGACCTACACGCTTCGTAAAGATGCGACCTGGGAAGATGGTTCACCGGTAACCGCCGATGATGCCGAATTTACTTTTCAAAAAATGATGGATCCCAAAGTAGATGCAGCCCCAATGCGCAGTTATTTTGAGGGGTATAAACTTGAAAAGATAGATCCCTATACTTTTCGTTTCGTCGTTGAACATCCGAACGTGAGCAGTATCGACGAAGTCAATAGTGATTTTCGTTTGATTCAAAAAAAACAATACGACGGAGTTGCTGATTTCAACAAAGCAAAAGCAGCGGTTCAGCCGATTGGGAATGGTGCATATCGTTTGAAATCTTTTTCGCGAGATGAAAAACTTGAACTTGAACGTATAAAAAATTGGTGGGGATATAAACTTCCTGAACAGAAGAACCTAAATAATTTTGACAACATCGTCATTCGAATTATTCCAGATACTGCTCTCACCTATGAAAAATTTATCAAGGGTGACATTGATGTTCTAGAAATGAATGCAGAAATGTTTGGAACTCGAGTTCGCGGTTCAGATAAAGATAAATTTGGAACGGGCCCTGATTCAGATAAAGAAATGTGGGCATCTCACTTTAAGAGTTCGGCACCGGCTCAGTGGACCTACGTGGGTTGGAATGAAAAAATTCCTATGTTTCAAAGTAAAAAAACCCGCCAAGCGTTGGCGCAGTTAATTGATTACGACCAAGTGATTGATAAGGTTTATCATAAAGAAGGCATTCGTTGTATCTCGCCCTTCGGGTCTGAATCTCCCAATACAGCGCCAGATCAGAAGAAGCATATGTTCAATCTTGATTCGGCAAAAGCAATTGCACTTCTTAAGGAAGACGGCTGGGCTGATACCGACGGCACTAATACGATCAGCAAGATGATAGATGGAAAGAAAACTAAATTTGAATTTTCACTTCGTTATAATTCAGAAAACCCAATGCGTGCAAAAATTGCACAAATGGTGAAGGAGAATTTTAAGAAAGCCGGAATCACCGTAAATGTTCAAGCAATTGAATTCAATACCTTGATTACTCAAATGGATAACCGGGATTACGATGCGGTGGTGATGGGTTGGGGTAAGGGAAATGTGAATGCAAACACTACCCAGCTTTGGCATTCAAAATCCGCGCTGAATAAAGGATCAAACTTTACGAGTTACTCAAATCCAGAAGCCGATAAAATGATGGATAAGATTGATACTGTTCTCGATCCAAAAGAACGCTTCAAGCTCGTCCAAAAATTAGGCGCAATTATTTATGAAGATCAACCTTATGCATTCGTCGTAGAAATCCCAGGCTTCATGGCCGCGTATCACAAAAAACTTCAAGCAAAAAAATGGGCAATGAAATACGAAGATATGCCTCCCATTTGGATGTTCTCTGCACGTGACTAACTATGTATAGCTACCTACTCAGACGCGTTCTCATGATGATCCCCATGTTCTTCTTGATGACTGGCGTGTATTTCGCTGTTCAAAATTATTTGCCGGGCGGGCCTGTGCAAGAAATTTTGAGCCGTATTCAATTTGGTGGGGGTGAGGGTGGCGGTCGCACGATGGCGATCGAAGACATTGATAAGCTGAAGAAGGAGCTTGAGCATCAGTATGGTCTCGATAAGCCAGTTCCGGTTCGATATTGGATTTGGTTAAAAAAAGTAGTGGTTTTAGATTTTGGGGATTCGACTGCGACCCGAGAACCCGCGATTCAAACGATTAAAGAACGAATTCCGATTTCAATGGGGTTCGGCATTCCAGGTTTTTTTCTCACCTACATTATTTGTATTTTTCTTGGGCTCTTGAAGGGTCTGAAAGACAATTCGAATTTAGATGTGAGTAGCTCCATCGTTCTTTTCGTTGCGTACAGTATTCCACCACTCGTCATTTCAGTCGTGTTGCTATTAGTATTTTGTACCGACCGCGTTTTGCCCGGCGGAGCAATTTTCCCACTTGGCGGAGCACGCGCCGATGATTGGGATACCCTCACTTTCATTCAAAAATGCTGGGATTACTGCAAACACATGTTTTTACCAGTTTTTGCTTCATTGCTCGGTGGATTTACCTTTCTCACTATGCTCATGAAAAATTCACTGCTTGATGTTCTCAGTAGCGATTTCATTCGCACCGCTCGCGCCAAAGGTCTGAGCGAAAAAATGGTTATTTTAAAACACGCACTCCGAAACGCCATTTTGCCTTTGATGGTTGGGCTCGGTGGATTTCTCTCTGCCTTCGTTGCAGGGTCAATCGTGATTGAATCCGTTTTTGGTTTGCCCGGAATGGGCCGACTCATGCTTGAGAGTTTGAATTCTCGCGATTATAACGTGCTCATGGGAGTTGCCGTGATTCAATCTGGCATTGTGATGTTAGGCCAACTCATGAGCGATATTGCTTATGTCATTGTTGATCCTCGAATCGACTTTAGCGGGGACACTTGATGAAACTCTGGACTCGCTTTGTAGAAAGTTTAAGCCCGCTCACTCGCCGACGCTGGAAATCTTTTTTCAGACAAAAGCGCGCGTGGGTGGGGTTGATCGGTTTTTTAATCATTTTCTTTTTCTCGATGTCTGCAGAAATTTGGTCTAACAGTAAACCGTTACTCATGAAGCGAGATGGAAATTGGTATTTCCCAGCGCTCATCAATTATGCTGCGACTTCTTTAGGCGTCACTGATTCATTTGTTGTTGATTACCGAGCACTCGTTAAAAATGATCAAACTGCCGGCAAACCCACCTGGGCACTTTTCCCTATCAATCAATGGGACCCGTATGAACAAACGGCAGATGTGATGGTGAAGCCGTCCCACGAACATTGGTTAGGGACTGATTCTTTAGGAAGAGATGTGACCGCGCGTTTTTTATACGGTACTCGCGTTTCGCTAGCATATGGTTTGATGTTTTGGCTCTTTAGTTTTTTCTTGGGCATTACCATTGGCGCGGTTCAAGGATACTTTGCTGGCAACACCGATTTTTTCACTGAGCGGGTAAAAGAGTTAATTGAGATTTTACCGTTTCTTTCAGTAGTGATCTTGGTGAACGGCCTGATGAAATCCACTTCTTTTTGGATGACCCTGATGATTGTGGTTTTTTTCTCATGGTCTGGAGTTGCGTCCCAATTGCGTGCACAATTTTTAAGTTTAAGAAAACGTGAGTTCTGCGAAGCCGCTCGTGCAGCGGGCGCGCGCGATATGAGAATTATTTTTACTCACGTGTTGCCAAACGCACTCACTCCAATATTAACACTGACGCCTTTTACGGTTTCGGGTGGGATTGCAACACTTGCGGTGCTTGATTATTTGGGGTTTGGATTGTCACCGCCGATTCCTTCTCTTGGGGAATTGCTTTCAGAAGGCAGAACGTACATTCAAAATGCAATTTGGTTGCTGATCACACCCACGATAGCGCTATCGTGGATGTTGATCGCAATTAATTTGATTGGTGAGTCACTTCGAGAGGCGTTTGATCCTCGAAAATAACCAAAATCTATTTGGCAGGATTAGGAATTGGAACCGGAGTTACGACTGGTCCTACCGAAGACGGGCAATTCACCGTATAAGTCGCGGTATTGTTCGCTTCATTTGACTCAGCAATTTGATTCGAATCATCGACCATCACCTTAATCGTTGCCGTCGTGCAATTAGTGAGACCAATGAGCCCGCGAGTAATTCCGCCGGTTTCCATCGAGCCACCCGGAGGTGGAACGTTAAATGGATAGAGTGAATTGGTTTCGAAAGTCGCGCCGGTAGCAACGTTAGTGACTCTCACCGTAAATTGACTATCTGAAAGATTTCTTCCGCCAATATTTTTTACGTCAACGTAGAGGTAAGGGGCGTCCATTCGAACGGCAGTGGGAATGAGATCAGGTTTCACTGCGGGCGGAGGCGTTGGAGTGCGAGCGGGTGGACAACCACTGACCAGACACGCAAATGCATTACTTGATGCAAGAGTTGAAAAAACGATAGCAGTGAGAATTCCTTTTTTGATGTTCATTTACTAGCTGTCCCCTTCGGTTGGTTGGTCATTGGTAGACTCGACTGAGTCCGTTTTTGGCAAAAGTTTTACGTAATTTTCTGATTCAGCCCATAGCCCTTGATTTCTCTGTAGGTTTACCAAGTGTCGAATGAGAGCGAGTCGTATATTTTCAGATGGAAAAGACTGTTGGTGAATGAGATTTTCTAAAGTTTCAATTGTTTGTTTTAAGTTTTTCTTCTCTTGATCCATCGAATAGTCGGCAAACGATTGGGCGTCCTCGGGCAAAAGTGCAAAGCCAGAATCGATCGACATCATTAAGGACATGCAGAGTGCATGATCCCGTCCATTGCAATCAAGGATCTTACTGAGTTCACGTTCGTGTTGAGAGAGGCTTTCACTTTTTGAAACGGTTTCTGCCCAGTCATGAGCGGTGCCAGGAGGAGAAACTTTTTCTAGGGATGCGGCAGCTGCCACTTCTGCATTTACAGCCGGCTCGAGTTGCTCTGCGGTGAGGATGACGATATCAGATGAAGCTTGAGTGGTGGGAGGGGGGTCAAGATCTGCTACTTGAATGTCTGTAGTAACGGTAGTTACTCGCACGGGATGGTGGGAGATGTAGGAGGCGATAGACGCTCCTACCAGGATTGAGGTCCCAAAAATGAATTTCCAACTTACGTGCACGTTATTATTTTCCCATCCTGTACCGAATAGGTCAAGAAGCGGGAGGAGTATATTTTTAAACTGAATTAGTTTAATTTCAGGTGGTGATTACAAAGGAATTTGACTCACGCCAAATCACTGGTATAAGTAGATTGCATGAAAGTTTGTACCTTTGCGGCAGCCCTTTTCATCGCCGCAATCAACCCAGCACCGGTTTTCGCACAAACCAATCCTTATCAGATTGGGCCTCTCAACGTCGTCATCCAACAAGCCGTTTCTCGCGGCGGTTTTAATCTTGCCGTCGGATCAAAAGTAACCCTTCAGTATCCTAACGGCGATACTAGCGATGCCGATTTCCTAGGCACACTCGCACAACCTGATGGAGTGGATTCGCAATTCGTGTTTCTTGATGAAAAAAAATCTGAAGTGCTTTACGTCAATCATCAATTCGTAAAAATGGAATCGATGAATCCACAAGTCGTGCTTCAACAGTACGACCAAGTGGGCGGAACCTGCACTGGGTACGCTCTTGATCATTTTTGGTTTCAAATGCATTTAGCTAATTACAAAGGGAATGGCGTTTTAGCCGATACGCTTTCAACCGAAAAGGGCCGCACCCAACTTTTGGTTGATGCTATTAATCAATATTATTTGGTGACTCAACACCGTTCCTCTATCAACGGCATCATGAACCAATACGGCAAACAATTTGGATTCACTTGTAAAAAAGAAATGTTTACGGATTCAGACAAAGCGGTGGCATACGTTACCGACCGCGTGAACGCTGCGAGACCCGTTCTCGTCGCATTTAATGTGGGTGTTAACATGGCTACCAGCTACGCTGCGAAAGACGACGACCATACCACTGGTTTTCTAGATGACAACCGTATTTGGCTTCCCCGCAAAACGGGCGATCGCAATAGCGGTGGCCATAGCATCGTCGTCATTTCATCTTTTCAAGTGGGATCAAACCAAAAGTTTTTGGTTCTGGATTCTGATTGGGCCGTGCCTCGTATTTGGGACGTGAGTGAAGCATTAGTGAATCACGTGGCAATTCAAGAGATTGAATTTTATAGCTGCGATTCAGCTACACTTAAATAAACTCATTAGTCATGGTAAACATCTTTGAACATCAAAATCTTAGCAAATTTTTGCTCGTTTTCCTTAGGAAAACCACATTGTTCAGCAAACCCCTCGGTATCTTTAAACGTCCCAAAAAGACGATCCCACCACGTTAGGTCGGCAAAATTATATTTATGCACGTCGATTTGATGGTGAATAGAATGATGTTCAGGCCTTTGAATCACATACCCTAACCAATGTGGAGTTCGAATATTCGCGTGATAAAAATATTCACCCGTCGCCGCAAAAAAAGCATACCAAGCACCCGCGACGGCTGATCCGCCAAAGATGACATAAATTACAAAACCAATTAAAATGGAGTCGGCGGCAATTTCAATCGGATGTTTATAAAACGAGGTCAGCACTTCAATTCTCTTTGGGCTGTGATGGAGTTGGTGAAACAGTAACCAAAAACCATTTGCATGTCTGAGGCGGTGCCACCAGTAAAAAATAAATGTGCCCACAAACCAATAAAATAACCCCTCTAGAAATGGTGATTTCCAGTTTCCAAATTGAAAAAGAGCGTGCTCACGAAAGTAACGATTCCATGTGAGACCTGCCACCGCTAAAATTACAACTTGTAACAGATTGATAAAAATTGCTCGGCCATACCATCCCTTTGAATGAGAAAGTTCGCGACCGGGGTATAAACGTTCTGCGGTAAAAAAGATTGCCGTTGAAAGGATTACCAAAGATGAAGGAAGAAACTGTGCGCTAAACTGCATAATTCTAAATTAGCGCGAGTCTAAGAAGAGCTTCGGCCCAAGCTTCTTCTTGGGCACATCTACCAAGCTACGCCCATTACGCAGATTCGTTTTATCCCGAAGCGCAATCGGCTGACGAGAGTCACAAGTGCCATAGTCTTCTTTTGCGCCGCCCGTTTTTTCGCGAATGCGCTTCTCACGATTGTACTCTACTAATACTTCTTTATGCTCTGGCTTATGTGGCTGTAAAAGTGCCTGTTGAATCTTACGATCTTTCCAGTCTTTCGCCACAAAGAGAGGCTTCATGTTCATTGGGTTGAGTCCCGTCCAATACATCGCCGTAGCGAGAGTCATTGGAGTAGGAATGAAAGCCTGAACTTGTTGTAGGTTCCAGCCCTTGTCTTTCAAGTAATCGTAAACGCCTTCCATCTTCTCGTGGGTGGTGCCCGGGAAACCAGAAATAAAATAAGGAACCACGTACTGCTCTTTGCCGGCTTCTGCAGAAACTTTTTCAAAGTAGCTGACGAATTCGTCAAAGTTTTTCAATCCCGGTTTCTTCATCAAGTGAAGAACTTCATCATCAAGATGCTCAGGAGCAACCTTCAAGTGACCGCCAACGTGATGGGTTATCAATTCACGCAAATATTCTTGTCCAGCTTTTTGATCTGAAAGGGCTAAATCGTAACGAAGACCAGAAGCAATGTGGATCTTGCGAATGCCAGGAATTTTCTTCGCTTTCTTCAACATATCAATTTGCGGAGTGTGATCATGCTGAAGTTGAGGACAGACTTTTGGATGCACGCAAGAAAGTTTGCGGCACTTGCTTTGAATTTCGGTGCTCTTGCAGCTCGTTTGAAACATATTTGCGGTAGGGCCACCAATATCAGAAACAATTCCTTTAAAACCTGGAACTTGATTTAAATTTTCAACTTCTTTCAATACACTTTCAGTTGAACGTGATTGAACAATACGTCCTTGGTGAAGCGTAATTGCGCAAAAAGAACATCCGCCATAACAGCCGCGGACTGCGTTTACTGAAAAACGAATCATGTCTGCCGCAGGAATGCGGTGGCGATAAGAAGGATGTTGTTCTTTGGTAAACGGCATTTCATATACCGAATCCATTTGCGGCGTAGAAAGAGGGAGGGCGGGTGGATTAATCACCACGGCTTTACCGCCGTGATATTGAATCATGCGTTTGCCGTTGTAAGGAGACGCTTCATACTCGATGAAATAAGCGGCTTTTGCGAATTTTTTCTTATCATCGCGAACTTCGTCGAAACTTGGAATGGTCAAGCGACCTTCTAGCGTGCGTGCGTGTTCCTTGTTGGTGACGAATGCGATTCCGCGCTGAGTTTTCAAATAATCAAGCGCTTTGGTGACTGCGGGTTGATCTAGTGTGAGTGGGCCACCGATTTCGGCTTCAGCGATTTTAAATTGTTCAACGATGGTTTCTACTGTGCGTTCGCCCATTCCAAAAACCATGAGGTCAGATTTTAATTCCATCAAAATAGAAGGACGAATGCGGTTCTGCCAATAATCATAGTGAGCAAGACGGCGAAGTGATGCTTCAACACCGCCGACGATGACTGGAATATCAGGAAACGCTTGCTTGGCCATTTCTGAATAAACGATTGAAGCGTAGTCAGGGCGTTTGCCACCGACTCCGCCTTCTGAATACATGTCATCGGTACGTTTCTTTTTGTTTGCGGTGTAGTTGTTGATCATGGAATCAACCGTGCCGCTAGAAACTCCTACGAAAAGGCGAGGACGACCCATGCGAAGGAAATCATCGAGCTTGCCTTCTTTCCATTTGGGTTGAGAAACAATTCCAACTCTCAGGCCTAATTTTTCTAGCCAGCGGCCTAAGCAGGGAATTCCGAAAGTAGGGTGATCGACGTATGCATCGCCAGAAACGAGAAGAACATCTAACTCATCCCATCCGCGCCATTCCATTTCTTGGCGGTTGGTGGGCAAAAACTTTTTACAGGCTTCCCGGTAAACAATTTCGTTGGTAATTGGAACTGGTTTTGCAGTGATCACTTTAAATTTAACTCCCGGGTTGGCGTGGCGGAATCCTAGCAAAAGCAGACTAAAATTGCAATTTATCGATACACAAACGTTATTGAAAACGAGGGAATCCCGATAAGTTTCGTCCAGTATGCATCCCATCTACTCTCTGGTGCTTCTGAGGGGAAACTGAGTATACTCAGGCCATGGCAAAACGTACAGCGAAGGCATTAGCAAAAGTGGCGAAGACCAAAAAAGCAACTCAGCCCAAAATTTCACAGGTGATTGAAGCGATTGAAGCGCGCGCGCCGTTAGCTTGCTCAGAATCTTGGGACGCGGTCGGGCTCATTTGCGGAGACGCTAAGCAAGCACTCAACTCCATCGTGATCGCCGTTGATCTTACTGAGATTGTTTTAGAGCTCGCGACGAGTAAGAAAGCGAATTTGATTATTCTTCATCATCCGCCACTTTTCCCGAAGGGCCGTGGATTGACGAAGCTCATCGTTGGGCGCGAGAATGATTTACGAACCTTGTTGCTGAAAGCATTTCAAAAAGGAATTTGCGTTTACGTTTCGCACACCAATTTTGATCGTTGTGCAGTGGATGGAATGGTTGCACTGGCAGAGGCGCTCGGCGGCGAAGCCGTTGCTCGCGTTTGGGAAACTCCAGATGAAGGCGAAACCTTGCTCAAGAAGCTTGTGACTTATATTCCTGCCAATCATTATGAAAAAGTTCGCGATGCACTTTACGAAGTCGGCTGCGGCCATGTAGGAAATTATGATTCTTGTGGATTCGGATCCGTCGGCGTGGGCAATTTTCGCGCGCTCGAAGGTGCGGCGCCTTTTATTGGTAAGGTGGGAGAGTTAGAGAGTGCAGACGAAGTTCGTTTTGAAACGCTCGTCGTTGCCGGAATGGAAGCACTCGTGATTGAGACTTTGAAAACCGCGCATCCGTATGAAGAAGTGGCCTATGATTTATTTCCGGTTGAGCAATTGCCGGTGATGAAAGGATTGGTTTGGGGGCTCGGTTATGGATTTGTGGCTGAATTGAAGAAACCAATGTCTTACGCGGTCTTTGCAAAGCGCGTGAAATCAGTTTTTCAGATTGATTCGTTTCTTACGAATCAGGTGACACCGAAGTTGGTGAAGAGGATTGCGTTTACTCCTGGGAAGGGTTCGTCATTTGTTCGTTCCGTTCGTGGACACGGGGTCGACGTTTTTCTCACGGGTGAAGTGGGATATCATGCATCTTTAGATGCGGCTCGAGTTGGGATGAATGTGATTGAGTTAGGTCACCGTGAGAGCGAGCACTATTTTTTAAGAACCATTCATGAGTGGTGCAAAGAGTGGGAAATTGAGAATCATGTGTTGGATGAGCGGACGCAGAGAGCAATATAGCGTTGATATCATGTTGCGAAAGCTTCAATTTAATTCAAAGCGAGATTTGCAAGACTTACAGTTGGTGTTGGAAGGCGCTCCTTCTTATTCTTTGAAAATATCGGGTGAGGTAACTTCTCATGTAGCCGCGAAGGAGACATTTGATGCGTTACCGCCAGGGAAGACTTATCAAGACAAGTTTGTTTTTGGACTTCAATTTGGTGACGAACTGGTGGGATGCATTGATGTGATTCGCGGTTTTCCTGATGATACGACGGCGATGATTGGGCTGCTTTTGATTAAAGAAGAATATCAAAAGAAGGGTTTGGGCAAAATTGCTTATCAAGAACTAGAGACTTTTATTCGAACTTGGCCCACCACTAGAGCAATAAGAATCGGTGTAGTCAGAACAAATGAGATTGTTTTGCCATTTTGGAAGTCTATTGGATTTGTTGAGACGGGATTGCGCAAGCCTTACTCTAATGGAACGATTGTTTCAGAGACAATTGTATTAGAAAAATTATTTTCTAAAGCTTAAATTTATGGAATAGATCTTCTCATTTTTTCAAGACCGAATTCTTTCACGCCTTCGCATAAGTTACAGTTTCTACAAAGTAGCCTTAAGTTTACCGCTTCGTGGCCTCCTCCTTTGGCGATCGGCTGAATATGATCAATTTGGACTGCAAATTTAGAATCACATAAAGTGCATTTGCCTTGATCGCGCTCCCAAATATGTCGTCGAATTTGCGCTGGTATATATCGGGATTTAAATGAATGATTCGAAGTATCCTGCTCAATTTTATTTTCTATTTCGTAATTTTGTCGCAGTGATTCTTTGTTAACAAAGTTCTTTTGGTCTTTTGAATTCTGCTTCGGCTTTAATGTTGAGTTCTTCGATTTCCAGATTTGCATCAGCATCAAAAGAATTTTTTCGGAGTTGCCATTCGTAGAATGTGCAGATTGATTCTTAATTTCATCCCAGAGTGCCTTTTGATCTTGGTTTAATTCTAAAATGAGCTTGAAGGTTTCAGTCTGTCCAGTCAGTTCCTTTAATTTAACCTTCACTTCATTTGAAGATAAATTTTCAGCCTCTTCGAAGAGTTCAGATTTTTGTTCAAGGGTGATAGGGTTTTCTACGCTTCGCTTGCTAATGTGGGCTTGAACTTGGGCAACGGTGGTAACGGTTAAAGTCCCCGATTCAATTTTTTGTTTTAATTCGGGCAAAGTTTTTAAGGCACGCATGGCCTGAATCCTGAGATAGGCTCCACTTTCGGATAAATTTAAATGTTTTACGCAAAAAGTAAAAAGGCTTTGGTAACCGAGGGCGCAATATTCTTTATGATCTTCAATTTCTTGTAAAATGGTAATGAGCGCGAGATCAACTCGCATTCCC
>Ga0207032_1161_pt1 | contig 17252 bp, 11 predicted proteins | sample Alteio_BWMinCont_38_FD_153308 | JGI IMG/M metagenome (GOLD analysis project Ga0207032, IMG submission 153308) | Enriched cells from forest soil in Barre Woods Harvard Forest LTER site, Petersham, Massachusetts, United States -... | ecosystem: Environmental > Terrestrial > Soil > Temperate forest >... | reverse complement strand
TGTTGTATAATCTGGCAAATTATTTCGATACAATCATCCCTGTGGATAATATTTACCGGGGCATCAGCATTAGCCGCATCCTTTTTTGCAGCAAGGGAGATAAGGGAACCACAGGGGTTTTTGGTGGTAAGAGGGAAGATAAGGATTCGGCCAGGATTGAATGTAACGGGGTGCTTGATGAAGCTAATTCAACTATTGGCTTGTTAAGGGTAAAATTAGGTTCGGACCATGTTTGGCAACCCAATTTACATCGGATACAAAAAGATTTGATGGATATGATGTCGCACTTGGCGCGGCCTTCAGAATCCACCAAAGAAAACACAAACCCTAAACCTGTCGATGGCGCTGAATTTTGTGAGCAATGGCTTGATGAACTGGAAGAGGGTATTACCTCGCCTTCCGATTATTTTCTGTTACCGGGCGGGAACGAAATTTCGGCCCTATGCCATGTTTGCCGTACACAAATAAGACGTGGCGAAAGGAGGCTGGTTACGCTGATGAAAGAAGACCCGGCCTGTGTGGAAGATTACATCATGGCCTATGTTAACCGCCTTTCGGACCTGTTTTTCACCATGGCAAGGGCCGAAATGGACAAGGCTGGCATAGCTGAAGAAAAATGGCAGCTATTTTTATATAAAAGAAAAAAGCAACCTGTTGAAAAAAGCGAATAAAATTTATGGTGTTTCCTTAGGCCCCGGTGATCCGGAATTGATAACCGTTAAGGGGCTTAAAATACTACAGGAGTCAGATGTTGTTTTTTATCCTGGTTCTCACTTTCAGGATGGAAGAAAGGAAAGCTATGTGCGCCCGATGCTGGATCACTATCAGCTCGATGCTGGTAAATTACAAGGCTTTTTTTTAAGAATGGGTTTAGACAGATCCGCAGCGGAAGAAACTTATGACCAAACAGCATCCTTGCTTGTTGACAGTTGGAAACAAGGAAAAAAAATCAGTATTGTATGTGAGGGCGATTTGAGTTTTTATGCTTCATTTTCCTATTTATTACAAAGGCTGCAGGAACAGAATATCCCCGTTGAACTGGTGCCGGGTATTAACTCTTTTTCGCTTGGGGCTGCAAAGCACCAGGTGCCCTTATGTTTGCAAAACGAAAAACTGGGCTTCCTGCCATTAGAAAGCAGTATTGAAAACATAGAACAACGATTTAAAGATTTTGATACGCTGGTTTTAATGAAAATAAGAATGGGGTGGACTGAACTGTTTCCACATTTGCTAACAAAAAACTGGCGGTATTATTATTGTGAGCGTTTAGGTGCTGCAGATGAATATATAACTGCCGATATTAAAGAATTACAAAATAGGGTAATCCCTTATTTTTCATTATTGATTATTAAAAAATGATTAAAGTTGTTGGCCTTGGTCCGGGCAGTAAAGATTACCTGTTACCCATTGCTCAAAAAGCTATACAGGAAGCGGATGTGATTATCGGCTATCATTACTATTTTCAGTTCATAGAAGATATTATCTCCGATGACACAATTTGTATCGGGAAAGAGCTAAGCGAAGAAGAGAAAAGGGCGGATATCGCCATTGAAAAAGCGATTGAGGGCAATAATGTCGTGGTGATTGGTTCGGGCGATGCCGGGATTTATGCTATGGCATCTATTGTTTATCAAAAGGTAGCACAGTCGGGCGAGGACATTGAACTGGAAACCATCCCTGGAATTTCGGCTTTTGTTGCTGCCGGAAGCAAACTGGGTGCTGTTTTAGGTCATGATTTTTGCTGTATTTCCTTATCAGACCTGATGACCCCATGGAAAACTATCCAGAAAAGAATCGAAGCAGCTGCATGGGGCGATTTTGTCACTTCAATCTATAACCCTAAAAGCCAGAAACGTTACTGGCAGCTTAACAAGCTTAAATCAATATTTCTATTACACCGTGATCCCGAAACGCCTGTGGCTATATGCTACCAGTTAGGGCGGCCAGATGAAAAAATAACCCTTACAACCTTAACGGCATTGAATGTAGATGATGTTGACATGTTTAGCCTGGTTGTTATCGGTAACAGCCAAACCTTTAAATATAAAAACCACTTGGTGACCCCGCGCGGGTATCTGGACAGAAAACCGCAAAGCGGGCCGGAAATACAACAGGCAAGTTTTAAGGAAATCATAAGCCAGCTGGATGTTGCTGCATATCCTAAGGATTTTCTTTGGGCAGCTATCCGTTGCATCCATACGTCCGGCGATATGGACTATTTAAACTACTTGAATGCTTCTGATAATGCTATAGCCAAATGGCATGATTATTTGTTAAAAGGCGGCACTATAGTTACGGATGTTACCATGGTGCAAGCCGGGATAACCAAAGCTTTTACTGCAAAATATGGCAACAAAGTAATTTGCCTCTTAAATACAGAAGAAGCAACAGCACTTGCCGAAAAGGAAAATCTCACACGGTCGCAGGCTGGGATCAGGCTGGCTGCAAAGCAATATCCGGATGCGCTGTTTGTAATCGGCAATGCCCCAACCGCTTTAATTGAAATAGCCGACCAGGTTAAACAGGAAACCATTAACCCGGCTGGGATTATTGGTGCGCCGGTTGGTTTTATTAATGTGGTTGAAGCTAAGGAACGCCTTAAAATGTTAGCTGTGCCTTATGCGCTTATTGAGGAGAAACGCGGTGGAAGTAATTTTGCTGCCGCTATAATAAACGCTGCCTTTACATTAGATGAAACAGGCAGTTATTTTAGCTGATAGAATATGATTTTTGAAATCATCGGTATTGGAAATAAAAAATTTGAGCCGGCTAAACAGCAATTGGAATTTATCCAAAAGCATCGCGTTTTTAGCGGGGGCCAGCGCCATTTTGAACTGGTGAAACATTTGTTGCCCGATGAACATCAATGGATTTTGATCAAAGCACCGCTTGAAAGTTTATTTGCAAACTATCAAAATACCGATGAAACTATTTTAGTATTTGCCAGCGGCGATCCGCTTTTTTATGGCATAAGCAATACTTTGCAAACAAAATATCCTGGTGCTAAAATCAATACTTATCCTTATTTCAATGCTATCCAGCTGTTAATTCATCGTGCTAATATCAGCAGCAATGCGCTTAAAACAGTGAGTGTACATGGGCGGGCATGGCAGGCGCTCGATGAGGTGTTAATTAAACAGGAAGCTTTAATTGGGGTGTTAACAGATGCAGAAAAATCTCCTTCGGCAATAGCGAAAAGGCTTTTGGATTATGGCTATGATAATTACTCCATTTGTGTAGGAGAAGATTTGGAAGGCGAACATGAACAAGTAAGACAGATGGATCTGCAAGATGCCATTCATCAAACTTTTCATTCGCTAAATTGCGTTATCCTGCAAAAGAAAACCCATAGAGATATTTCTTTTGGTGTTGAGGATGATTTATTTGAGGGACTGGATGGCCGCCCGAACATGATCACCAAGATGCCTGTACGATTGTGTACGTTGCATGCCTTAGCCCTGCAATCAAAAACTGTTTTGTACGACATTGGTTTTTGCACCGGCTCTTTAAGCATAGAGGCAAAATTGCGTTTCCCGCAGCTGGAGATCCACGCGTTCGAGAAAAGAACGGAGTGTATGCAGTTGATAGAAAACAACCAGCGTAAGTTTGGCGCACCGGGTATTAATGTTTATCCGGGCGATATATTTGAACTTGACTTTAGTTCCGTAAACAAGCCGGATGCCGTTTTTATAGGTGGGCATGGCAGCAGGCTAAATGAGCTGATGCATAAAATTGACCAATATATTAGTACAGGCGGTATAATTGTGATGAATGCTGTACAGCAAAATTCTATCGATGAATTTATAGCTACAGCCACTGCACTTAGCTGGCAATTGGTTAAACCTTTAAAATTAAAAGTAAATTCGCATAACGAAATTGCCATACTTAAAGCGATAAAATAAAGCTGATATGTTAAAAGAGGAAAAGGTAGGGATTATTGCTTTTACCGATAGCGGTTTAGCTATCGGTAAAACGATACAACAGGAATTTTATCGCAGTAAATTATATACTACACGCGAAGCGGAATATTCAAAAGACATTATAAAGCTTGGTAGTATTGACAGTTTACTGCAAGAGAAATTTCAACGTTTTGATGTGTGGGTATTTGTAGGGGCATTGGGTATTTGCGTGCGCAGTATTGCACCTTACATTAAAAATAAAACAACCGACCCTGCGGTGATCAATATTGACGAACAGGGTAAATTTGTTCAGTCGGTGTTGAGTGGTCATACTGGCGGAGCAAATGAAATCACTAAAAAGATAAGCCATATTTTCCAGGCACAAGCAGTAATTACATCATCAAGCGATTTGCAGAATATTTGGGCGTTGGATCTGTTAGGTGCTAAATTTAGCTGGTCCGTAAACGCATCAGTATCATTAAACAAGGGCATTTCCTTATTTGTAAATAACCGGCCCACTGCGCTGATCTTAAAAGTAAAAGATGCAGGTACCGCCTGGCTCGAAAAATCAAAACCAGCGTTTGTTGATGTTTATTATAATATAAGCGATGTAAACAGCATTGATTATGAGTTATTGATTTATGTAGGTTATGAGCTTATTGAAAGCGAAACGCCTATAATTTCTTTTTACCCCAAATGCTTAACGCTGGGGAGCGGCTGCGGAAAGGATATTGAACCGGAGTTATTTGAGGAGATGCTGTTAGATAAACTAACACAGGAGGGCATTGCCCATCAAAGCATTGCTGCATTAACTTCCGTAGCTATTAAAGCAGAAGAAAAGGCATATTTAAGTATCTCAAAAAAGCACCGATGGAATTTTATTACTTATCCCGTTGATGAATTAAATAAAATTGAGGTTGCCAACCCCTCCCAGGTGGTGCTTGACAAAATAGGTGTACAAGGTGTGGCCGAAAGTTCATCAGCATTAGCGGCAAATACTAACACCTGGTTGATAGAAAAAACCAAAGCAGAAGTCTTATCCGGCAAAAAATTTACGTATGCCGTTAGCCTGATCAGCTCATTTGAGCGTAAAGGGCAAATTGCTATTGTAGGTGCGGGGCCCGGGGCTCCGGAATATATCACCTTAAAGGGGAAAGAATTATTGGAAACTGCCGACTGTATTTTATATGCAGGCAGCCTGGTACCTGAAGAGCTGACTCATTTTGCACACCCTGCAGCATTGGTCAGAAACTCTGCATCCATGAACCTGGAAGAGCAGATGGCCCTGATAGATGAAATGTACAGGCAGGGGAAATTAATTGTAAGGCTGCACTCCGGAGACCCCTCTATTTACGGGGCCATACAGGAGCAAATGACCATTTTTGATGAGAAGAATTACGATTATTTTATTGTTCCGGGTATCTCATCATTCCAGGCAGCCGCGGCTTATTTAAAATCTGAATTTACAATACCCGAAGTGGCTCAAACTATCATACTTACCCGTGGCGAAGGCAATACCCCAATGCCCGAACATGAAAAGCTGGAAGACATGGCAAAGCTGCGGGCAACTATGTGTATATTTTTGAGTGCTGGTATTGTAAAGAAAGTTGAGGGCCAGTTATTACAACATTACCCTGCCGACACACCACTTGCTGTTTTATACCGGGTTAGCTGGAAGGACGAAAAAGTTTGGACAGGAAAATTAACTGATTTGAGCCGGATTATAAAAGACAATAAACTGACCCGTACCGTATTGATTATTGTTGGTGAAGCGGTAGGCGCACGTAAAAACCGGTCGTGGCTGTATGGCGATAACTGGCACCACATCTTCAGGAAAAAGGAAACTGCAAAAGCTGTTAAATGATACTTTTATTAGGTGGGACAACTGAAGCCAAACAAGTAGCAAACGCGCTGGATGAAGCGGGAATAGCTTATATTTATTCTACCCGTACCGAAGTGATCTTTGAAGGTAAAGGGCAATACCGTTACGGAAGTCTGGATGAAACCGCTTTAAAGGAGTTTTGTGCCGAACACCAGATCTCTTATATTATAGATGCCTGCCATCCCTTTGCTAAAGAGCTGCATATTACAGTAGCTTCAATATCAGGCATTCCTGTTATCCGTTATGAAAGAGAGTTTTCCGAGCGGATCATCAACCCGTTAGTTTATTATATAAGTGATTACGCGGAAGCTTTAACAGCGATAACTAAAAATGGTTATCAATCCATGCTGGTGCTTACGGGGGTTCAATCCATTCCTCAACTCAGCAGTTACTGGCAAACAAACCCATGCTGGTTCCGGATATTAAACCGGGATTATTCTATCGATTTTGCTGCCCGGCATAATTTCCCGTCTCAAAATTTGATCTTTGGTTTGCCACAGGAAAAGGATGAAGAAATTGAACTGTTTAATAGGCTAAAGCCCGAAGTAATACTAACCAAAGAGAGCGGCTTAAACGGTAAGCTTGATGCAAAAACCGAAGCTGCAATGGCCTGTAATATCCCTATATTTATTATTAAAAAACCGGAGCTGCCTGCTTCGTTTAAAGTAACGCATACCTTATCAGAATTATTAGAAATGATTCAGCATGAGTGAGCTTCAGCCAATTCCAGACGGACCTTTAAAAACGGGTTTTACTACAGGTGCCTGCGCAACCGCGTGCAGCAAGGCGGCTTTACAAGGCCTCATTCTGCAAAGCAAAATTGAGCGCATCACCATTACCTTACCCATCGGGATTCAGCACGAATTTGAAATTATCGACTGTAATTTAAGTGACGGAGCCTGCGAGTGCACCACGCAAAAAGATGCCGGCGATGATCCCGACGTAACCCACGGCGCAATTATTGGCTCAACAGTAAGGTTAAATGATTCGGGAAATATTAACTTTTTACAAGGCAAAGGAGTTGGCACGGTTTCCTTGCCCGGACTGGAAATCGGGGTGGGCGAACCGGCAATAAACCCTGTGCCGCGGCTGATGATTGTAAATGCCTGTAAAAAACTTTTGGCCGATCACGGCCTGGAAAATAGAGGGGTTGATGTTACCATTTTTGTAACAGATGGTGAATTAATCGCTAAACGAACACTGAATGAGCGCCTGGGAATTATTGGCGGGATCTCCATTCTCGGGACAACAGGTATTGTTACCCCTTTTTCAGCATCTTCCTACATTGCCAGCATTGTACAGGGCATTGATGTGGCTATTGCAAACGGCTCGGATGAACTGGTTATTAATTCGGGTGCAAGGAGTGAAAAATACCTTGCAGCGCTGTTTTCTGATCTGCCTGCATTTGCATTTATACATTATGGCAACTGGATAGGTGAAACACTTGAAAAAATAGCGATGGGTAACATCAAAAAAGTGAATATGGGTATTATGCTTGGCAAATCTGTAAAGCTGGCAGAGGGCTTATTAGATACTCATAGTGGCAAAAACACCTGGAATAAAGAGTTTGTATATCAGTTAGCTATTGATGCCGGTTACACAGGTGAATCGCTGGACCAGATTTTATTGCTTAATATGGCAGGGCGCTTAACCGAATTGTTTAGCTTTGCCGATGAGGAACCGTTTTATATAGCTTTACTTAAAGCCTGTTATAAAACTTGTTCGAAACTGGTTCCAAATGCTGATCTGGTACTTTTTCTGATCAACAAAGATGGTGCATTTATAAAGTATCCAAATGAATATTCTTAGTTTCAGCCGGCCATTAATTGCAGGTATTTTACATTCTGTTGAACCTGATCATGTTACTGCTGTATCGGTTTTGGCCTCTGAACAAGCTGTTAAAAAGAAAAAAACATCCTGGAAAGTCATTTTTAAGGCGTCACAATGGGCATTAGGCCACTCTGTAACTTTAATAATTTTCGGAATGATCGCGCTTGTTTTTAAAGAGTCGCTTCAATTATATGTAACCAATATTTCTTCGTGGGCTGAAATAGCGGTAGGGCCAATTATGACTTTATTAGGCATACAGGCCATAAGAAGCAATTATAAAATAAATGAAATGGTACGCGATAATAAAAAAATTGAAGCACATGACCATTTACTTTCAGACGGACTTCACTTACACGGTAAAACAGGGGAAGAAATTGCGTTAAATCCTTTAACACGCTCTTTCTGGGTTGGGATGCTGCATGGCTTAGCAGGAACCGGCGGTGCGTTAACAACTGCTTTGGTTATCAGCGCCACTACCATTGGCGGTGCGGTGATGGTTTTGGTAATTGAATCGGGCGGGATAATTTTAGCAATGGGTATTTATAGCTATGTGCTGATCTCAACTATGAGCCGTTTTTTAGAAAAGAATTTAGTGATCTTCAAATGGATGAATGGCATTGCCGGCTTGGCATCAATTGCCATTGGATGCATCTGGATCAGCAGGGTATTTTTTAAATGGTAACCTTTTAAATCCCCAGTAACTTTTTAAAGCTGCTGCCTAAAGAGCTCTTTTTCTCGCCTATTTTTTCATCTTCTTCAAAAAGCACGCCTTTTACGTTAAGGTGATGGCCTATTTGTTCCTTGCCTATTTCTTCTTCAAAGCCTATTATCTGTTTGCGGTATTTGCAAAGCTGACAATTCATATTTCCTGAGCCGTTAATGGCCTCATCTAAACGGTCATCAAAGGCTTTCAGCATCAGTTCATCTGTCCCGAAGGGAGCGGTATATACAAATTCCTGTGAAGAAGCGTTATTCTTTTCTTCTAAAATCGAATAAACCCTATCCAATAAAACACCTGTAAAAAAAAAGAAAGGGATAACAATAGTTCGCTTAAAACCGAGTTTTTCCACCAGGTTTAAGCATTGGTCTACCGATGGGTAGGCAGTTCCGCTGTATGCTGTTGTCGCAAAACCAAAGCCCATACCTTCCCAAAGCATACTCATTAACTTGTTTACATCGCTGTTAGCATCAGGGTCTGTAGTACCCCGGCCAACAACAACCAGGCAAGTTTCCTTCCTGTCAATAGGGGTCAAAGTAAGTTCCGTTTCTTCAATTCTTTTTTTAGCCAGATCTAAAACATGGGAATTAACGCCGATAGGACTGCCCATTTTTATTTTCAGATCAGGATAGTAAGATTGGATAGTGTTCAGCTCATAAGGAATATCATTTTTGGCATGTGCCCCCGCAAACAAAATAACAGGTAAAGCATAAATTGTACGGATGCCTTTGCTATACAAACGTTCAACGGCGGCCTCAAAAAGTGGATGGTTAAATTCTAAAAAACCATAATCCACGTCGAAGGTAGTTTTATATCTGTCCTTTAAAATTTCAACCAGCTTTTTAAATTCTTCTACTCCTGCAGTTTTCCGGCTGCCATGCCCGCAAAGTAATATCCCTTCTTTCATCTTTGTATCTGTACTGAAACTTTATAGCAAATGATTTATTATTGGCGTAAGCTGTTCTTTGGATATGTCATGTAATGATAAATACTGACCTCCAAGTGATTTAGCCAGTTCCTCGGCCCTGTTTAAATTAAAATAATTTATATCGGTGTTTAATACCATCGACCGGATGTTTAGTTTTTTAAGCTGAGCAGCTAAAGTAATTGTTTGGCCCCATGCATCGCCCCCGCCTGGTAATGCAACATTGGCTTTGCCGTCTGTAAGAATAACCAAAATAGGTTTATAGCTATTTATCTGATCAAACCGGTGCAAAAGTTGGATAGCGGTTTGTAAAGCATGCGGCAAAGGTGTCCGTCCGCCGGTTGGCAGGCTGCTCATGGCTTCTTCGGCAAGCTCAATACTTTGGGTAGGGTTTAGCAGTACTTGTGCGTCAATCCCTCTAAATGCAATTACACCTACTGTATCGCGCTTTTGGTAGGCATCTGTTAACAGGCTAATAACCGTTCCCTTTACTGCTTCCATACGTTTGCTTGCAGCCATGGAGCCGGAAGCATCTACCACAAACAAAATTAAATTACTTGTTTTGCCGTTCCGCTTTTTACGGTGCAGGTCATCAACAGTAATATCCAACTGCTCCGGGTTACGTGTTAAAGCATGAAGTACAGTAGCATCTGTCGCAATATCGGTTGTGTTTTTTGCAGGTTCAGCACTAATGTATAATCCTCTTTTTGTATCAGAGCTTACACTTCGCCGCCCTGTTTGTGCAGTTTGTTCGGACAACAGGCCCTCAACTTTTATTTGTGACAGCGGGAGTACTGCTTCAAAAATCTGCTCCTCCGGTATTTCACTTTGATTTTTTCCTGCGGATGATTCACTATGCTCTTTTTGAGAGTTTGAATTTTCTTTCGGATCGTTATTTATTGCCGGGGATTGATTTTGCCCTGCCGGTTCCTTAGCGTTGTTGTTTTGTGAAGGGTTTTGATGTTTTTTATCATCGGTATTGTTGCGACTGCTTTTGGGTTCCGAAAAAGGATGCTTTTTGCTTCGATGGGCCAGTGCCAGTTCAGCAGCTTGTATGATATCATCCGACGTAACTTTAATGCGCTGCGCCAATGCCGCAAGCGTGACAGCCGTTTTGAATATAACAATATCTGCCCGCATACTCCTTACCTTGAGCTTAGTGGTTATCTCGCTGATCTGTGAAAGCAGGTCATCATTTAGTTGAACAGAAGGCAACAGTTCTTTTGCTTTCAAAAGTTGCCCCTGCAAATTTTGCTGTGCTGCTTCCCAATGAGCAATAAATGTGGCCGGATCATTTTCGAAGGCAATCCTTCTGCGTACCACTTCAGTTCTTTCAGCTACGTCGTTAGGTGCCTCCACCTCCACCATTAAGCCAAAGCGATCTAAAAATTGCGGCCGCAGTTGCCCTTCTTCAGGGTTCATGGTGCCAATAAGCGTAAATTTTGCAGGGTGACTTAATGATAAACCTTCCCGCTCTATTATATTTTCGCCCATGGCTGATACATCCAGCAGAATATCAACTAAATGATCTGGCAATAAATTTACTTCATCAATATAAAGAATTCCCTGGTGTACAGCGGCAAGCAGGCCAGGCTGAAATTTCTTTTTCTTTTCAACCAGTATACCCTCCAGATCAAGGCTCCCTAAAACCCGCTCTTCAGTAGCTCCCAACGGTAAATTAATAAACGGAACGTTTACCTGCACCAATTGCTTTTCTGCTTGTTTACAAATATCGCAAATCTGTGCCGGCTTGGTTTCGGGGCAATTAAACAGGCAATTCATTACTTTGGTGATAGAAGGTACTACCTCAGCCAAAGCACGGGCAGCCGTGCTTTTGGCTGTCCCCTTATCTCCCTGAATTAGCAAACCGCCAATGGCCGGGTTAATGGCACATAACAGCAATGCTTTTTTAAGTTTTTCCTGCCCTACTATTGCTGTAAACGGATAATTCATATTTATGGTAGTACCTTTTATTTTGTAAAAATAGCATATCGCTGTTCAATATGTTAAACTTCGCTGCGCTCTTCCAACATGGTTTCACTTTGCAAATATAGCTCTTGCAAGGCTTGTAACGTTTCGGCCGGTGCATCCCACATTTCACGTTGCGCGGCTTCTAATAAACGCTCTGTAATGGCATGCAGCGCCCATGGATTATTTTTTTCAAAAAACCGCTGCATCGCCTTATCCAATGCATAAGTTTCGGCAATTTGCTGGTACATCCAATCATCAACAACCTGTGCCGTGGCATCATAACCAAAAATATAATCGACCGTGGTAGTTAATTCCAGGCCACCTTTATAACCATGTTTTTTAATACTGTCAATCCATTTTGGGTTCACTACCCTTGAACGGAAAACACGCAGCACTTCTTCTTTTAAGTCCCTTATAGCTGCCCTGTCCGGGTTTTGCGTATCGCCAAAATAGCCTTTTGGTTGTTTGCCCGTTAAACTGCGAATAGAAGCAATCATTCCCCCATGAAACTGAAGGTAATCGTCACTATCAAAAATATCGTGCTCTCGGTTATCCTGGTTATGCAGGGCAACTTCTACTACAGCCAATCTTTGTTTAAATTCATTACGGGCATCTACACCGCTTGCGTTTTTGCTATAGGCATAGCCACCCCAGTTAACATAAGCAGTTGCAAAATCAGCATCGGTTTCCCAGTTCCTTTCCTGTATCAGCGGTAAAATCCCTGCGCCATAACTTCCCGGCGGAGAGCCGAAGATGCGGTATGCCGCTTTTTCTTCTGCCTCTTCAATCGTTAAGTCTTGTGTTTTTAGTTCTTCCAGGTCTTTTAAATAATGTTTGCGCACAAAATTTTGTTCCTCCGGCTCATCAGCTGCAATAGCCATTTGCACTGCTTCATCAATCAAATCAATCAGGTGCGGAAAAGCATCCCTGAAAAAACCGCTGATCCGTGTGGTCACATCAATTCGCGGATGTTTAAGTTCTGCTAAGGGAATAAGATCTAATCCCGCAACTCTTCTGCTTTCAGCCTGCCATACGGGCCTCACGCCCAGTAGCGCCAATATTTCTGCAACATCATCGCCCTGGGTGCGCATGGCACTTGTTCCCCAAATACTGATAGCTACATTTTCGGGATAAAAGCCTGTTTCCTTTAAATGCCTCTCCAATACTTCGCGTGCCAGCTGTTGCCCAACCTGCCATGCCGCCTGTGATGGCAATGCCCTTGGGTCAACACTGTAAAAATTCCTCCCGGTAGGCAATATATGCGCCATCCCGCGTGTAGGTGCGCCGCTTGGCCCTGCGGGGATATAACCTCCCGACAGCCCATGAAGCAAATTACTTATTTCGTCATAAGTTTGCGCTAAGTTTGGCATTAACGAAGTACATATAAAGTTGAGCACTTCAATTATTGCCCCGTTTTTTACCTCACCGGGGTTTAACCCAAAGGTTTCATTAAACACTAGCTCAACAGCTTGTTTATTAAAATTATGTTTGTGAAGCAATTGTATTAAATGACTGCCTAATTCGTCAATCACTTCTAAAGCATCAGCAGCCGTAATTACCGGCCTACCGGCTAAGTTTATAAACAGCGTTGATAACGCAGCAATGCGTTGGCCTTTTTTATCTAAAAGCTCATTGATATCAAAATCAAAAAGAGCAGCTATCCCGGCAGGTAAACCGGGGACGCCGATATTTGAAAGCCGGGTGAGCGATTGCAGCATATCTGTTAGCGCGGAACCCAGGGGTGCCTGACCTAATGTATGCAGGCCATTGCGGATTTGGGCCGCGCCTAATTCGCATAAATAGCCATCTATATCTTCAATTAAATGGGCAACATCTTTACCATCCATTTCACTGATGCTTACCGGCACACCTTCGGGCGTCATTTCATCGTCCCATTCGTGTACGTGGTCGCCGTGGTCGCGTTTCAACATTACGGAAAGGTCTTTATCAAGATTGGTTTGCTTGATCAGGTCCCAGATCTGGCGTTGCAGAAGCGGCAATTTGGATGGGTCTAAGGTTTCAACTTGGTAGTATTCATCTACCAGTTGGGTGAGCAATGCCAGTTCCCCATAACTATCTGCTGACGTCATTGCCGGAGTAAGGTGATCTATAACCACAGCATGTGCACGGCGTTTGGCCTGTGAACCTTCGCCAGGATCATTAATAATGAACGGATAAAAAAGCGGCATATCTGCAAGGAAGGCATCCGGGAAACAATTTTCAGAGAGGCCTATTCCTTTGCCAGGCAGCCACTCTAAAGTACCATGTTTACCTACATGTACTATGGCATCAGCCTCCCAATCATTACGGAGCCATTGGTAAAAAGCATAGTAATGATGGGTTGGCGGCAAATCGGGCTGGTGATAAATGGCATCGGGGTCCATACCGTATCCCCTTGGAGGCTGTAAGGCAATCAATACATTGCCAAATTCAAGACCGGCGAAAGAAATATGATTGCCGTGCACATAGGTTTCACCCGGAGGATTTCCCCATTGTTTCAGCATGGCTTTTTGTAAAGTATGCGGTAGTTCATTAAACCATTCTGCGTATTGTGCAGCCGGAACCCGGCCTACAGCGTTAATTAATTGTTCCGCCGTTAAATAAGTTTCATCATAGGAGCACCGGTTAATCAGGTCATGGATCAGTTGGGTGCCTGATTCCGGAAGGTCATTTACCTGGTAGCCCTCGGCTTGCATAGCCTGTAAGATGGTCATTAAAGATGCCGGGGCATCTAAACCTACAGCATTACCTATTTGAGATGCCTTGCTGCTTGAATTAGTAAAAATAAAAGCTATTTTTTTTGAATGGTTGGGAATGTTTCGCAAACGTGCAAAACGTGCCGCAATACCTGCAACGCGTTCTATGCGCTCCTCAACCGGTTCATAACCTTTAGCTTCCCTGCCCTTTTCTTTAAAGGATATGGGTACTGTAATGATGCGGCCATCAAATTCAGGAATGGCAACATTCATGGCGGTATCCAAAGGATTAAGTCCACGGCTTGAAGATTCCCATGAACCAAGACTCATACCACTGGTTATCGCCTGTAAAATAGGCACAGCTAATTTGCTCAGGATGTTTTCATCGGGACTAACAGCGCCATCCTGCATGGCAAAAGAAACAGTATTGACCAGCACATCTATCAATGTATGATCACCGTTCCTGAAAAATTGAAATGCAATTGGCCAGCCCGAAGCCGGATCATTCGCTTTTAAGGATGCTGTAAAAACAGGCAGAACGTTTAAGTTTTTGTCTTCCAGCGCCCTGATCAATGTATCAATAAAACCGGTATTGCCGCTGATGTAATGTGCACGGTAAAATGTAATGCCGATGCTTGGCAGTGTACTATCTTTATGCTTTTCCCAATCCTCCATCGTGGCATTTTCGGGGAGGTCCGGGTGATAAATGCCATGTTCCGGCAGAATAACCGGTGGTTCATGCCCAAACCCTGTCATTAGTAAATGATCGGACAGATAGTACAGTAAAGAAATCAGGTTAGTTGCCCCGCCTGCTTGCAAATAATTTAAAGTTTCCTGTAAAATGGCAGGCGAAACAGTAGATACGGCTGCATATTCGGGATTAAAATCTCCCGTTCCGCTTATAATAATTAAATGCTGCCCTTGCTTTTGCACCCGCTGAACCAATTCGCTAAAGCCGGGAATACTGCTTGGGCGGCCTAATATTCTTAAGATAATGATTTTTGCACCCGCTATTTCCCTGTCAAGCAGTTGTGCCATATGCGATTCGCTCTTTACGGCCTGCAGATTAATGCCCAATGTTTTTGGAAAATCATCCGGCAAGGATTGCAGGGCATGGTGAAGTGTAAGCAGGTCGGTATCGGCGTGAGTTAAAAAAACAATGCCATCCTGCGGGGTGAACGGATCTGCAAGCGATGGCGCTTCATTACCTTTCCAGGTATAAAATTGAAAGACATATTCGCTTAGTTCTGCCGGCGGTACCTGAAAACCATCCGCAGCTATCATGCTTTCAATATAATCAAATATGGCAACAACCTGCCAATCGCTGTTAATGGAGTGAAACCAAACCGAATGGCCATCAAAAAGTAATGTAACTACATTGGCCAGAGTACATGGCCCAAGGCAACCACCCTTGGTCATGTGTACCACGTTCCTTATTTTGCGTCGCATCCACTCGCTTTTGTACAAATCAACCGGTACGGCGCTAAAGCCGCGGTCGGTTCTGCCGCAGCAGCAGGCATTGTAGCAATAAGATAAATGCCCTCTTCTTTGAACCAGGTTAATAGCCTTCCCGTCTGCCCTTGTAACACGTTGCCGTTTCGTTTCAGCCATTGTTATTTCAATTGGTTAAATTTGAGTTCAATTAATCGGCTCCTGCCAAAAATATTAAGAATTTTTATCAATAGTGATGTACCGTATTTACGAAGTGTAAAATCGTCTATTGCGTATAAAAGCTATCCTGTAAAAGTTTTTCGATAAACGTTTGTTCGTCGCCCCAATACAGGTGATTATAAGATGCCAGCGTTCTGTTTTTAAGATAGACCTTAGACGCAAGTTCAACGCCTTTAGCATTAAAAGTACGGCAGTTTAGCTTAGCTATGCTGTCAAGCTCTACGCAGGTTGAATAATGGAACTCATGCCCTTTTATATTCAGTTCATTAATAAATAAGGATCGGTAACCTAAATGCAATGCCGGTTTTTCCATTGATGTGGCCAAAGGCAGAAAATCGGCCATTTTAAACTGATTACCTTGCCTATTAATAATATATTCGCCCAAATACATCATTCCACCGCATTCGGCATAGGTTTTTCCATAGTTCAGGCAATATTCACGAACTGAATTGAGCATAGTTGTATTTTGGCTCAGTTGCTCAACAAAAAGCTCCGGGTACCCGCCTGCTAAATATAAAAGATCACATGCGGGTAATGCAGCATCAGTTAATGGACTAAAAAAAACAATTTCGCCAAACTGCTTTAATACTTCCAGGTTTTCATGATAAGTAAAACGGAAAGCATCGTCAAGCGCGATAGCTATTGTATAATTTCTTCTTTTTTTGGATTGGGTTTCCTCCGCCTCTTGAACAGTATTTCGTGTTGATAATTGCAGTAATCTGTCCAGATCAACAGTTTCTGAAATTGATAAGGCTATCTTATGGGACAGCTCATCAAAGTTGATATCCGAAGCAATGCTTAAACCTAAGTGCCTTGACGGGATTTTTATATCTTGTTGCGTTGGCAGGTAACCTAACACCTCAACAGCTAAATCCTTACAGGCATCTTTCAGAATATCATAGTGCGATAAGGTATTCACATTGTTAAAAATAACACCTGCTATTTTTAGTTCAGGGTTAAAATTCTTAAACCCGTAAATAAGTGCGGCAGCAGAATAAGCCATTGCCCGGGCATTTACGACCAGTATTACCGGCAGCCCTAACAAAATGGCGATTTCGGCGCTGCTGCCTTTCATTTTATCGGCCCCGTCAAACAAACCCATTACCCCCTCTACAATACCAATGTCACTTTGCTGCAAATACCTGTTGTAAATAGTTGTTACATGCTTGCTGCCTGCCATAAACGTATCGAGATTTATGCTTGGAGTGCCACAGGCTTTTTCATGCAGGATAGGATCGATATAATCCGGGCCGCACTTAAATGGCTGCACTTTTAACCCCCGCTTAGCAAATGCCTTTAACAAACCAAGCGTTATGGTAGTTTTTCCCGAATCACTTGAGGGTGCTGCAATCAAAAACTGAGGTTTGTCTGACATTTGGTTTTATAATCCTGGTTAGTTATTGGTTGTTAATGTAATTTATAATATAATTTGCCCGGTGCTTTACAGCAAACTTTGGAATCTCGATCAAATCAAATCCTAAAGATTTATAAGTATCTGCAATACCCCAATATAGTTCTTCGGCTTCCTGATAGGTTTGCCATCTTTCGCTATCAGTAATATAGATCTCCTGCCACGGCGGGAGTATAAATACCGTTTTATGATAGGGGTTTTCCTGCAATGTCTTGTAATAATTATCTGCAACAGGTAATCCCGCTACTT
>Ga0207032_1113_pt3 | contig 17407 bp, 20 predicted proteins | sample Alteio_BWMinCont_38_FD_153308 | JGI IMG/M metagenome (GOLD analysis project Ga0207032, IMG submission 153308) | Enriched cells from forest soil in Barre Woods Harvard Forest LTER site, Petersham, Massachusetts, United States -... | ecosystem: Environmental > Terrestrial > Soil > Temperate forest >... | reverse complement strand
CTTTTGGAAAAGATCTTTATCGATTGGCTTTAAACTCTGCTATTCGAAAAATTGAAGAACCTCAAAATTTACCCGCTGCTCGAGTTTTAAATGAAATGATTTCGAAAAATGAATCCCATTGTGATTTTATAAGCCGATATTCTCATATTCATCAAAATACATTCATTAATCAACCCCTATCGCTTAAAACGCTTGATTTTTACCAACAATTAGCGGTAAACTCTTTTCAGGAACAGGTTGCGTTAGAGGCAGACGAGATGCCTTTTAAAGATTTTTTAAGTCAATTCCTAAAAATTTAGTTTGTGTTGTAAAATATACCTATTTTGAGAATAACTGAGGGTTTAATGCGTAGCAGAATTTTAATATTTTTATCCAGTATTTTTTTAACCCTGGATTTAGCTTGGGCTAAAACGGAAGAGACCAACCTTAATTTAGGCATCATTGCAGAACGGGTTCATGTCGCAGGGGAAATGGTTGCAAGATTAATGGTTGCTGTTTGTGTCGTCATGGGGATTACCATGATATGTTTTGCCTTTTTTCATTATAGAACCCATAGAATTAATCCAAAATTAGTTCCGTTGGGAAAGCCCGTGATGTATTTAGTGCTTGGACTTGTGATATTAGCAATCCCCTTTGCCGAAGAGATTTTAGGCAAAACGGGGCGTTCCCATGTGTTAGAAGCAAAAAAGCAAAAAGAAACTTTACACACTCCCGTCGATATCGATGCGCCCTTGGTGCAAGATAACTGGGTGAACGATTATAATCATTAGTTAAAACCCTAAATGCTTACGACTAAAAGTTGCGCGTAAATTATTTAAGGTGAGATCAAAAGATGATTATTCATTAGGAAAAAAGGTACTGGGATCAACGCTAAATCTTTTCGATAATGCCATAATTTGTCTTATATTTAACTGACGTTTTCCATGTGTCATATCATTTCCCTTTTTTCCAATTTGCTCTATCGTATTCTCTATGAGTCAATACAAATCTTATAAAAATTTTCTGAGCCTGAGTGAAGCCAACCCAGGAAAAGTAACTCTCATATAGTATCTTTTAGACATATTGCGTGCACATGCTCATATAGGCTAGTCCAATTGCTCTAAACGCTACACAGTAAATAGGGTTACTATACTTTAAACAGTTTAATTTTACAATCGAAGATTTTTTAATATCTATATAAATCAATCAATTAGGAATGGGCTAAGTTATTATTGAACTTACGCGAAAATGGGTTAAGCCATTCTTGCGTAAGTTGCAGAGGGCTGTTAAACTTACGCAAGAATGGCTTAACCCAAATTTGCGTAAGTTAGAGGCAAGTTACAATGGAAGAACCTTTTGTTGGAAGAAAACGAGAATTTCACGAGCTTAATTCATTATTAAGTAGGCGTACGGCTGGTCTTGTAGTCATAAAAGGCAGACGACGTATCGGTAAGAGTCGTTTGGTCGAAGTATTTGCAAAGGATAAACCATTTTATACCTTTACAGGGCTTCCGCCCACTCCGGAAACCACCGAATTGATGCAGCGTGAAGAATTTGGGAGACAATTGGGAGAACAATTTGGATTTCCTAGATTGAAAATGGATGATTGGGGAGATTTGTTCACTTTTCTTGCTAAACAGACTGCAAAAGGAAGAGTCATAATTTTGTTGGATGAAATTTCATGGATGGGATCAAAAGATCCTACTTTTTTAGGAAAATTAAAAACCATTTGGGATACTTTTTTTAAGAAAAATCCAAAATTAATCTTAATCTTATGTGGTTCTGTGTCAACCTGGATTGAAAAAAATATTTTAAGCAGTACGGGTTTTTTTGGTAGAATCTTACATAAGATCACATTAGAAGAACTTTCTTTGCCTGAGTGTCATCAGTTATTACAACAAATGCATTTTAAATGGTCTCCTTTCGATGAGTGTATGCTTTTGGGATTAACGGGCGGAATCCCTTGGTACATTGAATTGATGGACCCCAAATTTCCAATACAAGATAATATTAAACGTTTATGTTTTAATAAAGATGGTATTTTTGTCGATGAATTTAAAAATATTTTCCATGATTTATTTGGGAAGCGCGCTCCAATATACAAAAGAATCGTAAAGGCCTTAACCAGAGAGCCGCTTCAGTATTCTGAGCTCAGCAAAGCTATCAATTATTCCAGTGGTGGGCCTCTGAGTGAATATCTGGACGATTTAGTCACATCTGGATTTATACGTAAAGATCATTCATGGAATTTTAGAGAAGAGGAAGAATCTAAGATAATTCATTATCGTTTGCGCGATAATTATTTACATTTTTATTTAAGATACATTGAACCTAATCTTGCCAAAATAAAAAGAGGACAATTTGAAAATATTTCCATGACAGCTTTTAAAGGGTGGAATGGGATCTGGGGATTACAGTTCGAAAAGTTGGTTCTAAACAATCGATATCTTATACAAAAAGCACTTAAAGTGTCTCCGGAGGATATTGTATATGATAATCCCTATTTTCAAAGAGCCACTAAAAAAATACCTGGCTGTCAAATTGATTATTTAATTCAAACAAAATCAAATAGTTTAATTGTATGTGAAATTAAATTTTCAAGGGACACTATCAAGGCAAACGTTGTGCAAGAAGTTAAGGAAAAAATTAAAAGACTTGTATTGCCGAGAGGATTTTCTTGTTGTCCAGTTCTAATTCATATTGGAGAAGTATCGGAAGGTGTGGTTGAAAGCAACTATTTTACCAATATTATTAACTTTGAGGATTTATTTTATCAATGAACATATTTAATTTTTTAATAAGTGCCTGACCCATGTACATTAATTGGTGGAATGTCCCCGAGCGACATGATTCGCGTAGGAAGATTCAAAAAATTGCTTAATTTTATCCAAACAGCATTAGATGAGAATCAGAGAGAATGACAAAAGATCGAAAAGGAATAAAAAGAGAGAGCCCCTAGAAAAAAATTAAGACTGTATATGTGTAGTTTTTTGATTTGCTGTTTTTTGCAGTAATAAGTCATCCACCACTTCAAGGCAGATTTCAGGAATTTTACGATTTTCGTCAATACAATTCTTTAAGGTTATGATCGCTTGTCGAATATCGTCGGGTAACTCGCTAGAGGGTGCATTTTCTCCGGGCCAAGAAGCATCTCTTGTTGCCTTATCCGGCCAGCGGGAATAAGCGACCCAAAGACCATTATCTGATCGATGTAAAGTTGAACCTATAGCTCCCCGATGCTCTACGAAATACGTTGCAATTTTATGCCAGGCATTTTGATATTCATTTTCTGACCCAGGTTTAATATATCCTTGATAAATTACCGCAATCATATTATGGCTCCTAAATAGCTTGTTAAAGGTTTTACAATCGAATACTCTTTTGTTCTTCGAAAATTCTTTCCAAGGCTAATTTTCGGGATCTAATTCTTAGACCCAAGGGAGATTTTTCACTGGTGTGCTCAAGCGCAATATCGAGTTGTCTTTGAGCCTCTTTAAATTCCCCGCGTAAATAATGCCAATTAGCTTGTGTAATATGACAGTCTATTTTGTGTCCTGATTTTGCTTCGGCGCGGACTAATAGTTGATAGAGATTAGGATCCTCCGGTTTATACTTAAGTTGTTTTAATAAGAGCAATCTTGCCGTTTCGGGGGATTGGGTATCCAATAAAATTTCGGCATATTTTAAAACGATGGCATGATTGGTGGGATATAAGGCCATTAATTGTCTTAAGTGCTTTAAGGCCAGGGTTGATTGTTGTGCTTCATGCTCTGTTTCTGCCACGCTTAATTGGATGATCCAATTAGTAGGCATTTTCTCTGCTAAAGAATTTAAGATATTAAGAGATCCTTCAAATTTTCGATTTTTTGCTAAAGCTAAAGCATAGGCATAAAGAGCGGCGTCTTTATTAGGATGTCTGCCGTTATCAAGGATGGCTTTTAAGCGCTTGACGCGATCGCCCTCTCTTTCTCTACGGAGCAATTCTAATCGGGCTCGAACTAAATGAAAAAACAAACTGTCGGGAGCTTGCTTATAAGATAGTTTTTCGGCTCTAAGTTCGGCATCGGCAATCCGAGACTCGTATAAAGGATGTGTATTTAAATATTCGGGAGGTTTTGTTTGAAACTGTAAATGTTTTTGAAAACAGTTAAAAATTGAGGCCATGGCGTTTGGATCGTAGCCAGATTTTGCGAGCAATTGAATGCCGATACGGTCGGCTTCTTGTTCATGAACACGAGTGTAATTGATCATTTGTTGCGTATGTCCTGCTAATGCGGCCATAGTGAGATGGGCGCCTGCTTCGGGAGATCCCATGACGCCAATGGCAGCGGCAGCTAAAATTTGAGCTAGAGTCAGTGGCAATAATTTACGATTTTGCGCAACCATCCTAGGTAAATGTTTTTGACCAATATGCGCTGTTTCGTGAGCGAGAATGGCCACCAATTCGCTTTCGTTATCAATGGTTTGAATTAAGCCTGTATGCACCGCAATATGTCCGCCGAAAAAAGCAAAGGCGTTTAAAACTTCAGTTTCGATGCCAAAAAAGTGAGCTGGGTAATCTTTAATACCGGCATGCTGAAAGAGTTTGTTGCCTATATGCAGTAAGTACTCGTTAACGACAGGATCTGTTACAAGGCAATCACTGGCATTTAATTGTTGCATAATAATTTTGCCGATTAATCGCTCTTTTGAGAGAGGCAAAGCGCCTTCTGAAGCATCGCTATCTTCGGGAATATTAGAATGAATAATGGAAGATGGGTCGGCAAACGATCGAAGCGGAAAAACAAAAAAAGTAAGAATTGTAACAAATGTAAAAATAAAAAAAGCTTTGTGACGCATAATATTAACTAGTGTAACATAAAAACTATGGATTCTTACATAAAGTTAGTTGATTAAAAACTAATATTTCAACAACTGTTGTAGGGGCCGGGAACGAGGCCGGCCCATTAAGAAGGGGTGTTTGTTTATGATTAACATTATTAAGGCGTGGTTTAATCGATATTTTTCGGATCCCGAAGCCGTTCTTTTATTTTTTATCTTACTCATTGGCTTTTGTTTAATTATCTTCATGGGTAGTATTTTAGCCCCTATCATTGCCAGCATCATTTTTGCTTATTTATTACAATGGGTGGTGATAAAACTCGAAGAATTAAAAATGCCCAGATTAGTGGCGGTATGGGTAGTCTTCTTAGGATTTTTAGGAATATTATTGGTTTCTTGCTTACTTCTAGTCCCCTTACTGTGGAAGCAGTTGACCACGTTGTTTGATGAGATGCCCAATATGGTTTCTCATGCCCAACGTGCTTTAGAGAGCTTGTCTTTAAAATACCCTGAGTATTTTTCACAGGAACAATTACAAACTTTAATCAGTAGCATGATGGGGGATATTAAAACGTGGAGTAATATGGCCCTCCGGGCTTCGATTGCTTCGATATCTAGCATTATCGTTTGGCTAGTGTATTTAGTCTTGGTGCCATTTTTAATTTTCTTCTTCTTAAAAGATCGAGATGTCATTTTAACTTGGGTGACCAGTTTCCTACCCCATAAGCGAGGTTTATTAAGCAAAGTTTCTGTTGAAGTTAATTCTCAAATTGGCAATTATATTCGTGGAAAAGTAACGGAAATGATTGTGGTGGGTATTGCTACTTATATCGTTTTAGCCGGTTTTAACATACCTTATGCAGCTCTTTTATCCGTTTTTGTTGGTTTATCTGCGCTAATCCCGTATGTGGGGGGGATTGTAGCGACTATCCCTGTGGTGATAGCAGCATTTTTTGAGTATGGTTGGACTACGCAATTTGGCTATGTGATGATAACGTACACGGTGGTTCAGGCATTAGATACTAACATTTTAGTCCCTTTGCTTTTTTCAGAGGCAGTCAATTTACATCCCATTGCAATAGTGCTTGCCATTATTGTTTTTGGGAGTTTTTGGGGGTTTTGGGGTGTCTTTTTTGCCATCCCGCTTGCAACATTAATTAAAGCAGTCATATATGCCTGGCCAAAAAAAGAAATGAAGGCGTCTTAATATGGCAGGTCATAGTAAATGGGCAAACATAAAGTTTCGAAAGTCGGTACAGGATTCTAGGCGAGGTAAATTATTTACCAAATATATTCGGGAAATTACCGTTTCAGCAAGACATGGAGGCTCGGATGCACATTCCAATCCACGCCTGCGCACTGCTATCGATAAAGCATTAACGGCCAACATGACGCGGGATACTATTGATAGAGCCATTAAACGCGGTGCTGGAGGGCAAGAAGGTCAGGATGTCGAAGACATTCGTTATGAAGGGTATGGTCCAGGTGGTGTAGCTATCATGGTAGATTGTATGACCAATAATCGTAATCGCACCGTCGGGGAAGTCCGGCATTTATTTACTAAATATGGTGGTAATTTAGGTACGGACGGATCCGTCTCCTATTTGTTTTTACCCCGCGGACAAATTGTATTTCCACCGGGTACTAATGAAGAAATCGTCATGAATATTGCGTTGGAAGTGGGCGCAGAAGATGTCATTACCGATGAAGATGGTACCGTAGAAGTTTATACTGCGTTTGAAAATTTTCGGAAAGTGAAAGAAAGCCTGGAAAAAGCGGGTCTTAAGCCCGAACGGGCTGAAACAACCTTGGTTCCTTCTACTTCTGTCCATTTAGATGAAAAAGACATAGCAGATAAGTTTATGAAATTGGTTGATTTATTGGAAGATTTAGAAGACGTTCAAGCCGTATATTCCAATGCTGATATCTCTGATGAAATTTTGGCTAATTATTGAGCAAATGATTAATGAGGGTAAGTTATCCGTATTTTAGGTATTGATCCAGGATCGATAATTACCGGTTTCGGGGTTATTGAACATCAAGGTTTTAAACAATCTTATATTACCAGCGGTTGTATTCGGATACCCAAACAACCCTGGCCCGAACGCTTGCAACGTATTTTTGATGGGTTGTCGGAGGTTATTACCGTATTTGCACCGACTGCAGTCGCTATCGAAAAAATATTCGTTCACAAAAATGTTTCCTCTGCTTTAAAATTGGGACAGGCGAGAGGAGCGGCTATTGTTGCGGTTGCAAAACATGGGCTGGCAATTTCAGAATATACCCCAAGACAAATCAAAAAGACAGTGGTTGGGTTTGGCGGTGCAGATAAAGTTCAGATTCAACATATGATGCAAACTTTGTTATCCTTAAGTGGGTTGCCGCAACCGGATGCGGCGGATGCATTGGCAGTTGCATTTTGTCATGGGGAAAATATTCGAGGTCAAATTTTAGAACTTAGAAGTGAACATATAAAATGATAGGAAGATTACGAGGAATCTTAGAGATTAAAAAACCCCCATTTATCATGCTAGATGTGAATGGCGTGGGTTACGAATTGCAAGTACCTATGTCAACTTTTTACGAACTTCCCGATATCGGGAAGTCCATTACTTTATTAACCCATTTAGTGGTTAGAGAAGATGCGCATCTATTATTTGGATTTTTTCAGGAAAAAGAACGGACTTTATTTAAAAGCTTAATTAAATTGTCGGGTGTTGGCCCTAAAATGGCACTGACGATTTTATCGGGCATGGAAGTTTCCTACTTTTTACAATGTGTGGAAAATCGAGAAATCAGTATATTGGTTCGTTTGCCAGGGATTGGGAAAAAAACCGCAGAAAGATTAATTGTAGAAATGGCCGGAAGATTATCGATGACTGCTGAGGAAGCAGATTTTTCGACCAAAATATTGAATAGTCCCGGGGTAGAATCTAGTCTTTCGACCCCGCGAGAAGAAGCAGTGAGTGCTTTGATAGCTTTAGGATATAAACCCCAAGACGCCAATCGGGTTATTGCGAGTTTAAAAGGCGATAATTTAAGCAGCGAAGAGTTAATTCGACAGGCTTTACAAACTCTTTATTCACCTAAAATAGCAGGTCGATTATGATTGAAAATACAAAAGAAACATTAGAAACCTTTATTGAAACCGATCGATTAAGCACAACAACGGCATTACCTTTCGAAGAACAAGTAGACAAAGCCATTCGTCCTAAGAAACTTAACGATTATATTGGACAAGACAGTGTTAAAACGCAAATGGCGCTGTTTATGGAAGCAGCCAAAAGGCGTCAAGAAGCTTTAGATCATGTTTTAATTTTTGGACCACCGGGATTAGGAAAAACAACGTTAGCACATATAGTGGCAGAAGAAATGGGGGTCTCTTTACGTCAAACATCGGGTCCTGTGTTAGAACGCGCAGGAGATTTGGCGGCGATATTAACCAATTTGCAACCTCGAGATGTATTATTTATCGATGAAATTCATCGTTTAAGCCCTGTGGTTGAAGAAATATTGTATCCTGCTATGGAAGATGGTCAAATTGATATTATGATTGGAGAGGGGCCAGCAGCGCGATCGATTAAATTGGATCTGCCCCCTTTTACCCTCATTGGTGCGACCACTCGTGCCGGGCTATTAACCTCGCCCCTTCGAGATCGTTTTGGCATTGTGCAGCGATTAGAATTTTACACGGTGTCCGATTTACAAGTCATTATCCAACGTTCTGCAAGTATTTTAAAAGTTGAGATGGATGAAGAGGGTGCCCTAGAAATTGCTCGTCGTGGAAGGGGCACACCTAGGATTGCCAATCGGTTACTACGTCGAGTCCGTGATTACGCACAAGTAAAGGGAACGGGATTAATCAATATTAACATTGCAGCGAAAGCATTAGATTTATTGGATGTGGATATCCAAGGTTTTGATAAAATGGACAGGAATTTATTACTCACCATTATTGAAAAGTTTGAAGGAGGCCCGGTGGGCTTAGACAGCTTAGCCGCTGCTTTAGGCGAAGAAAAAGGAACTATTGAAGATGTTTTAGAACCTTTTTTAATCCAACAGGGATTTTTAATGCGTACCCCTCGTGGACGCATTGCAACGAATAGAACTTACCAACATTTTGGATTGCCGATTCAAAAAATCCAAGAGGAGCAAGCATAGATGATCTCGAATAAAGATATCCCTATCGTTACCTTGGACGGTCCAGGAGGGTCGGGGAAAGGGACCATTGGTGCTCGGCTGGCAAAAACTTTAGGGTGGCATTTTTTAGACAGTGGGGCCATCTATCGAGTTTTAGCCTTAGACGTTTTAAAAAGAGGCATTGATTTGCAAGATGAACAGGCCATCGAAACGCTAGCTTTAAATTTAAATGTTCAGTTTAATGATAATATTATGTTAGATGGAGTTAATGTGACCAAAGAGATCCGCAGCGAGACTTGTGGGAATACTGCTTCTAAAATTGCTGCTTTTCCAAAGGTGAGAGAAGCCTTAATTGAACGACTTCGTGCTTTTTGTCGACTTCCTGGCTTGGTTGCCGATGGAAGAGATATGGGAACGGTTATATTTCCTTTTGCCAAATTGAAGATATTTTTGGATGCCAGTGCAGAAGAACGTGCAAGAAGGCGGTTTTTACAGTTGAAGGAAATGGTTCATAATGTTAACCTACAGACTCTTTTGCAGGAAATAGAGGAAAGGGATGCGCGTGACAAACAACGTGCAGCCGCACCTTTAAAGCCAGCAAAAGATGCCGTAGTGATAGATACTACAGGTATGGGAATAGACGCGGTTTTTGACCAGGTTATGGTAGAGGTCAATCAACGCTTCTTTAGTGTTTAACTTTGGCCTGCAACTATTTTGAGTTAGAGATTAATTTAACTCGTTAGCTTTGCAGAGAAAAAAACGGAATAGAATGATGAGTGAAAGCTTCGAAGCATTATTTAAAGAAAGTTTAGCAAAAGCAGAAATGCACCCGGGATCTGTCATTACAGGTAGGGTCATTAAAATTGGGGATGAATACGTCACCATTGATGCGGGCTTAAAATCGGAGGGGCATATACCGATTGGCCAATTTTACGATGACGATGGTCAGTTAGAAGTCAGCGTCGGGGACGATGTTGAAGTTGCTTTAGAAGCGGTTGAAGATGGTTGGGGAGAAACTCGATTATCACGTGAAAAAGCCAAACGTCAGGTTGCTTGGCGTCGACTCGCAGAGGCGCACGAAAAAGGAGAACCAGTCAAAGGGATTATCAGTGGCAAAGTCAAAGGTGGATTTACGGTCGATATTCAAACCATTCGTGCATTCTTACCCGGTTCATTAGTGGATGTGCGGCCTGTTCGCGATAGCGTAGTACTAGAAGGCAAAGAGTTAGATTTCAAAGTTATAAAATTAGATCAAAAACGTAATAATGTTGTGGTCTCAAGACGATCCGTCATAGAAACAGAAGGCCTGCCTGATCGCGAAACATTAATGACTTCCCTACAAGAAGGCCAAGAAACCAAAGGTGTTGTTAAAAATTTAACCGATTATGGTGCCTTCGTCGATTTAGGCGGCGTAGATGGCTTATTACATATTACCGATATGGCCTGGCGACGTGTGAAGCATCCAAGCGAAATTGTCACCGTTGGCCAAGAAATCATGGTTAAAGTATTAAAGTTTGATAAAGATCGTAATCGCGTTTCTTTAGGGTTAAAACAAATGGGAGAAGATCCTTGGGTAGATATTACTCGTCGTTACCCTGAAAGTACACGATTAGTCGGAAAAGTGACGAATATCACCGATTACGGCTGTTTTGTGGAAATAGAAGAAGGCGTAGAAGGCTTAGTCCATGTTTCTGAAATGGATTGGACCAATAAAAATATTCATCCCAGCAAAGTGGTGCAATTGGGAGAAGATGTCGAGGTGATGGTCTTAGATATAGACGAAGAACGTCGACGAATTTCTCTGGGCTTAAAACAATGTAAACCTAACCCTTGGGATGCCTTTGCTGCGACACACAATAAAGGCGATAAAGTCTCTGGTAAGATTAAATCTATCACTGACTTTGGTATTTTCATTGGATTAGAAGGTGGAATTGATGGACTTATCCACTTATCCGATATTTCCTGGCACGAAGCAGGCGAAGAAGCCGTACGTCGCTATAAAAAGGGTGAAGAAATCGAAGCCATTGTTTTGGCTGTGGATCCCGAGCGTGAACGTATTTCATTAGGGATTAAACAATTAGAGCGAGATCCTTATTCAAGCTTTGTCGCAGATCACACCAAAGGCAGCATTGTCACGGGAACTGTAATGACGATTGATGCTAAAGGTGCAACCATACAATTAGCGGATGGTGTCGAAGGGTACTTAAAAGCCTCAGAAATTAGCCGTGAACGTGTCGAAGATGCGCGTACGATTTTAAAAGAGGGTGAAACTGTCGAAGCCAAATTCACCGGTGTCGATAGAAAAAACCGTGTGATTCTGTTGTCTATTAAAGCCAAAGAATCTCAAGAAGAGCAGGAAGCAATGCAAGTATTGAATCGTGGAGAAGCCGGAAGTCCAACGTTAGGCGATCTCATGAAAGAGCACATGGAGAATCGTGAAAAATAAGGAGTTGCTATGCGTTTACTCAAATGGTTGGCTTTATGTTTCATTGCGCTTTTGGGTATAACGTTTGCCTCTTTAAATGCAGAATCCGTGTCAGTCAATTATTATGTGGGAGTTGAAAAAATTCCCCTATCCATCCTAGTCGTAGGCGCTATCATTTTAGGCATACTATTAGGATGGATACTCTCATTGCCAAATACCATTCGTTTAAAAATGGAGCTCAAGCGTTTACGGCGACAAGGGATGGGGCATTAATGTGGGAGTTTTTGTTTTTACTGCTACCGTTAGCAGCCTTTACAGGGTGGTTAATAGGCCGAAAAGGTTCCCTCTTTCGAGGTATTAACAATCTTAATCCTTTCTCTTCTCAATATTTTGTTGGTCTCAATTATTTATTAAATGAACAGCCTGATAAAGCAGTCGATGTTTTTGTTAAATTATTGGATGCAAATCAAGAAATGGTGGAAACGCATCTCGCCTTAGGGAGTTTATTTAGAAGGCGTGGAGAAGTTGATAAAGCCATTGGTATTCATCAAAATTTGATTGCACGTTCGACGCTCACTCAAGAACAACGTGCTTTGTCCTTATTAGAATTAAGCCGCGATTATATGCGCGCTGGGGTGTTAGATAGAGCGGAAAACTTATTATTAGAATTAGTCGATAGGGGAGGACAAATAGAAGCCAGCCTGCAACACTTAATGGAAATTTATCAGCAAGGAAAAGATTGGCTTAGAGCCATTCATATCGCAGAAAAATTACAAGCCAAATCAAAACGCAATATGGGACATTATATTGCCCATTTTTATTGCGAATTGGCAGAGCAACGTTGGTTAAAGGGAAACCGAGATGAAGCTCGTGAGTATCTGAAGCAAGCTTTGCAAGTCAATCGTCATTGTGTTCGTGCAAGTCTCTTACAAGGCGATATCGAGGCAAGCTCAGGGCAAGACAAAAATGCATTAAAATCCTATCAAAGAGTTCAAAATCAAGATCAAACTTTTTTATCCGAAATTGTGTTACCCGTCGCACAATGTTATGAACGAATAGGAAATCCAGATGGAATGGTAAAATATCTTAAAACCTGTTTGCAAACACATCCTGCTATTTCAGTCATTTTAGCGTTTTCAGATTGGTTACAAAAAACCAAAGGAGACGAAGAGGCCACGCAATTTATCTCAGAACATTTACGAGAACGCCCTTCTATCCGCGGCTTAAGCCATTTGATTCAATTAAGCATTGCTCGTGCAGAAGGCACTGCAAAAAGTGATTTGCAAACTTTAAAAGAACTGATTGAAAAGATCATTGCCAATAAATCACTGTATCGTTGTCAAGCCTGCGGGTTTTCGAGCCGTACCTTACAATGGCAGTGTCCTGGATGTAAACGTTGGGATGTGGTGAAACCGATCCCAGAATAAGAGGATGTTAGGAGTGAGTAGTATGATTCGAAAAGCTGTTTTTCCAGTTGCCGGTATGGGAACGCGATTTTTACCTGCAACCAAAGCAAATCCAAAAGAAATGATGCCGGTGGTTGATAAACCTTTAATTCAATATGCTGTGGAAGAGGCTGTTGCAGCGGGTATTACCGAATTAATTTTTGTCACCAGCAGTACTAAACGCTCCATAGAAGATCATTTCGATAGTCATTTTGAACTAGAAGCAAAACTAGAAGAACAAGGTAAAACGGAACTATTAGAAATCGTCCGAAATGTTTTACCTGACGGAGTTTCTTGTATTTATATTCGTCAGCCTGAAGCTTTAGGATTAGGACATGCGGTTTTATGTGCCAAAAATGTGGTTGGTAATGATCCCTTTGCCATTTTGTTGGCGGACGATTTAATTGAAGGGAAAGGTTCTTCGTGTCTCTCTCAAATGGTTAAGCAATTTGAAGGATCTCAATCAAGTATTATCGCAGTTGAAAAAATATCTCCAGAAGCTAGTAACCAGTATGGTATTGTTGGTTTTGAGAAAATGATTCAGTCGTTGGCAAAAATAAATAAAATTGTTGAAAAACCTAAAACTTCTGAAGCGCCTTCTGCTTTCGGGGTGGTGGGACGATATATATTAACTCCCAGAATTTTTTCTTTACTTGAATCGGTTAAGCCGGGTCAAAATGGGGAAATTCAATTAACCGATGCCATTAGCGATTTACTAGAAAAAGAATTTGTGTATGCGTATCATTTTTTAGGGAAACGCTTCGATTGTGGCAATAAACTGGGTTACCTGCAAGCCATCGTCTCCTATGGGCTTAAGCACCCAGAAGTAGGCAGAGAATTTTTAGAATATTTAAAAGCTCAGTTTGAAAAAGAATTTGTAGCTATAAGTTAAAGAAGAATAGTCAAAAGAGGATTGTACCTTCTATTTAAATTAAGTATGATCTAAGGAATGTTAATTCAACAACCGGTTTACATATGTTAGGATCTAATCGAAATACTAGACGTTGTAGTTTAGGGATGGTTTATTCGTATTTGCGGGGTATTGCGGCTGGCTTTTTGGAATTCATCCCTATTATTTTTAGTCAGTCCGTGAGTAAATCTGCGGAGGGTTCTAACGACAGTGATAGCGATCAACCTGATTCCCCAGAAAGACAAGCAGCAATTCGTGAGGCTTGTCCACTTCCAGCATCCCTAGTAACCATGATAATTAAATATCAAAAACCAGTCCCAAAACCTAAGCCCTTACCTAGAGAGGGCTCAATTGATAGCGACATTACTGATTTATATTTACAAAAAAGGCAGCTGCTGTTTATGCATCAACGATGCGATAATGCCAATTATATGCATCAACGATGCGATAATGCCAATTATTCGTTGATACAACGAATAGATGATAGAATTGATGACTTGATTGCTGAAAGAAATGCAAGGGAGTCTAGATTAAGCTTAATTTAATATATTAATAATATTTTACTCGAGCGACCTATAGCAAAAGGCTAGCAATTATGAATTTTGCATGGGATCTCTCTTCAGTATTTTCTAATCCTAAAATGAGTCTGAACAGAGGTAATATACCAACGTACTTTGACAATAATACTAATTTCGTCGTAAAATTCAATTCTTATTTAAATTAGAAATCTAGGGAAATAAGTCCATGCTTAATCAACCATCATCATCTCGTGCATTGTCTAAAACCTGTAAAGTGGTTACTGATTTTTTTTCAAATGTATTTTCTCTAATACCACTCCCTGCCTTTCTAACATCAAAAACCAAGGTCGACGCAGACGCATCTCATGCTGATCATAAAACTGAAACCCCTACTATTAAAACCATCGATAACATCCCTAAAACGACGCTCATAGGAGAGATAGAAAAATCACTCTTAAACCGTATTGAAAAAAAAGATTTACCCTATGAAGTTTGTCAATTGATAGCGGACTATGCTCAAGAACGACCACGTCATGACAGCGAATTGGAAAATACCATAGAATGGGACATCAACCGAGTAGAAGATGGTAAGTCTCTTTTAAGTCTCTGTCTGGGGTATTCAGAAAGACGGATCAGATTAGAATATGGTGTTGATAGCAGAAGAATACCGAATTATTCTGAGTTTTTGGCAACTGCAAATAGAGAAGAAGCTGAAATCAAAGAATTTTTTTCAAATACAAGTAATAACAAAACTCTGAGAAATACTACAATATTGTATTGTAGACAGTTATATGCTTTAAAAGAAGCACAAGAATTAGAAAATGCGGAGCAAGAATTAGCGAAAGAAAATGTGCCTGAATATGGAATCGCGGCATTTCTGGAGCGGAGGCAGGATCGACACCATTGGAGTTAGTGATGAGGGGGGTTAGTTAACTATTGTATTATGATAATCTTATACAGTAGTTAATCCCCTTTTGGAGTTCTCTTCAGGCTCATCTGCCATTGGACAAGACTAAGTCTTGACTCTTTTCTAAAATGCTATTATTTTATAAACAATAAATTAGGGAGAAAATCATGTTAAAAAGTAAAGAGTTGCACAATGAGAATCCATTTTCCTTTTTGAATCAGTTATTAGGAGAGGATAATGACGTTATTGAAGTTAAGGAAGCATCGAAGGTAACGCAAGGATCTGGTGGTCGCAATAGCGAGAATACCAGCAGATACCAAGAACCTTAAATTAACCGTATCTACAGTATGAATTTTTTTCTTTTTAAAGGAAATTTTGATTTTCTTAATAAGAGAATGTACCATTAAAGTTGTTTAAACATTTTAGGAGATTTTATCATGGATAACCTATTGGCTAAAGATGAAAATTTCATTGTGAGTATTGTTAAGGATGAAGAGATGCATGAAGACATTATTGACTACACTGCATCCGCTGTCACAAAAGGTGTTGGTGGCGATGAAAGTGAGTATGGCCGCCCGCGAAGTATAGATGATTAAGTTTTAAGTATATTGATTAAATTACTGAGGAATCCAAATAATATTTGGATTCCTCTTGTTTGTGAGTCTTAAGTGTCCAATTTGCTAATAAGCTGTCCTATTTTTAGTAATGATATTTGGAAAACAATTTATAAATGTATTAACGATCGTGAGTTTATTTTTTTAAAACAGGGTCTACAACATACTCCCGCAGGGTTAATGCCTTGGGAGATTTTAAATAAAGCTATAATCGAGCAACGACTTTTATCTCCACGCTTGAAATTATTCCAAAATGGTGAAGTTATTCCTGAGTCTGACTATACAGAATCCATTACCGAAAATAGAGATTCAAGAAAAAAAATCCAGATCGAAAAATTCTATAAACTCTTAAGGGATGAGGGAGCGAGCCTAGTCATCAATTCTGTAGATGATTTGCATAAACCTCTCACCGAATTTATCTGTTGGTTGGAAGAATCACTGAAGGTTCCTATTCAAGTGAATTTATATGCCTCTTTTAGGAATATTAAGGGCTTTAAAAGTCATTGGGATACTCACGATGTCCTAGTTTTACAGCTTTATGGAAATAAGAATTGGACTATTTTTGGAGAAACCAATAAGTACCCACTGTATCCTCCAAAGGAGAGTGATGTGCCTCCTTCTAAGCCGATTTGGAATGGGATGCTAAATGAGGGAGATATTTTATATATTCCAAGAGGATATTGGCATCATGCAGAAGGTGACAATAATTCTTCTCTTCATTTAACGATTGGAATTCACAGGAAAACAGGGGTTGATTATTTTGATTGGATAAAGAACCAGCTATTAACCGAAGAACTATTTAGAAAAGATATACCGTTAAAAAATAAAACAAATGATTTGCACCACCATTCAGAAAAGCTTAGACAGATCTTACTTCAAGTCTTAGATGAAAAAGGTTTAGAAAAATTTTTGGATGCGGAAGAGTCAAAAAATCAGAGAAGACAACCCCTAGGTCTTCCTTTTGCGGTACAAGAAGAAATATTTAAAGAGTCCTTTGATAAATATGTTCTTAGGGTTCCAAAGTTTATTTTAAAAAATATTCTTATTGAAAATAACAGTTTATATTTGAAATATTCTAATAAGACCTGGGAGTTCTCTAAAAAATGCTTGCCATTTTTTGAAAAATTAAGAGATAATTTGGAGGAGGATTTAACAACACTTATTGAAACCTTTGAAAATTCGGGTCACAATTCTATTTTAAAATTTATTAAGGATTTGATTTATCATGGTATTATTACCGTTCATTATAAGAACATTAATAGTGAAATAAAATAAAATGTTCTTTTTTCACATTCCTGAAAATATTTATGTGGGGTATTACAACGAGGAAATAATTGCACTCGATATTGTGGCTGATAAATATTATATTTTGAATGAAAAATTATCTCAAGTTTTTGAGTTTTGTATCAAAAATAAGTTTATGCAAGTAAAAGACCAATATTGGATTTTAACTGATAGTAAAGAAAATAACGGACTATTTCAAAATTCAAAAACAGCCATAGAAAAATTTAATCAACTTTTAAAAAAGATACTCAATTTAAAACTTCTTTTTCTGCGAAGTTATCCTTCAAATCATTTTAATAAAGCTGTAAAACTAGGACATCGTGAGTATCCCAATGACTTTTAAAGCCCTTAATATTCCTAAAAG
>Ga0207032_1134_pt2 | contig 17462 bp, 18 predicted proteins | sample Alteio_BWMinCont_38_FD_153308 | JGI IMG/M metagenome (GOLD analysis project Ga0207032, IMG submission 153308) | Enriched cells from forest soil in Barre Woods Harvard Forest LTER site, Petersham, Massachusetts, United States -... | ecosystem: Environmental > Terrestrial > Soil > Temperate forest >... | reverse complement strand
TTATCATGAAAAAATTATTACTATTATCATTAATACCCACACTTGCTTTTACCTTCAAAGCACAGGCCACCCGTGTGGCTGTCGATACTGGAAAAGTTGTAGTCGATCCACCTTTAGTTATATCAGGTTCAGTGGATGGTTATTATAAATATGATTTCTCGGGTCAGAAAGCAAATATTCCAACCAGTTTTGCCGGTGATCAGAATTCATTTTCAATAGGTATGTTAGACCTGGGTCTAAAGAAAAAAGTAGGTAAAGCTTCATTTGTTGGCGAAGCATCATTTGGCCCGCGTTCAGACCAATCTATTCCTGTTGCCGGGTATCATATTCAAAATTTATATGTTTCGTATGATGTGAGTGATAAATTTAACCTGACAGGTGGTTATATGGCAACCTTTATTGGTTATGAGGTGATTAACCCTACAGGTAACTTTAATTATTCAACTTCTTATCTATTCACCAACGGGCCGTTTCAAAATGCGGGCTTTAAAGCCACTTATACGTTCTCGGACAAAGCCAGCTTAATGGCCGGTGTTTTTAATGACCAGTGGAATGTTTATCAGTCAGCTCATAAAATAGGCACATTTGGGGCGCAATTAATGTTGGCACCTGCAAAAGGGTGGACTGCTTACCTTAACGTAATAACCGGCAGCAACTCAACCGCAACATCAGGAACAGAACTTGATTTAACAACAACCTATCAAATAACCGACGCCTTTAAATTAGGTTTAAATGCTGCTGACTATTCTGCTTCAAACGGAGCCGGTACCGGTGGTTTTACCGGAGTGGCCCTATATCCGCAGTTAGCTGTTTCAAAGGAAGTTACCTTAGGAATAAGAGGCGAAGTTTTCAGCACCAAAACCGGAACCTATGCTGCTGTTGGCCCGGCCCCGGGCAGCTCAGTAACTGCTTTAACTTTTACTGCTAACATTAAATCAGGCCCCTTGACCTTAATTCCGGAAATAAGACTGGATAACGGATCGGTAAATATGTTTCATGACAGCGGTAGTTTAAGTACTGCTGCGCCTAATACCAAATCGGCTTCGCAATTTGTGTTAGCTGCTGTTTATGCCTTTTAATAAATAAACTATAAATCTGATGGAGGCCACCTGTTTATTGGGTGGCTTTTTTGTTGATTGTAATATTTATTAATTTATTTTTAATAAATTATTGTTCAGTTTAATATTTGTAACATTTGTATTGGGCTTTCCCTATTATACAATATTTAATAACTGTATAGCGTTTTGATTTAAAATTTAATTTCAACCGCTATGCTAATCTCAAAATTTGACTTGTGCAAGCCCGAGTGGCTCGAGCTTGTATTTGCTAAACGCAACAAAGAATATGGCGCTTATTATTTAAGGCAACACTACGCCGGAAATATTATTAAGGCCATGGGAATTACCTTTTTTAGCGTTGTCAGTATTTTTCTCGTATTAGGTATCATTATCCGGTCGAAACCTGCTGAGTTATTTACAAAAACGGATGTCCCGCTTGCGAAGTATGTTCCTGTGCCACCTGTGGCTCCTCCCAAAGAACCCGTTCATCAGAATAAGGCATCGGCGCCCAAAACAATTGTTGCTACAACAAAATTTGTTCCGCCGGTTATAGTTTCTACACCACCACCAACTGAACCGCCCAAAATTACGGAAATGCCCGGCGAGATTGGCCAGACAAATATCGCTGCAACTGGCACGGGTCCTGTTACAAGTATTGATAATGGAAAAGGTGATGCTCCGGAAGTTAAGGCCGAAGACACAAAGGTGTACTCAACCGCTGGCCTGGAAGAAGAACCTGAGCCGTATGGCGGGGCTGCAGCCTGGACTAAATTTTTACAAAAAAACCTGCGCTATCCCAATGAGGCTATGGAAAAACAAATGAGCGGAAAGGTTTGGGTAACTTTTATTGTTGAAAAAAACGGTCATATCTCATCGTTAGTGGTTGAAAGAGGTGCGGGATATGGTATGGATGAAGAAGCGTTGCGTGTTTTGAAACTGGCACCACCCTGGAAACCTGGTAAACAAAATGGCCAGCCGGTACGGGTAAAATACACGTTGCCACTTAATTTTATAATGAACCAATAATATAAGGTTTAAAAGTATAAAGGTAAAAGGTGAAGGGTTTTTATAGCGTTAATAGGTAATGATTTTACCTGTTCTTGCTTTTACCTTTCACCTTTTACCTTTTAACCCTTTTCCTTTCAGCTCTTTTTCCTAATTTTGGGCGTCCACTCAAAAAACAGATAAAATTGGAGCAGCACGACCTCACTACTACCCAAACCGCTAAAGACCTGGGTTTACTACCCGAAGAATTTGAACGTATAAAAGAAATATTAGGCCGCGTGCCTAATTTTACCGAACTCTCTATTTTTTCGGTAATGTGGAGCGAACATTGCTCTTATAAAAACTCTATTACCTGGTTAAAAACATTGCCAAAGGATAGTCCGCGTATGCTGGCAAAGGCCGGTGAAGAAAACGCGGGATTGGTTGACCTGGGCGATGGAATTGGTTGTGCGTTCAAAATTGAATCACATAATCACCCTTCAGCGCTCGAGCCTTACCAGGGTGCTGCGACAGGGGTAGGCGGTATTAACCGCGATATATTTACAATGGGCGCTCGACCTATCGCACAATTAAACTCTCTTCGCTTTGGCGACCCTAATCTTGATCGTACCAAATGGTTAATTAAGGGTGTGGTTAAAGGTATCAGTCATTACGGTAATGCATTTGGTATTGCAACCGTAGGCGGCGAACTGTTTTTTGATGAGTGTTATAACGTTAACCCGTTGGTTAATGCCATGTCGGCCGGAATTGTAAAAGCCGGCGAAACGGTATCTGCGACCTCTTATGGCGTGGGCAACCCGGTATATATTGTTGGCTCGGCAACAGGTAAAGATGGTATCCATGGAGCTGCGTTTGCCTCAAAAGATATTACGGAAGATTCTGTAAATGATTTACCTGCTGTACAGGTTGGTGATCCGTTCCAGGAAAAATTGCTTTTAGAGGCTTCGTTAGAAGTGATTAAAACCGGTGCTGTTGTCGGCATGCAGGATATGGGTGCTGCAGGTATTATCTGCTCCAACTCAGAAATGTCAGCAAAAGGCGAGCACGGGATGCGTATCTGGTTAGATAAAGTACCAACCCGCCAGGAAAACATGAAGCCTTTTGAGATATTATTGTCAGAATCGCAGGAGCGGATGCTGATAGTAGTACATAAAGGAAGAGAAAAAGAAGTAGAAGCTGTTTTTGATAAATGGGATCTGAATTGTGCTATTATAGGCGAGGTGACCGATACCCAACGCCTGGAATATTTTATGAATGGCGTATTGGTTGCGGATGTTCCGGCTGATGACCTGGTTTTGGGCGGTGGAGCACCTGTTTATGAACGGGAATATCGCGAACCGGCCTACTTTAAGGAAAATAAAAAATTTAAAATAGAAGATGTTGCCGAACCGGCAAACTTAATAGCTGTTGCTGAGCATTTGCTTTCACATCCTAATATTGCATCTAAACGTTGGGTGACTGATCAATACGATTCGATGGTTGGCGTAGCTACTATGACTACCAATCGCCCGAGTGATGCCGCGGTTGTGAATGTTGTTGGTACCGATAAGGCTATTGTATTAACGGTTGATTGTAATTCGCGCTATGTTTATGCCGATCCACAAAAAGGTACAGCTATTGCCGTAGCGGAAGCTGCACGTAATATTACCTGTGCTGGTGGCGAGCCTGTTGCTATTACCAATTGCTTAAATTTTGGTAATCCTTACAAACCCGAGGTTTACTGGCAGTTTGTAGGCGCTATAAAAGGAATGGGCGAGGCCTGCCGCAAATTTGAAACACCGGTTACAGGCGGTAATGTGAGCTTTTATAACCAGTCAACCGACGATGGGCCGGTATTCCCGACACCAACCATTGGTATGCTGGGTATAATGGACGATCTTTCTAATATCATGACTTCGGATTTCAAGCAACCAGATGATCTGATCTACCTGGTTGGCGAATCAGTAAATGATATTGCCTCGTCGCAATACCTGGCCTCATGGCATAAAATATTGGCTGCACCTGCACCTTATTTTGACCTGGATAAAGAGTATGCTATGCAGCAAGTGGTAAAGGAACTGATCAAACATAAAATGATACAATCGGCACATGATGTGGCTGATGGCGGATTGTTTATTACCCTAATAGAATCAGCCATGCCAAATGGTTTAGGTTTTGATATCGCGGCAGATGCTTCAATCCGTAAGGACGCGTTTTTGTTTGGCGAAGCGCAGGGTAGGGTAGTGGTGAGTATTAGTCCTGATGACCAGGAACGTTTTGTTGAAATGATGGCAACCAGCGAAGTTGAATTTAGCCTGTTAGGCACCGTAAGCAATGGCTACCTGCATATTGACGAAGAATCATTCGGCCATATTACCGATATTAAATTAGTTTATGACAACGTATTGCACAGCATATTAGGCGAGTAATGCTAAAGATAAACCGGGTACATCATATTGCCATTATATGTTCTGATTATCAGTTATCAAAGCATTTTTATACGCAGATACTCGGTTTTAAAATAATTGCGGAGCATTACCGGGCCGAAAGAAAATCATATAAGCTTGATCTGCAAGTGGGTGACCAATACCAGGTCGAGCTTTTTTCATTTCCTGACCCAGCCGCGAGGCCATCACATCCTGAAGCCACGGGCTTACGGCATTTGGCATTTGAAGTGGACAGTATTAATGAGGCGGTGAATCATTTAGGGGAACATGGCGTTGTGGCTGAACCTGTACGTATAGATGAATTTACCGGTAAGCAATTTACTTTTTTTGCGGATCCGGATGGATTACCTTTAGAGTTTTACAAAAGGTAACTAAACAAAAGGATTAATTATTCTGAGTTTGTTTTCAATAAGTTGATCATGTTGCATATCTTCAGAATATAAAATTTCTGCTCCTGTTTCCAATGCGGCTGAAATGATAAGACTATCATAAAAGGAAAATCCATATTTCCCGGCAATTGCACAGGCCTTCAAAACATTAGAAACATTATTAGTGTGGACATAATTATTTGAAACAAGGTCAGTAAGCACTTTCCTAATATCAGCGTATTCCTGTTTTAATTTTTTCTTTAAAATGTTTGCGGTTTCTTGTAATACCTGTGTGCTTATTACGGTATCTTTTTCAATTATAATGGATTGTGCTTTGCCTTGTTTAGTTATATCATGATCCGTATGGGCATATATAATGACATTTGTATCGAGAAAAACCTTACCGCTCATTAGCCTCGTCTCTGTTAAATTTAAAATCTTTTAAATTAGTATGGAGAATCGTAAAGGATGTTTTTTTTTGGGTATGAGCGCCTTTGTATAAACCTTCTTCTTTTGTAAAGGCTATTACTTCCAAAACTTTTCCAATATAATCATCGGGAACAGAAATGGATATTGTAGATGAATCCGGTATTATTACGGTTCGTATCATTTTAATATGTTTATTCAAATTTAAGTAATTTATATAAATTCGCCTAATGTTCCATTTTAAACAATTCAGCATTGACCAAAGCGGTTGCGCGATGAAGGTCAATACCGATGGTGTATTACTTGGCGCCCTGGCTGATGCGGAGAATCCACAAACTATTTTGGACATTGGAACAGGCACCGGCGTTATTGCTTTAATGCTGGCGCAAAGGTTTGGTAATGCCATGATTGACGCGGTTGAAATTGATGAAGCAGCGGCCAAAACGGCTAATAACAATTTTATAAATTCTCCATTTGCTGATCGATTAAATATATTCCCTGTAAGTTTTGAGCAGTTTTTTGACGAGCACCCGGCAAAGAAGTATGATCTGATTGTTGCTAATCCTCCTTTTTATATTAATTCGTTAAAATCACCCCAAATTAAAACTAACCTGGCTAAACACGCGGACGACGGTTTTTATAAAGGTCTCATTAAAAATGTGGCTGCTCATTTAACATCCGATGGTTGCTGCTGGCTAATATTACCTACCGATACAGCCGAATTTGTTATGACATTGGCTATCGAAAATTATTTGTATCCACAAAAAGTTATTAATGTACATTCTTTTATAAGTTCTGTATCACATAGGGTGATAATATATTTTGGCCGCCATAAAGTATCAACCGAAACCGCTAAATTCACCATTTATAAATCGCCCGGCAATTATTCCGAAGATTATAAAAAATTATTACAACCTTATTTTATCGCTTTTTAATATGAAAAACCTATCCGTCATTTTAACATTATTGCTTATCGCACCTATAGGTTATACTTTATTTTCAGTGTTTGAAATATATCATGTTCAAAGCATCTTTATGCGCGGATATGGGGGTATTATGAGAATCATGTTGTTGCGTATACTCTCACCTGTTTTAATCGACCTTGGTTTTATTGGTATTGCAGTTTTTTTGAATGTAAAAATGAAATATTATGAAAACAGTATTATGTGTGGCACAATATTGTTAGGCTTCCTTGTCACAGTAATACTCAACTTTGGTAGCTTAATTTTATTTCAATGGTTAAAATAGGCCTGTTATCAGACACCCACAGTTTTTTGGACGATGCTGTTTTTAAGCATTTTGAAAACTGCGACGAGATATGGCACGCAGGCGATTTTGGCAATATTGAACTGGCCGACCAATTGGCTGTGTTCAAACCGCTGCGGGGCGTATACGGCAACATCGATGGTAAAGAAATACGGCAAACTTATCCCGAAGATTTGCGTTTTAATTGCGGCGGGCTTGATGTTTGGATGACTCATATTGGAGGGTATCCTGATAAATATAGCCCCCGGGTTAAGCGTACAATTTACACTAAGCCCCCTCAGCTATTTATTGCCGGGCATTCACATATTTTAAAAGTTATTTACGATAAGAAAATAAATTGTTTACATTTAAACCCTGGTGCAGCAGGAAAACAAGGGTGGCAAAAGGTGCGTACCTTGATGAGATTTAATATATTTGACGGAAAAATAAACCAGTTAGAGGTAATCGAATTAAACAATTAATACACTAAGTAAAAAATAAAATATGAAGACAGCAATGACTTTGGGGCAATTTATTTTAGAAAAACAGGCAGACTTTCAATATGCCAAAGGCGAGTTATCACGGCTTTTACGTGACATTGGCATTGCTGCTAAAATTGTTAACCGCGAAGTAAATAAAGCCGGCCTGGTAGATATTATTGGCGAAATAGGTAGTGTCAATGTTCAGGGCGAAAAGCAAAAGAAACTGGATGTTTATGCCAACGAGCAATTCATATCTGCTTTAAAATATGGCGGCGAATGTTGTATTGTTGTTTCGGAAGAGAACGATGAATATATTTATATTGATGGCGAGGTGTCAAAAGATGCCAAATATATTGTGGCTATCGACCCATTAGATGGCTCATCAAATATTGATGTGAACGTTAGTGTAGGTACCATTTTTTCCATCTATCGCCGCAAATCAAACGACGGGAAAGCTACATTGGAAGACATATTGCAAAAGGGAGTTGAACAGGTAGCTGCCGGATATGTCATATATGGTTCATCAACCATGCTGGTTTATACAACGGGAAAAGGCGTAAACGGATTTACTTTGGATCCTTCCATCGGCGAATTTTGTTTATCACACCCTGATATGCGCATACCTAAAGATGGCACCATATATTCCATAAACGAAGGATATTATACCCATTTTCCGGATGGTGTAAAAAAATACATTAAATACTGCCAGGTAGAAGATACTAAAACCCATCGCCCGTATACTTCAAGGTACATTGGGTCAATGGTTGCAGATATGCACCGCAATATGATATTGGGCGGCATATTTATTTATCCCATAACTGCCAGCGCGCCCAACGGTAAATTACGCCTGGTTTATGAGTGTAATCCCATAGCTTTTATTATTGAACAGGCAGGCGGAAAAGCAAGTAACGGATACGACCGTATTTTAGAACTGGAAGTTACCGAACTGCACCAGCGCTCAGCTATATTTGTAGGTTCAGAGAACATGGTAAAAAAAGCCGAAGAAATGATGGCTTTCTTTTCCCCCCAGCAAACCAAAAAAACCTTTGAAGGCGAAGTGATTATTCAATAACTTTATTTGGTCACTTTCAGACTGGGCTTTACAAGCCTATGGGTTGCTATTCAAATCTAAAAATGTCTTTGATTGGCGCTTGTCTGCCGGGATTTTAACAAACTCTTTATAGCAGGAGTCCACATATAAGGTTAGGTTAAATTTGCCACGATAAACAGTTGAAGAGGGCCGGTAAAGAATGATAAAATTTTCCAATTCCTGCCCTTTAATAGGTATAAAGTTCTGAAGGTTCTCCGGCGAAAATACCTGTGCAATTTGTGTTGAGATTTTGTCATTGGCTTCCAGCTTCGCTTCCTTTGCACGGTTTTGCTGTGCTTTGTTACTGCCTGTCAGACTAAGTTGTAAACCACCACGATTATTTCCGGAGGCATCGGTTTGATAATGTACGGTATTGCCGCCAAAGGGCGTTGCCACAGGTGTTGCCACTATGCCCATGTTGGTTTCCTTATTAATAATTTTTACCTCTTTAAGCAGGTTCTGGCTTAGTTCCAGGAAAACTTCTTTGTATTTTAAATTCGCCACCAAAATCGTATCCGGTTTATAGGATGAGCGGGAGTAACAGATCAAATCGCCTTTAGCTGCTTTTATAGCATACTTTCCGTCTGTAGTGGATATAGCAGTTACATGCGATTTTAAATTCTCCACTTTCACCCCGGCAAGCCCGGTATGCGTTTGATATTCAAATATCCGCCCGGTTAATATATTTTGTGCAGATGAGTTATTAGAAAAAAGAACAAAAAGTAACAGCAATAATGAACTAAGTATAAAATTTTTATAAAGAAATTTAGTAAACATGAATATATAGATGAATAATGTGCTTAATAATAAACGAGCAAAAATTAAGCAACCTTTAATTTAAAAACCTCCAATTCGGCCCCGCTTGCAATAGCCTCGTTGCCTTTTTCCATAACTAAGCGGGTAATTTCTTCCGAAAGATAATAATGCCCGCAATTGGCGCAAACTTCCGCAGGCACATCTTTAATCAATACAATTGACCCGTCTCTTTCTAAGGTTACAGTTACCTTGCCTTTTTCGGTAGTCCCTGTCTGGCATAATGTACATTGCATGTTATTTCTTTTTTAATTTAAAACCAACCTCCCAAATGTTTTCATCCGGTTGATAGGCTGTAATAATAATACATCTTCCCAAGTCTTCATCTTTTCCTGCTACAATATGTATTGGTCTGGTATCAATATAACCTAGTATCAGATAACTGGGATGGGGTTTATCATAAAAGTAGGTTGCTATTATTTCTCCGCTCTCAATTATGATTTTTACGTTATCTACTGAAATATTTCTTTTAAACATTTGAGTGATGGCATGATCACTAAACAATGTTTCCTTACAAATCATTATCAGTTAAGTAAACGTTCTTATAATATAACAAAAATAAGCAATTATTTGTAAACTATATTAATCATATTAACAGTTATCGCTGGCCTAAATGCAGTGAATACACTTCATTGCCGCCATATTTATGTGGCGGGCAAAAGCAATGGGGGGGTAGGGCTTTAGCCAAACAATAGTTTTTGCCTGTTAGCCTTAATATGTTATTAGGGCCCAATATTAATGCAATCCGCAACGTATGGTATTTTTTATTTTTCAGCAGAAGCCAACACACTGCTTTTATCCGTACGTTTTTGCAGTTGCAATTTTATGCCCTTAAAAATTTTTATCGGTCCTTCGGCAGCAAACATATTCACCAGCCAGGAGGGTAGGGAGCCGCCCGGGTCCAAATGTATCGCGTATTCAACTTTTACCTGGTCGTTCCCTGTTGGGGTTATTAGCCATTTTCCGGTCGCATCTGTAATCCTTACCACACCTTGTTTTGGCGCTACAAAACCTGTTACAACCGGCCCTTCAATGGTCACCGTTTTGGTTTCGGGGTTTTGGCTAACGATCAGATGCGCCACAAAGTCCCTATTTGCTGTCGGCCAGGGCAAGTTGACTTCCGAATAATAATAAAGTTCAGTAGCCGAAACTTGTTTTATTAGCACGGATGACTTGGTATGATATATCCAGTCGGCAGCGGTATTTACGTCCATTATCAAATCAACTAATTGTGCTGGTGTAGCATTAAAGGTACCTTCCACTTTAACCGCCTTTATTTTTGATTCGGGTACCGCACAGGTATAAACCTTTATGCCGTCTTTTTCAGTATTCAGCTTCCATGTGCTTTGTGCAGATGCCGGTACCAGTTTCCATATAACCAGCACCAGGATAAGTAATATTTTTTTCATTTTGACTTCAATTGATTGGGTGTTATCCTTATTCGTGAACAAAGTAACAGCTTAGAAACGGAGACCGTTTCATCTGAATGTCACAATTATTCAATCGATTGATTAATTGTGTATTATTATTGTTTTAAGATGATAAATGGTATGAAACTGTTAGCGAGGATATGCCTATATGCTATCCCGGACTGTAATTACTGCAGATTTGCAATCAGGGGATAAATTGAACCTTTCTAACCAACACAACTGCTGCAACATTTGCAACCTTTATCAAAACAACCTGTACAACCTTTTCAACAAATCCATCCAATCCCAAAAATTTTCTTACTTTTGTATCCCGTACACAAACAATTGGTAGCGGCCTCAAACCGCTGCCCAATTCAACAATAATCATGACTAAATACATATTTGTTACGGGCGGTGTTACCTCGTCGTTAGGCAAGGGCATTATATCGGCTTCATTGGCCAAATTGCTGCAGGCACGCGGTTACAGCGTAACCATCCAAAAATTCGATCCTTATATCAACATCGACCCCGGAACATTAAATCCGTACGAACACGGCGAATGCTATGTTACCGAAGATGGTGCCGAAACCGACCTTGATTTGGGCCATTACGAGCGTTTTTTAAATACGCCAACTTCAAAAGCCAATAACATTACTACCGGCCGCATTTACCAAAATGTAATCAATAAAGAACGTGAGGGTGCATTTTTAGGCAAAACGGTTCAGGTGGTACCACATATTACCGACGAGATCAAGAGAAACATCCGCATACTGGGCGATAGCGGCCAGTATGATATTGTGATCACCGAGTTAGGCGGTACCGTAGGTGATATTGAATCATTGCCATACATTGAAGCGGTTAGACAGTTCAGGTGGGAGATAGGCTCGGGTAATTCATTGGTGATACACCTAACCTTAATTCCTTTTTTAGCTGCCGCCGGCGAGTTAAAAACAAAGCCAACCCAGCACTCGGTAAAGATGTTGCTGGAGTATGGTATCCAGCCGGATATATTGGTTTGCCGTACCGAACATCACTTAAACCAGGACATCAGAAAAAAAATTGCCCTGTTTTGTAACGTTGGTGTAGGTGCAGTTGTCGAATCAATAGACGCATCAACCATATATGATGTGCCTTTGTTAATGTTAAAAGAGCATTTAGACAGAACGGTATTAGCTAAATTAAAGCTGCCCCATAAAAATGAGCCTGACCTGGAAAGCTGGAAGGACTTTTTGGGTCGCCTGAAAAACCCTACATCCGATGTACGGATAGGGCTGGTAGGTAAGTATGTTGAGCTGCCTGACGCTTATAAATCCATCATCGAATCATTTATACATGCCGGTGCAAAAAACGAGTGCAAGGTTCGGGTTGAATACATCCCGTCCGAGCAATTAACGCCGGGTAATGCTGTTGATAAATTACAGGGCCTGCATGGCGTTTTAGTAGCTCCCGGTTTTGGCGAACGCGGCTTTGAAGGAAAAATTGAGGCTATACGTTATGTGCGCGAAAACAATATTCCATTTTTTGGTATCTGCCTGGGCATGCAATGCGCCGTGGTAGAATATGCCCGTAATGTTTTAGGTTTAAAAGATGCCAGCAGCACCGAAATGAACCCCGAAACACCGCATCCGGTTATTGCCATGATGGAAGAGCAAAAGAAAGTGGTTAACAAAGGTGGCACCATGCGTTTGGGGGCTTATGACTGTGAAATTAAAAAAGGCAGCAAGGCAGCAGCAATTTATGGTAAAACCAGCATCAGCGAGCGTCATCGTCATCGTTATGAGTTTAATAACGAGTATTTAAAAGAATATGAAAAAGCAGGTTTATTGCCTACCGGATTTAACCCTGAAAATAACCTGGTGGAGATAGTAGAGTTGAAAAATCACCCGTTTTTTGTGGGTGCACAGTTCCATCCCGAATTAAAATCAACTGTTGCAAATCCGCATCCACTTTTTATTAACTTTGTCGCCGCTTCGCTGGCCTATGCCCGCAAGAAATAATAGATAGTACACAATACATAATGGATAAAAATACGTTTACAGGATTATTCCTGATCATGCTCATCATAGCCGGCTCGGTTTATTTTATGAAGCCGTCGCCAGCCGAGCTGCAAAAAGAAAGAGCCGCACAACACCAGGATTCGTTGAAAAAAGCAGGCCTTGCCCCGTTGTCTGTGTCCTCACAGACAACTGCCAAAACAGATACTGCTAAAACAATTGATACCGCTGCTTTAAAAAGCCCGTTTGGGGCTTCTACAGTTGGAACACAAAAATTTGTTACGCTCGAAAACGACTCGGTTAAAATTAAATTAAGCACGCAAGGCGGCCGGGTTTATTCTGTCGAACTAAAAAATTACCGAACATTTGATAAAAAGCCGTTGATTTTGTTTGACGGCGATCAGAATAGCTTTGGATATACCTTCGCTGTTGGTGCCACTACGGTAAAAACTAACGACAGGTACTTTACCCCAAGCGCTACCGACCTAAAGGTAACCGGTAAAGATTCAAGTTCGGTTACCATGCGTTTAAGCTACAGCGCAACGCAGTATATCGATTATATCTACACGCTGAAAGGCGATGGTTATAAGTTAGGCTTCGTTATAAAACCGGTTGGTTTAGATAATGTAATAGCTAATAATAGTGTTATTAATTTAGATTGGGCCACCAGCGCACGCAAACAGGAAATGAGCCTGGTGCCCGAGCGTCAATACACTACCGTATGGTTCAATAAAATTGGCGATGGTGTTGATGATATCAGCGAAACCAAAGATGACCAAAAAGAAATCGACGGGAAGTTACAATGGGTAGCGTTTAAAGCGCATTTTTTCTCAAGTGTGCTGATAACTAAACAAGGTTTTAGTAAATCAAACCTGGTGGTTAATACCGATACCTCAAACCATAACGATATAAAGCAAATGAAAGCCAGCCTGGTGCTGGCGCGTGAAGCGGACGGTACCTACCCAATGGAGTTTTATTTCGGACCTAACCGTTTTTCAACTTTAAAGCCTTATAGTTACGATCTGCAAAAGTTGGTTTACTTAGGCTGGGGACCGTTAAAATTAATTAACCGTTGGGCAGTATTGCCGGTGTTCCAGGTGTTGCAAAATTTTAACTGGAACTATGGGATGATCATCCTGGCGCTAACCATCATACTTAAATTGGTTTTATCGCCGCTTACCTACAAGTCATACTTATCTATGGCCAAGATGCGGGTTTTAAAGCCGGAGATGGATGAAATTAAAGGCAAAGTAGGAGAGGACAACCCGACACTATTACAACAGGAATACCTCAAGCTCTACAAAAAAGCAGGAGTGAACCCGCTAGGTGGTTGTTTACCATTGCTGATACAAATGCCTATCGTTATCGCATTCTTCCGCTTTTTCCCAAGTTTATTTGAACTGCGCGGACAAAGCTTTTTATGGATGCATGACTTGTCAACTTATGACTCATTCATCACTTTCGGCGTAAGCATTCCGTTTATTGGTGATCACTTAAGTTTGATGTGCGTATTGATGACAATTTCCACATTGATCTACACTTATTTTAACAACCAGATCTCCGGCGTTAGCGGGCAGATGAAATACATTGGTTACATTACACCGGTTATCTTCCTGGGCGCATTGAATGGCTATCCTTCGGGCTTAAATTATTATTACTTTTTGGCCAATATGCTAACCTTTTTACAACAATACATTATCCGTTTAATGGTTGATGATAAAAAGATCCATGCCCAAATACAGGAAAACAAAAAGAAACCCGATGATCCTAAAAAGAAAAAATCTGGTTTTAGCGCCAAGATGGAAGAAATGATGCGTAATCAACAACAATTACAGGCAAAGAAAAAATAAGAATTGTTATTAATTTTGTTACTTATAAAAAAGCCATGGTTGTAACAATCATGGCTTTTTCTTCGTAAGACCAGCTGGAAAAAACTGTCTTCGATATTGCGATAGTTTACAACTAAAAAGCGATTCGGAGCATGACTCTAAACGGTAATGATATTGTGGCAGGAAAAAAGTTAGCACGCTTAAAAAAATACTTCTATATCGCTATCACCGTAGTGTCCATACTTTTTTTACCCGGTGTTTTAAAGGCCCAGATTACCGCCTCAGGTAGCCCATCTGCATTAAGCACAAGTTATGGCACTCCATCTTCGCCAACCGGCTTTGCGGTCTCCGGCGCAAATTTGACGGCGGATGTTTTAGTTACACCGCCATTTGGCTTTGAAATAAGCCTGGATGGGGTTAATTACAGTAACACTATCACTACCGCCGCGGGAGTAACTTCGCCAAAATTATTTTATATCCGGCTAAAAGCAACAACCCCTGTTGGTACCTATACAGGCAATATTGTATTAAGCAGTCCGGGAGTGGCAAGCAAGAATATTACTATGCCCGTCAGCACGGTAACACCTGTCCAGCTAACAATAACCGCAAGTAATGTTACCAAAGCCTATGGCTCTGTTTTAACAAATGCAACGGGCTCCACGTTTTTTACGGCCAGCGGACTTAAAAATTCCGAAACTATCGGCAATGTTGCCATAGCCTACGGTTTGGGCTCGGCCGCGTTGGCTAATGTGGGGACTTATTCGGCCTCGGTAACGGTTTCGGCACCTGCAGGAGGGACCTTTAGAGCAAATAACTATGCCATTTCTTATATTGACGGGAATATCATTGTTAGTCCGGCGCGTTTAATCGTTACCGCCAATGATACCAATAAACTATATGGCGATCCTGACCCCGCATTTACCGCAACTTACCAGGGCTTTGTCAATGGCGATGGTATCGCTCAAATAACTACGCTACCAACATTTACAGCCGGGACTAGCCCGACATCGCCTGTCGGCCAATATACAATTACCGTGGGCGGCGGCGTATCACCAAATTACCTGTTTTTGTATGTGCCCGGTATACTTACCGTTAACCCGGCACCCCTAATTGTTAAGGCTGATGATAAAAGTAGACTACAAGACGCCCCCAACCCCGTGTTTACAGTAACTTACCAGGGCTTTGTAAACGGCGAGGGCCCCGCACAACTCACAAGCCCACCGGATATTTCTACTAATGCTTCCCCATTATCACCGGTGGGCCAATATCTAATTACACCCAGTGGTGGTGTAGCATTTAACTATGCATTCATCTACGTAACGGGAATACTTAGCATAAATCCGGCCGAACTAACCCTGGGAATACCAAATACGTTTACACCCAATGGCGATGGTGTAAATGATACCTGGAACATTAAAAATTTAGATACCTATACCAACACAACCGTCGAAATATTGAGCCGGTATGGTGCCAGGATATTTTTTTCAAATGGATACCCGGTTCCATGGGATGGGAAATATAAAGGAGCCGATGTGCCTTCCGGAACCTATTATTACATTATTACTACCGGGGTAGGTAAGAAGCCACATATAGGCTTTATTGCTGTTGTTAGGTAAGGGCAATTGCCGCATAATTGAAAGATTTGCGTTGCTGTTGTGATAGTTTTTTGATTTAAATTTTATGTCGATTTCTATTGCCGGCTAAAAAAATTAGTACATTTACTTCTATGTATGCAATTGTTGATATAGAGACCACCGGGGGGCACGCCAGTGCCAATGGTATTACCGAAATTGCTATTTGCATACATGACGGTAATGAGGTGGTTAAACGATATTCAACGCTGGTAAACCCCCACCGGGAGATCCCCATTTACATACAGGCGTTAACCGGTATTAGTAATGAGATGGTTAAAAACGCCCCGTCATTCGGGCAGGTGGCTCATGAAATTTATCAACTGCTAAACGGGCAGATATTTGTTGCCCATAACGTTAATTTCGATTACTCTTTTGTGCGTTATCATTTAGGCGTTGCCGGATACGAGCTGCAAAGCAATAAATTATGTACGGTTAGGTTGGGCCGTAAAATATTGCCCGGTTTGCCGTCCTATAGTCTGGGTAAACTATGCCGGCATTTAGGTATAGACAATGAAAGCCGCCACCGCGCCGCGGGGGATGCCAATGCAACAGCAATCCTGTTTAGCTTATTGCTGCAAAACGATAAGGATAACCATATCAAAGCGGCCTTAAAGCAAAACTCAAAAGAGCAGGTACTGCCGCCAAACTTGCCAAAAAAAGCTATTGTAAATTTACCGTCTTTACCGGGCGTTTATTATTTTCATGATGCAAAAGGGAAGGTTATATACGTGGGCAAGGCTAAGAATATTAAAAAACGGGTTTGCAGTCATTTTACAGGCAATAACCCCGGTCTGCAACGTCAGGAGTTTTTGCGAAATATTCACGAGATCACCCACCAGGTTTGCGGTACCGAGTTAATTGCTTTTGTGCTGGAAGCGGTCGAGATAAAGCGCTTATGGCCGAAATATAACCGTTCACTAAAGCGATTTGAACACGCTTTTGGTTTATATGTATTTGAAGATCAGCGCGGGTACCTGCGTTTGGCGATAGATAAACACCGCAAACATCAGCAAACCGTTTATACTTGTAATACACTGCTGGAGGGCTACAGCCTGTTAAATCGTCTGATCGAAACCTTTGGTCTTTGTCCAAAACTCTGTTTTATACAGAACAATACGCAGCCATGCACAGGAATAGATGGCGACAAATGCGCCTGCACCGGCCACGGAACCATAAATGACTACAACAAAAAAGTAAACTTCGCGCTGGATGAATTAAAAGAAGCACTGCCAACCTACGCTATCCGCGACGAAGGCCGCACACATGATGAGCATAGCTGCATTCTGATCGAAAAGGGCCAGTTTTACGGCATGGGCTACATCGCTGATGATGCAGAAGCCAATAACCTGCACCAGCTTAAAAATTACCTCACGCCATATCCGGGCAATGATTATATCAAAACCATGGTGAATAATTATGCTGTCCGGTATCCGCATCGGAAAGTGATGTTTGCGGGGTAGTGATTAGAGATTGGTTAATGGCCCCAGAAAAACTTGCGAAGTTTTCAAAACTTCGCAAGTTTGACTAAGTTTAAAAATCATCTATGCAATCGATTGTAATTACATCATTTTTGTATATTGCATGCCCAAATAATTATCAAAAACTAACTAAAATATAAATACTATGGCTGGAAAATTAACCGGAAAAGTTGCAATTATAACCGGCGCCAGTGCCGGTATAGGC
>Ga0207032_1135_pt1 | contig 17523 bp, 10 predicted proteins | sample Alteio_BWMinCont_38_FD_153308 | JGI IMG/M metagenome (GOLD analysis project Ga0207032, IMG submission 153308) | Enriched cells from forest soil in Barre Woods Harvard Forest LTER site, Petersham, Massachusetts, United States -... | ecosystem: Environmental > Terrestrial > Soil > Temperate forest >... | reverse complement strand
AGAGTTGAAAGTGTGCTGGGAGATGAGTGCGTTGAATCGCTTTTCCTTCACTCAAAATAACCGCACGCTCTAAAACGTTTGAAAGTTCGCGCACGTTTCCAGGCCATTCGTGTTCGAGGAGCGACGCTTGCGCCTCGGTATCAATACCAACGATATCCTTCGAATACTCAATAGCGTATTTTTTTAAAAAGTATTGAGTGAGCTCGGCAATGTCTTCTGAACGATCCCGTAGCGCCGGCACTGGAAGCGTCATTACATCTAAGCGATAAAAAAGATCTTGTCTGAATTTCCCTTCTTTTACTTTCTGAAGAAGGTCGCGGTGGGTTGCTGCCAAGATACGAACGTTGATGGACTTCTCTTGCGTGCTACCCAAGCGTCTAATTTTTTGTTCTTCAAGAACACGAAGTAATTTGGGTTGAAGAGAAAGGGGCATGTCACCGATTTCATCGAGCAGAAGCGTTCCGCCTTCGGCAGATTCGATCAAGCCTTTTTTTACGCTATCTGCGCCTGAAAAAGCACCTTTCTCAAATCCAAACAATTCGCTCTCCAGCAAATTCTCGGGGATCGCAGCACAGTTCACGGCAACAAAAGGTTTATCTTTGCGGGTACTAAACTCATGAACCAATTTTGCAACTTGCTCCTTGCCGGTTCCACTTTCGCCCAAAATCAATACCGATGCGTCTGTCTTTGCCACCTGCTCGATCAATACTTTGAGCTCCTTCATCGCGCGAGAAGAACCTACCAAGACCGTGGTCGCTGAAGAATCTACTTTTGAAGTCGTGCGAGACTGAATTCTTTTTGAAACTTGTTCGACTGCATCGCAGAGTGCTTGGCGCTTGAATGGCTTCAGAAGAAAATCCACTGCACCCATCTTCATTGCCCAGACGGCGTCTTGAACTTGGCCAAATGCGGTCATGACGATGAAAGGAATTTCAAAACCTAATTTTTGATAAGCTTCAACGAATTCCATTCCGGTCATTCCGGGCATACGCACATCGGTCACGATGAGGTCAGGCTTTACTTGCCTGAGTAAATTGAGAGCGATTGCTCCCGATGAAGCGGTAAGCACATCGTAGAGCGAGTGCTCTAGAATTCGCTTCGTTGATTCTAAAGATTGCTGATCGTCATCGACGACTAAAATTTTTAAACTCATAGAGATGCTCCTTGCTGAGAAACGGGGGAGTGAGACTGAGGAGTTGCTGATTTATGATTAATATGTAAAGGAAGAGTTCCCTCAAATTGAGTGCCCTGATTTTTAGCGCTATAGAGAAGGTTAAAATCGCCGCCCAGATCATTAAATACTTTTTTTACAAATGACAGACCCAAGCCAGTCCCTTGAGCCTTGGTCGTGATAAAAGGCTTAAATAAATTTTGCTGAACGTCAGAAGTAATTCCGGGTCCATTATCACCAAAAATAATTTTTACTTGAGTTGAACTCTTTTGCGCCACTTCAATCAAAATTCTGCGATCATACTCGGGGTTTACGTCAAGTGCTTGAATTGAATTTTTCATGAGGTTACCGATCGCGTATTCAAGTAAATCTGAATCCCCCATCACGACTCCACTTCGAGTCCATTCTGCATTGAAGTTCCAATCAATTTTAATTTTCAGGGCATGCAACGAGTTTGCATAAGTGGCTAGCACATTCTCAAGTGTCTCTTGCAACGAAATTGGCTGCGACGGAGCTGCAGTCGGTTTCGACAAGCGCAAGTAATTTTGAATAATTTTTTGAAGCCGTTCTACACTCTGCAAAATCGACTGAAGTGAATGCTTGAGTGAAATCTGAGACGTGGATTGCGGAGAGGGTAACTTTGAAGCCACATCTAAAGCAAGTTCAGCCTCAAGACCAATGGAATGAAGTGGATTCCCTACTTCGTGCGCCACTTGCGCAGACATTCTTCCCACTGCTGCCAAATGTTCGGCCTGTTGGAGTCGTTTTTGAAGTTCACCCATTTGCATGAGAAGTTTATTTTGTTCTTCAAGGCGTTCTTTTTGATAATCGATCATCTTCTCACGTTCGATTAAGCTCGTTGCCATTTGATGAAACTCGCGCGCTAGTTCACTCACTTCATCTGTCTTTGAGATCGGAATTTCTGGAAGACTTGCTCGTTCGAGCGTAGTCAGGGCGCCTCGCTCGGTAATCGTCTGTACAATTTTTCTGAGCCGACCAATGGGACGAAGCGCGCGCTCGCCCATCCAAAGCATAATCAGCGCAATCCCAATCACCACCAAAAGCAAGAGCTGAAGTGCCAGTCTCAAATCTTGAACTTGATTTTGAGCGTCCCTGAATGCAACCCGCGTTTCACTATCAATTTCGCGTCTCGCCCAATCCACCTCTTTTTGGATCATGTCGATATTTTTTAACCACTCAGGATAAAGCTCTGAGGCACGATCGAAATTTTGAGCTTGAAGTTGAACAAAAAGCTGCTCGGCCAATTCTCCGAGTGAAGCGTTCATGCGAAGCAACCGTGAATACCAATCTTGCCAAGACCGCGTATTCAAATTCTCTGGCTTAATCCGTTCAAGCGTCGATCGATGCACTTCGATTGCCCACACTGGAATCCGTTTTGGTTTCCACCGTGGATCACTCCAATGTGAAAATCCTAAACTCCGATCGAGTTCGCGTTTTAAAAGTTCAGTATCTGAAGAAAGTTGGGTGAGTTCTCGCTGCATGGGAACGGAGCGACCGTTGATTTCAGAGAGGCGGGTGTTCACGCGTTGGGTGATCCAAAAACTAAACGTTACTCCGCTTAAGCTCACCAAAATGAGAAGCGATAAAAAGGCGAAAACTTTTGAGCGCAACGAATGTAGCATTTTCCTCAACCCCAAAAAAGAGTATCACGCGTCTGGAGCACTGCCAACTCCCTCAGATCCGTGCTCTGAGGCGCTTTCCGAGCTGCCGCGTTTTTTTCCACAAACCAGCGAATATCTGCAGGTTTTACAGTCGGTTGGGTCCGCCGGATTCGCTGAAAAATCGCCCCGCTTTAGCTGATCTAAAATAAGCTTTACCTTGGCGTCGAGCTTAGCCCAAATGACATCAGGTTCTTCGGTAAGAATCGACTGGCTGGTGCTTCGCGCATTGGTCACGGCATGCTTCACCGGATCAGAAATTTTAGATTGATTCCATCTTTGAAAAAGAATCCCAATGTTGCGATTCACTTTGTGTTGGGTGAGGTGGAGGTACTGGGCAGTAACCACCTCTTGATTGAGTTTTTCTTTGAGTGCGAAAGCGTAGATAGGGAGTTGCAAACCCATCCCTTTCTCTAAAGTTTCCTTACCGGTTGGGAGTGAAGCGCTCGTTTTATAATCCATGAGCACGAGCCCGTCGCTGTGTTGATCAACCCGATCTAAGCGGCCCTTGAATTCAAGACCTTCTTTGCTCCACTTCACATCCATTTCGAGCGCGAGCACTTCGGCGCCAGACCGCGCGCGATAATCGGCTTCAGATTTTTCAAATTCACGAAGTAACGTTACCGACTTATTGCGAATAGCACGAAAAAGACGATCGCTTTTTAGCCAAGCAATGGGGCGTTTCTTTTTCCAAGCTTGCTCGAAGGCGTCATCGGCAGTTGTTTTTTCTTTCACTAAAATTTCGAGTGCGGCATGAATGAGATTTCCAAAACTATCACCGGTCAATTCAAAATCAGTTTCACGTTCGTCGTACAAAGAAAGGCAATAAGATGAATAAGCAACGAAAGGACAATTTCCATAAGCATTTAAGAAACTAATCGGCCACTCATTTTTGGGAAGGGCGATTGAGACTTCGCCCGATTGAACGCTGAGTTCGGTATGCATTGATTTCTGAAGTGACGGATGCACTCCGATTGATTCGGGTTCTGACACTTCGAGATCGGGAAGAAGGGTGAGTTGAAGTTCGGTCGACTCTGCTTCATTTCCCTCTTCGTCGTAAAGAAATTCCCAAAAGAGTGCATGCGCAGACGATCGTTGCGATAGGCTCGCCCAATTTAGAAAAGATTCACTTCGGTTTTTTTGAATCTCTTGATACGAGACCAATCCAAATTCTTTAGAGAGAACTTCTTGCTCGCGCGCAGAAAACCAGTCATTTCCTTCTTCTCTTGGCTCAAAGAAGGAAACCCCTACTCCCAAGAAATGCACTTGGATTTGAGAAGGATCAAGAAGTGGATTCGGCGCCTGGTCAACCCGGTAGAGTTGGATGCCGCCTCTATATTTTACGGGAGACGCCTGGGGTTTCGCCCTTCGCAACTTCTCCTGGATCATTTCGAGCCAATAGCGAAGCGGCCGCACCCGTTCTTCAAGCTCAAGTTGAAGCAAAGAGCTCTTCCAGTCTGAAAAAACTTTCTCAAGCGCTTTCCTTACCCATGAAGAAACGGCGTGAGCCTGGGCAGAATTCATGACCGACGTTTCAAACGCATTAAAATGAATTCGAGATGGATAGCGTGACTGAATTTCGGTGAGCTTTGCAAATAATTTAGGTAAAAACGAATACGATTTGATGCCCGTTTGAATTCCGCCCTCGATCATCTTTTTTCTAAACTCGCCTTGTTCATCTAAAGCGACATCAGCTTGATACTTCATCCAAGAAAGAACGAGCGAGCTTGAGAAATTTTTTGAAACCAACTCCAATTCAAGAAGCGCTAATTTTAATTCTTCACTTTGTACAAGGAGGGTGGGATCTCGTGGATCATTGAGCTCGAGCCCTCGCTGTTCCATCACTCGTTTAAAGGTTCGGCGAATTTCGGGTTCATCCTGAATTACAATCGCATGATTTTCAAGATCTCCAGACGCCAAAATTTCATCAAATAAAAATTGAACTGCGTCTTCAAGGGAGTGCGCTTGTTTTCTTTTGATTTTATATTTTCCTTCGTTCTTCACTCTCAGCAACTGCGAAGGAATTCGTTCAAGAGATATTTTTCTCGCCACTTCATTCCAAAAAAATTGCATTCGTGGCGCGTCTTGAAAGTGCGTGAGCAAAAACATTTTTTTATCACTGCTGTTAATTGCTTGACCCGCATCTTCATACAATCTCGGCTCATCCCAAAGCTGTTTGAGCTCGAGTGTCTTTTCCCAAAGCTGATTTAAAATGAAAAACTCATCTCTTTTTTGACTCGCACCCAAACGTTCACGAAGACGCTCTTCAACCACGCGCGCCTCTTCTGCATGCGCAAAAAGCAGGCGTCCTTGCTGCAGCGAGAAATCGAGGCCTTCAAAAAAACGAGGTCGAAAACGGTGCTCGGCTAAGACCGGGAGAATTGATCGGACTTCGGTTTTCTTAAAAAGCAGACGTAAAAGCTCAACTCGCGCAGTAATTTCAAGAAGACGGCCTTCGGATTCAGGAATCCACTTTTGAGCAAATTGTTTTGGATTTACCAGGCCTTCGGCCGATACACCCAGGCCCATCCCGAAGCACAGGGACTTGTATTCCTCCCTCACAAACCCTCGATCGACCGCAAGCCAGGCAGAGGGATTGAGGCCCGCAATTTGTTTTAGCGCGGATTGAAATAAAGGTGAGAAATCTGATCGCATGGGTTGGGAAATCGTAACATATAACACTTTGACTTCACTGATAAACTATGATTAATACGGTGCAACAATGCCAATTGCTGAACTCGTGAAATATATCAACCGCCTGCCCGTTTTGGTGGGACTGGGAATGTTGTTGCTGTGCAACTTTTCTGCACTTGCGGCCGAACCCGATTTTCATGTGGGCGAAGAAACTGATATTTCACGCAACACGGTACATCCATCTGTCTTCCCGGTTGCAAAAATTGGCGTTGATCTCAAAAACGATACTCAAGATCCAAATGATGAAGTGGATGTGGACGCGGAATTCCGAATGAGCGTCGCCCATCCAAAAGCGTTTACCCTTTCAGCACCTAACGCGTTTTGGGGAGAAAAAGATTCGAGCACTGAAAACCCGCTTCGTCTTAGTTTTGGCCGTCGACTCATTGGCTGGAGTAGCATGGATGAAATGTGGGGCTTGGGAAATATCGAGCCTCGCGACGCGTGGGATCAGTTGCGTCCGGGAGAACAAGGTTTGACCGGACTCTTTGGTTACACCGAAACTCATTATCTCAATTTTCATTTTTTCTTTTCGTATCTGATGCTTCCCGAACTCACGCCAAACGTAGTGATTGAAAATAACCAATTTGTGCCCGATCACCCTCAATCCATTTCTACCGCGCCCCAAACATTTTTACTTTTCAATCAATCCACTCCGATTGGTTATCAAATTTCACTCCCGCCGTTAGCCAATATTCTTTTTCGTCCAAGCGTTTTATTCTCGGTCGATACCAAAAAAAATGTTCCCATCTACGCAAAATTTATTTACGGCAATTTACCGCTCAATTACTTTCCGATTGCGCTTCAAGGAAAACTTTTTCTTCCGTCAGATGGGGTGCCGGTGGTGCTCACTCCAATCCTCTTAAGTCATCAAATCTACAATGGCGAAGTTGCCTATTTTATCGATGACCGAACTTCGCTTGGCGTGAATGTTCTTTACGATCAGCCGCAGTCTATTAATTTGCCAACCGACGTGAACACCTACACTCCGCTCACCAATTCAGTGACCTGGAGCCCTTGGTTAAAATATAGCTGGCCCCGCGCGCATCTCCTGCTGTCGCAACTCTGGAGCCGTGGCGGTTTAGACTCCGATGTCGGTCCACAGGCGAATCCGAGTGGAAGCATCGTGAGCTCACATATTCTTTATCGAAATGCGAGTCAGGTTGCCCTTCAATATCTTTTTTGGCCAGAGTCGGTTCGCTTTGCGACGGTTCAATTTAAATACCTTCACGAATACTCAATCGAGGGCAATTGGTTTGCTCTCGATTTTAACTATCACTTTCAAAGAAATCTTTCTGTCTTGTTAGGCGGCGATTTTCTCTCTGCAAAGTTAAGTGCATCTCCAGACAAAGGCGCAGAGTTTCTGTCTGATTTACGCACCCTCGACCGAATTCGAATAGGAGCTCAATATGGCTTTTAGTTTTAAAAAGGGAGTCATGTTACTCCTCCTCGTACAAATTTTATCTGCCTGTGGATGGGTACACGACCAACCCAAACCGACGGCTTCTTTTCAAACCAAAAATTTAGATGTGACTTGCCTCACCCAAGTCCCGATTCAATTGCAAGTTTTATTTGCAGGACAATATACCAGCAGCGTCGCGGATCAACAACAAGTGAGTCTCATTTGGAGTTGCTTGAACCACGCACTCGATGTTTTCGCGAATAACACTTTAGGAGCAGATCCTAACTATTACACCGCAAAGGAACTTGAACAATTTGCAAACCGATATTTTCCGCAAGATCATCAGTTAACCGATAACTTTGCCAACGCAATCTTCAAACTCAAACAAGCCGTACTCGGTGGAACCGATACTCAAATTACCCGTCCCGAAATCTCAAGACTCGAAGGCAAACTCACCCTTTTTGGGAAATACATTGGACCGCTATCGAGCCAATTGGGCGCATTACTCACACCCATTAACTTCCCGCAAGAAGACAGAAAAATTGCAATTTCAGATTTGAATAAGTTTGTTCTCGATTTTGCGAGTTTACTCTCGGATTCAATCAATCCTCTTCGTTGGTCTGATTTGATTTCTTTTGTGACCGAACTTGAAAAATATACCTCAAAAGGTGCTCCCACTGCTCTCACTTATGCGCGTGAACAATTGCCAGTATTTCAATATTTCAAATTATTATTAGTCGGTGGTGATGAATCATTAATTGAGAATGACAAATGGCAACCCATCTTCCAAGACGTGTCTCAACTCTACAATGCACTTTATCTCTCTTCGACGAACGCCGAACTCCTTGAGAATCTGAACATTGAAGTACTTTCGACCGAGTCGAATCAACGCCGAGCCGTCGACAAAATTTCTGGATTGTTAGAAGCGCTCAAGCTTGACCCAACACTTTACTCCAGCCATACGATTCAAGTTCTTGCTGACCGATGGGCCAAAGTGCTCATGGTGAACTCTTTTCTATTTTCAAACAGCCAAGGCGGACTCGCGATTAAACCATTTTTGGATTCTCCTGAAATTAGAAAAATGTCGGGCTATTTGATCGATCAAGTTCTCGCAATCAAACCGGACTCTATCTCAGACGATCTCGTTCGCTCTCTTGCCGAACGCGTGAGTAAAATTATTGAACTCGCTGGCGACGCGAATACTTCTGATATCAGCATGACCTCCAGTCTATCGACTTCCTCTTTTAAAGACTATTGCGCTAGCTTACGTGGCCTTTTAACCGATCCAACTCAAATAGATCAAATTGATGCTGGGATTGATGTATTGTCCTCTGCATTGCCGATCGTGATTGGTAAAGACTCAGATCTTGTTACTCCCAGCGATCTCAGTGCGACGATTCAAAAATCTGTGGACGTGTATCTCGCGTGGAAAAGCAGCCCGACTCGATCGATATCAGAAGCAATTGGGGTTTCATTTGATGTGATTCAGCAGTCACCCGCTCCGACCTACATTCGGGCCGACCAAGCAGCGACCGCGATTCAAAACCTTCAGAAATTTTTAACCGTGCTCAAAATAAAAAACGCGATCGACTGGGATCAAGTTCAAACTTATATTAAAAATGGATTCGACGCGAAAGCCCTGCTTTTTTCTTCTTCAAATCAAGGCGTGAACATTGAAGAGCTTAAGATATTGGCGAACGTGTATGAACCTTTTCGCGATTCAAGCGGCGATCTTGCCGTTGAAATGTCGAGCGCGGCAACTGCACTTCGTTCTGACCCATTTGCTTCGATTAAAATTATTGATCTCTACAATGAAGTGAATTCGTTTCTTCCAGTGGGTAGCACTCTTGACAAAAAAGGGTTCAAACCCGAGACCATTGGGATCATTAAAGCGCTTCTCATTGGCGGAAGCTCGACCACGCTCGATAAAACTGAATACACAAAACTCATGACTGCGGGCGCGAACTTGTATCATGATTTAAGTGCTGATGTGAAAGCTCTGCCAAAGGGGTTTGCGTTTGGATTAAACCCGCTCAGCATGAAATTGACTGAGTTATTTTTGAATTCTCTCGCAAAAATCGTGGGAACGAATGGAATTCAATATGTGGACCTTAGAAACGCATTGCTTTCGTATGGCGCGCAAGCGGGCTACACGGTTCGGCAAAATTCGGTAGATGAATTTCTGATTGGTTTGCAAACCCGAATGTTTGGTAAACAACAAGGCGCAAAGCCTACGACTCTCTCTGGCGCGATCTCCAGTGACAACATTCTGGCTTTAGCTGCTATGGTTGATGGAATAAAATCAGACTTGAGCGATTTGAGTGATGTCTATCAAGGAACCGATTTAAATACCGGCTTGATTTCAAAGACCGACCTTCTTGCTAAATTGAAGAGCCCAACCACGAAAATGCTCATTCAAAAAATTAACCCGCAATTGATGAATGGGAATACGGGCATGCTTTACCTTCCTGACGCAGGAAAGAAGTTTACCGCCTATACTTACTTTGACCTTTCGATCAAAATCCTTTTTCAGAATTTGTTGAATTGGGTTTATCTTGATTACAAAATTGAAGCGGATCCAGATCAGCCTCAAGCTTTAAGATGGAGTCTTTCTGATCTTACTGATGTCCTCTCCGACATCGGGGATATCGCGTATGATTTTAAGGTTACCCATTCAAATGTCGCTCCCGATATTGCAGCTCAACATCGAATGGAAACGGTAAATATTTTTACTGAAGTAGGTAACGGAGACAACTACGCGGATTTCTATGAAATACTCGATTTCCTGGTCATTGCGGTAGGAAGTGGACCCGTATTTGATAGCGTGCATAAAGACTTGGTCATGAGCTGTTATCCCACCACCCAAGACTACCGAACAGTTGATCAGATTTCTGTTGATTGCGTAAATAACTATTTCTTTACACTGCCGTTTTTACAAAAAAATTACGGCGCAGCCATTCCTCAAATGGTCGAGGCTTATCAAGCGCTCACCGATGCAGATCGAGATGCATTTAGAATATCAACGATGACCACCGCGGTTCCAAATTGGCAAACTCAAAAGACGATAAATCTGTCGGATCTTGAAACGCTTGCACCGCTTTACTATTATTTGGAAACTATTTTTGAGCGCTTGGACACCAACATGGATGGGAAACTGGAGTTCTCTGAAGCGATGGCAGGTTTTCCAATCTTCTGTAATGAGATCCAAACCTCTGGAAATCTGAGTGGATCCTGCGTACCGGGCGAAAACCCTGGCCGAGTGGAAGTGGTTTATGGCTTTCTTCTTTGGTACGGCTTTCCGCCTTCAGGAAACATCGTCCAATTTTTGGAATGGCAACATTTTTGGAATCACCTGGATATGGACCCAGCGGTTCGAGACGCGAATCCTCCGCAGCTTACCCGTAATGATCTTCTTGCCATCGTTTCTAATTTGGCGACGACGTCGAGTACAGACAACCTGAATCAACTCGGATCGTCTGCTTCATCTGTTGAAGTGCCTCAAGCCGGTGCGCTACCTGGATCACGGTAATTTCACTACCGAGGTTCTCGAGAGCGCGCATGACTTCCTCTTCTGCTTCTTGATCAAAGAATGCGGTGGCTTCGTCTAATATCCAAATATCAGGGTTCGCGAGATAGGCTCTGAGGAAAGCAATCATTTGCTTTTGGCCCATCGAAAGATTATTTCCTCGCTCGTTCACTTCTAATTTTGGTTGTGCGAGAAGCGATTCAATTAAAATGAATCCTTTGAACTTGCTCTTTAGAGCGGGCATGTCTAGATCGTGTTCTCCAAAGAGAGTCAAATTGTCTTCAATCGTTCCCGAAAAGAGAAATGGAAACTGCTCGACTACACCGAAGTGGCTCCTGATTTTTTTGAGGTCGAGATCCTCATAAGATTTTCCATTCCAGTTCAGTTCACCCTTTTCAGGGGAATAGAAACCATAAATCATTTGAAGGAGGGTGCTTTTGCCAGAACCACTTTCTCCATAAAATCCGATCCAATCGCCGCGCTTTACTTTTAGGCTTACTCCATTCAGTGCAAAGGTTTTTGCCTCTGGATATTTAAATTTGATTCCGTTCATTTGGATTTCTACAAAACGACCGGGGCTCGCGCTATTCACTTTCTCAGGTTGCTCTTGAAAGACTTCTCGAATTCGATCGACGCTGGTTAAACCCGCCAGAAAAAAGTTCCATCGATCCGAAATTTCGGTCAGGGGTTGTTGAAGCAAGATGACGTAACTTAAAGCAGCGACCCATTCCCCCACTTTCATCGCATTAGAGTCGATCAGTGGGATCCCCATTTTAATTAAAATGATGAGCAAAACACCCGTTCCCAAGGATAACGTGGGTTGAAACAGCGCAAAAGTCTTTACCATTTGCATTTGCGCGTTTGCGTACTTTTGAATTTGAGCATCGAGTTCGCGAAATTTTGCGGGTCCGGCACCTAAACTTCGAATGGTACGCATTCCAAAAAGAAAATCAGCAAGCATTGAGTTTAAATTAGAGAGTTGGGTTCTTGAATGTTCGTAAACCCATCTTAATCGTTTTGAAAAAATGGAGCAGGCATAAACGATTGGCAAAAATGCAATTAACAGAACAAACCCTAATTTGAAGTTCAAATTAAATAATCCTACAAAAATCGCAATCACACTCGCCACGTTCCCCAAAACCGAAACGAATCCCGATTGAAAAAAATCAGAAAGTGCGTTCGTATCACTCACCACTCGAGTCATCATTTGCCCGCTTGAAACACCGTCAAAAAAAGAAATATTAAGTGACAACAGGTGTTGAACCATTTTCGCTCGAACGCCTTCAATTACATTTTGCCCCAGATATGAATAAACCACTTGGCTAAGAAAAATCGAGAGCAGTCTCAAAAATTCTGCGCCCGCAAGCATGGCTACGCCGATAAACGCAAGGTGATATTCATGAGGAACAATTCCCTGGTCAATAATCCGTTCAATTAGTTTTGGGCCAAGCCAAGTGAGAAAAGAGACGGATCCGGTGATGAACACGCCCAGAGCGAGAATATTTTTTTGCTTTAATATAAATTTCCAAATAAACCCTACGGATTGAATCATGATCCCTCCCCAGAATGGAGTTGAATTACGCGATCACAATAAGCAAGATGTTCAGGATGATGAGAAACAAAAATTACCGACTTCTTCTTCTTTCTTAATTCACGAGAGATGTTCTTCAGTGCTCGTTCTGCTGTCTGAATATCTACCGATGAAAGTGGGTCGTCAAAAAGAAAAATAGAGGAGTCTTTTTTCAAGGCCCGTGCAATGGCGATTCTTTGCTTTTGACCGCCAGAAAGCCCACTTCCCTTTTCCCCTAATTTCTCGTCAACACGACTTTCAAGGGCAGTACCCGCCGCTTCAGCGAGCATCAATGCAGATTCGGTGGTCATACTCGTGCCCATATCAAGATTGTAACGAATAGAGCCGTGAAATAAATAAGGGTCCTGTAGAACTGACGAAATTTGTGAACGCAGATCCTGAACATTCCAGTCTTGAATGTCTTTTCCATGAATAAATATTTTTCCACGTTCGACTTCATAAAATTTTAAAAGCAAGTACAGGAGGGTGGATTTACCCGATGCCACTCTCCCCTCAATTCCCAACCACTCACCCGGATTGAGTTGAAACGAAAGATTTTGAATGACGGGCTCAGCACGACCCTCATACGAAAACTGCAGGTTTTTTACTTCAAGAACGGGTTGGGTGGAATCCGGTTCCTCGTGCGCCATATTTCTTTCGTATAGAGACTCAACTTTTGGCTCTTCTAGAAATTGATAAAACTCAGCTCCGCTTGCTTTGGCCTTTTGAAAATAAACGACCGAAAGACCCACTGCCGACATTGGCCACATTAGTTTTTGCAAATACCGTTGCATGGCGACGAGGGTTCCAATGGAAAGTTGCATCCCCATTCCAAAAAGTAAAATGAGACCCGCGCTTAAGAAGAACTCGAGGGTGGGGCCGAAGGCCGCTTGCGCTTTGGCAAGTTTTACTTGATTGGTATTCAAGGCACTGCTGTGAGCATTCAGTCTCGTTTCAACTCTTCCTTCAATTCCATAGATTTTTGCGAGGCGCACTCCCGCAACCATCTCTTGCGTTTGAGTTCCCAATTTTCCAATTTGGTCTTGAACTCGTGCAGAAAGATCAGCAATTTTTCGCTGAAGAAAAACAACGGCAAGGGGAATTCCAAGCACTGGAATTAATACCTTTACCGCAAGGTTGGGCGCAACCCACATCATGGCAATCGGAATCGTAACGCAATAGAAAAAAGAATCGACGACCGACACCACTCCGGGTCCTAACGCCATTCGAATATTTTCAACATCACTCGTGGCAAGCGTCATGAGATCACCCACTTTTCGGCGATCATAGAGAGAAACCGGTACTTGAAAAATCTGCTCCGCAAAAAAACTTCTAAAATTTGCGCCAGCCTTCATTGCCGCTTGGGCAAGACCCATTCTCCAAAAATATCGGCCAATCACCTGACAGATGATGATTGCAGCAACTCCAATAAGCGTTGGTCGTAAAATTCCTACCGTGGTGTGGGTTTCAAACGAATCGATCACTCTCTTTAAAAGGATGGGCAATGCGAGTTCGGCAATATCAACCAAGAGAATCGCAATAATTCCAACCGCAATCGGATACCGATACTTTCGAGCATAGTAGCCCAAAAGCGCTTTCAAAGGGTGTTCAGAGCGTTTCATTTCATTAAGGACCCTAATACGTGCACAAAATCATCTGGCAGAGGTGCTTCAATCTCAATTTCCTGATGAGTAAATGGATGTTCAAACTTAAGAATACACGCGTGCAATAGCAAACGCGGAGTTTGAACAAAAGATGCCATCTCCTTTGGAAAATAAAGTTTATCACCCAAGATTGGGATTTTATTTTCTGAACAGTGCACCCGAATTTGATGGGTGCGCCCGGTTTGGGGTTCAACCTCTAACCAATATGCGTCTCGAAAAACATCAAGAACTTTAAAATTAGTTTGGGCGTAATCTCCACCCGCTCTAACTGAACAAAAACGGCTGATTTTTGATTTTGTACCCTTTGATGGAGCTGCCTTGCCAATAAAACTCTCAATCTCAAACTTTTCATCTTCTGAATACCTTGGCGAAGCTAAAGTTTTGGTAGTTACACAGTGGTAAATTTTTGAAATATTGCGACCCATAAATAAATTCGCAACGCCTTTATTCGCCTCTTCCTTCTTCGTGAAAAGAACTAATCCAGAAGTATCCTTATCTAAACGATGATGAAGGCCGACGTAGGGTTGCTTATCGTTGGTTACCCGAGACAGGAGCAGTTTCTTTACTAAATCAAAAAGATTTGCGCGCCCCGGATCAACCGTCGGTTGAGTCGGAATCCCAACAGGTTTATTGATCACGATCAACCATTCGTCTTCATAAAGTATTTGATCACTCTTTAATCTCATGTGATCAGTACGAATCATCCCCTTACTCATCTTCTCTTCATCATAATAAACTTCTACAATCGTTCCAGAAAAGAGCGGAGTCGCGCCGATATGATTTCGGTGGCGATTGACGTAAACCGCACCCGACATCAACAAAATTCGAACTTTAGTTTTGCTAATCGCTGGAACCCCCAAGGCAGTGGGCAACCACATCATGAGGTATTCGTCGAGTCGCTCTTTTTGAATCGCGCCGGGGAGTCGCGTGTGCAGTCGTTTCATTTTAGGTTCTTTCTACCGCAATCACGCCTTTTTTGGCCTCAAGTGCGCTAATCACCTTACTCAGTTGTTCCATGTTGCTGACTTCGACTTCAAAAATGGCGATCGCTTTTCTGTCTTTAGTGGTTCGAATATTTGCTGAAGCAATGTTTACCCCACTCGAGGTGATGGTTTGAGACATCAGCGCAAGCAAACCCGGTTCATCACTGGATAGCACTCGAATACGAACCGCGCGCTTTACCGGGATCGCAAGAGTCTTATTCCAATTCACTTCTATTCTTCTCTCGGTATCGGTATCGAGGGCGCGTGGACAATTGGCTTGGTGAATGGTCACGCCACGGCCACGAGTAATAAAACCCACAATACTTTCGCCTGGCACCGGGTTACAACAACGCGCAAAGCGAATGAGAACATCATCCACTCCTTCCACAATGACCGCGTTTCTCGCTTCCCCTTTACGCGAAGCCGACTTCACTGCTTTCTTCAAAAACGATTCGTCTTCGCCGGTTTTCATTTTGGCTTGTTTTGCTTCGAGTTCTTCCTTTGGAATGAACTTCGTTACCAAATGATCAACGTTAAAACGGCCGTAACCAATCCCAATAAAAATCTCATCAATGCTTCTGCAACTCAGGTCACTCAGCATCTTATCAATCTGCCCACCCTTGAGGAGTTTTGGCATCGAGAGTTCAAACCGCTTGAGCGCCTTTTCAAAAATTTCTTCTCCCTGAATCTTTGCTTCATCTCGTTCGCGTTGCTTAATGAAAGCACGAATTTTTGCTTTAGCGCGCGAAGAGCGAACAATCTTTAACCAGTCTTTAGACGGGGTTTGCGTCGGCGACGTGATCACTTCAATCGCATCACCCGACTTCAATCGATGCTTCAACGAAACCATGCGGCCATTTACTTTTGCGCCCACGCATCGGTTCCCAACATCGGTATGAACGGCATAAGCAAAATCAAGCGGAGTCGCTCCATGAGGCAATTGCCTGACTTCACCCTTCGGAGTAAAAACGAAAACATCTTCAGAGAAGAGATCGACCTTCACGGTCTCAAGAAATTCATTTGGATCTGACAAATCTTTTTGCCACTCGAGCAAGCGATTTACCCATTCAATATTATCTTTCGTCTTAGAATCAAAACGGCCTTCTTTATACTTCCAGTGAGCGGCGATCCCGCGCTCGGCAATCATGTGCATTTCTTGCGTGCGGATTTGAATCTCAGTTCTTTCGCCAGAAGGCCCAATGACAGTAGTGTGAAGGGATTGATAATTATTTGCCTTAGGCATTGCGATATAATCTTTAAATCGACCGGGTATCGGCCGAAACGCCGCGTGAATTACTCCCAGCGCTTTATAGCATTCCGTAATATTATCAACCACGATTCGAAACGCGATGATGTCTAACACTTCATTAAAATCAACTTGTCGGCGTTCCATTTTCTTATAAATAGAATAAAAATGTTTTGCGCGACCCAAGACCTGAGCCTTTACATCATACTCATCAAGCTTATCGGTAATCAGCTGACAAAAATCTTCAATGTATTTCTCACGCTCGACTTTGCTTACTTGAATCAGCTCGGCTAATTTGTAGTAAACATCGGGATGAAGAAACCGTAAACACAAATCCTCGAGCTCAATTTTAATCTGACTCATCCCCAAGCGATTGGCGATAGGAGCGTAAATATCAAGCGTCTCTTGCGCAATGGTCTTTTGTTTGGCTGGCGGCAGAAATTGTAACGAGCGCATGTTACTCAATCGGTCAGCAAGCTTCACGATGATGACCCGAATGTCTTTTGACATCGCGATGATCATCTTTCTAAAGTTTTCGGCCTGCTTTTCTTCGGTCGTACGAAAAGTAATTTTATTGAGCTTGGTGACCCCATCTACCAGGATTGCGATGTCTTTGTTGAACTCTCGTTGAATGTCTTCAAGCTTTGCGTTGGTATCTTCTACCGTATCGTGCAAAAAAGCGGCACAGATAGAAGAAATATCCATTCGCATGGTCGCCAAGATTTGAGCGACTTCAGTGGGATGAATAATGTAAGGGTCACCGCTTGAACGTTTTTGTTCACGGTGGGCTTCTTCAGCAAAGGTATAAGCTTTCCTCACCATGACCATGTCGGCATCTGGAAAGTAACCTTGGATGGTTTTGCAAATCGTTTCGATCGTGGCTATGGGCGCTTTGGCCATTTGCCCTCCTCGATCAAACTCATGCCTTCGAGTACGCTTGCCTTTAATTTTTGATAAGCCGTTTCAAAAGTGTCATTCACCAATACAAAATGAAAATCATCTTTGCTTTTCATTTCGGTGTGCGCATGTTTCATGCGCTCTTGAATCGCAGCTTCAGTTTCAGTCCCGCGTCCTCGCAAACGTCGCTCAAGCTCTTTCATGTCAGGCGGAGAAATAAAAACTGAAAAGCAACGATCAGGATAAAGCTTTCTTAAACTCTCTGCACCTTGAACATCGATATCAAGGAGCACGTGCTTCTTCTCTGACCAAAATTTTTCAAGCGTTGATTTCAGAGTGCCATAGTAGTTCTGGTGAACGGCAGCCCATTCCGCAAATGAGTCTTCCTTGATTTTCAATTCAAAGTCATTTCGTTCAGTAAAAAAATATTCCTTGGCATGCCGTTCAGTTCCGCGAGGCGCGCGAGTGGTGGTAGAAATAGAAAGGGCAAGTTTTTCAGGAATATCACCCAGAAGACGAGTACAGAGCGTACTCTTCCCCGCTCCGGATGGAGCCGAAATTACGATTAAGCCATATTTTTTTTCGTTGCTCATTAGTTCATCACTCTAAATTTAAGCTTTGTTCTCTCATTTGCTCAACCCACATCTTGAGTTGAATTACATCTTGGCTAATTTCTAAATCTTGCGCTTTATTC
>Ga0207032_1158_pt1 | contig 17680 bp, 12 predicted proteins | sample Alteio_BWMinCont_38_FD_153308 | JGI IMG/M metagenome (GOLD analysis project Ga0207032, IMG submission 153308) | Enriched cells from forest soil in Barre Woods Harvard Forest LTER site, Petersham, Massachusetts, United States -... | ecosystem: Environmental > Terrestrial > Soil > Temperate forest >... | reverse complement strand
ATGCCTTTGGATCAAGCTATATTAGATGGCGTAGTATCACGCGTACGCCCGGTTGTTATGACCGCTTTGATGGCGGCCATTGGTTTGATGCCTGCAGCGATATCAACAGGTATCGGCAGTGAAACACAAAAGCCATTGGCTATAGTAGTAATTGGCGGATTGGTAACGTCAACCATACTTACACTACTATTACTGCCGGTTATTTATGCTATGGTATATAAATTAATACACCGTCGTGAAAACCGGAAGCTATTAAAAAAGATAGGCGCTGTACGTTCCTGATTAATTATATTAAAGCAAAAGCCTCCCGAATTAATTCGGGAGGCTTTTGCTTTAACTACTAACAATGAAATCTTTTTTCTTCATCTTTGTTCATCGGTAAATAAACCTCGCGCATTAATACTTGTCTATTTGTGAAAGCAGCAGAATAATTGAGGGGGCTATTAGCCAACCTTAAGGATTAGTTGTACGTATGTACTAATAATGCTTGTTTTAGAGGGGGATAAAATATTTTCGAAATAAATAAGTTATAGGTGTGTAAGCGATAGATGTGTATTAATCAGTAAGATAGCAGATAAGGATGAGAAAAATATACCTCGTTAATTTAAAACTATTCATAGCAGGCTTATGCATAGCGGTATTTATCGCTTCCTGTAAAAAAGATAATAACAACGCGACACCAACACCGGCGGTGCCTGTTAATTTTGCAACACTGGGTTTGTATGAATATGCAAGCGCAACTAATCGCCGGGTATATATTCCGGTTACGGCGCTTGGATCGGTACCATTAAACCCGGGCTACCTTACTATATTTGACACCGGCTCAACCGGCATGACCATGGATGCCAACGGCATATTGCCGGCATCTATGATAACCAGTTCGGGAATAACCGTTCCTGCCGGCGACTCTATAGTTTATAACGGAATTACAGTAACCTCTCAAACGGCTACCATAAGTTATGGCGGCGTTGGCGGTATAACAAAAGAGTATGGAAACCTGGCCTATGCCACTGTAAAAATCGGGGATAGTAACGGTAGCATAACTACCAGCCGCATTCCCTTTTTTTTCTATTATAAAGCAGTTGATCAAACCACCGGACAGTCATTACCCACACACCAAAATGATGTGTTTGGCGTAGGGCCGGGAGTTAGTTTTACGATGAGTGCAATAGGCAGCCCCTTAAGTTATTTTTCATTGGCCAATAATATTGCAAGCGGATTTAAACTGGCGATGTTTAACAATGCAAGTTTTAGCACTACCAACGCAACCTATGTAGCCGGTTTATTAACTATTGGCTTAACACCTAATGATCTTTCTGCATCCGGATTTATTATGCACCCGCTTACTTATTATACTGTGGGTGGTTACTCGCCTGATATAAATGGAACCATAAATTATAACGGCACCAATGTAGCAGCCACTATATTGCTGGATACCGGCACGCCTTCTATCTCTATATTAGAAAATAGTGCAGCCGCGAGCAATACAGCCATGCTCCCTGCTAATACCAACGTTACTGTAACTACTCCGCAAGGATTTAATTATCAATATACTACTACCAGTTCCTATAACATCACCCAGGTTGACAGGCCGTCTTATTCGCAGGATATCAGGACAATTTTTAGTATTGATTTCTTTTTAAATAATGAATATCTGCTGGATTACACCCATCACCAGATTGGATTAAAGAATAATTAGATGGAGGTTGACTAAGTTAAAAAGATGGCCTCAATTTAATCAACACAATCCAACCCAATCAACTACCCGCTCCAATGTACCTTAGTTAGTCCGGATTTATAATCCCGGACTTAGAATATCTGGGATTTGCAATCCCAGGATTAAACATTAACTTTTGCAGATTGCAAATCTGCAAGTAAATTAGTCCGGGATGAAACATCCGGACTAACTATGAGTTCGATATAAGAACTTGCTCCGATGGGCAATATCATTAAGTTAAGCGCTTTCAAGTCCCAGCGGGACTAAAATGTCTATAGAAAAACATTAAGTCGCCCATTTGGTGCCGTAGGTACCTAACTAAGTTGCATACCTATGGCATGCTAATCTCCTGTTTTTGTTTTTTCTATAGACATTTTGCTCCGTTAGGAGCAATGTCTTTTTCTTTTGATGATTCTACAAATAGGTAGACCTAACGGGTCAATTTTTCTTATATCGAACATACGTTAACTTAATCAACCATTCACTCCCAATGTATCTTTTCAGCTACAAATCAAAATCTTTTATTGATAGGGTTGGTTGTTTTTTAAAGTTTATATTACTTTAGTAAAGTATTTTTACACGGCGAATACTGCCGAACATATAAACCACTAAATTTATTAATCGATTCATGCTGCTGATCACCCCAAATTTGTTAGGTAATGCAATCGATTGCAATTAAAATTTGTTATGATGAAAAAACTAATTTTTTTCTTTTTCCTGCTGGCATGCAGCACATTGAGCGCAACTGCCGAAGATGGGTACCGACTTTGGCTGCGCTACGACAAGGTCAGCAATAAAGCTTTGTACGATCAGTACAGGCTTTCTATCAAACAATTAATATTTCCGGGCAATTCGGCCACTTTAACCGCCGCGCAGGAAGAACTTGCCAATGGGCTGAAGGGATTGTTAACACTGGAGCTTACTCCGCAGGCATCAGTTACCGCGAATGGTGCATTGATTGCTGGCACACCTGCTTCTTCAAAAGCAATAGCCGGCATGGCGGTTATTAAGACCGCATTAAAAGAGGCCGGAACAGAAGGGTACGTTATCCACACGGTAATGGTTAACGGGAAATCGGCAACGGTAATAGCCGCAAATACGGATGTAGGGGTACTATATGGCGTATTTAACTTTTTAAAGTTAATGCAAACCGAAAAAAGCATTAAAACCTTAGCTATTACCGAATATCCGCATATTCAATACCGGTTGCTTGATCATTGGGACAATCTTCCCGGCCAAAGAGACGGCGATAAAACCGGTACCATTGAAAGAGGTTACGCGGGCCGTTCTTTATGGGATTGGGCCAAATTGCCGGGTACCATCAGCCCGCGCTATAAAGATTATGCCCGTGCGGATGCCTCGATAGGCATAAACGGAGCCGTTTTAACCAATGTAAACGCCAATATACAGGTACTAACACCAGACTATATTAAAAAGGCTGCTGCCATTGCGGATGTTTTCAGGCCATATGGCGTGAAAGTTTTTTTATCAGCCAAATTTAGCGCACCCGTTGAATTGGGTGGATTGAAAACAGCAGATCCGCTTGATCCCGAAGTTATTAAATGGTGGACAGATAAAATTAATGAGATATATGCCGTTATACCTGATTTTGGCGGGTTTGTAGTTAAAGCAAACTCCGAAGGACAGCCCGGCCCTCAAACTTATGGTCGCGGACATGTTGAAGGAGCGAACCTCTTTGCTGACGCATTAGCACCCCATGGAGGTATCGTAATGTGGCGCGCGTTTGTTTATGACAATAAAGTTTCTGAAGACCGTACCATGCAGGCTTACAAAGAGTTTCATCCATTAGACGGAAAGTTTAAACCAAACGTAGTTGTACAGGTAAAAAATGGCCCGCTTGATTTTCAACCACGCGAGCCGTTTAGCCCGTTGTTCGGTGCTATGCCTAAAACACCTGAGATGATGGAGTTCCAGGTTACAAAAGAATATTTGGGAGATGCCGGTAACCTGGTTTACCTGGCCCCATTATGGAAAGAATGCCTTGACTCGGATACCTATGCTCATGGCAAAGGCACGACAGTTGCAAAGATTGTTGAGGGTAAAGTGGAGCACCATGCTATATCGGGTATAGCGGGCGTATCCAATGTGGGTGATGATATAGATTGGTGCGGTAGCAACTTTTCGCAGGCTAACTGGTATGCTTATGGCCGCCTGGCCTGGAAGCCGGAAGCCAGCTCGGCCGCTATTGCTGACGATTGGATAAGGATGACTTTTACTAACGATCAAAGTTTTATTGAGCCGGTAAAAAAGATCATGCTTACCTCGCGCGAAGCCGCGGTTGATTATATGACACCGCTTGGTTTGCATCATCAAATGTCGCGCGGTGGACATTACGGCCCCGGGCCATGGGTTACCGGTGGGCGTGCAGATCAGACATCGGTTTACTTTAACCGCGCCGATTCCATCGGCATTGGTTTCGACCGGACTTCTAAAACAGGCAGCAACTCTGTTAGCCAGTATTTTGAGCCGGTGAGAAGCATTTTCAACAATATTAAAACTACACCTGAAGAATACCTGCTTTGGTTCCACCATGTACCATGGAACTATAAAATGAAATCGGGCAAAACTTTATGGATTGAGTTAATTGAGCATTACAACAAGGGCATTGCCGCGGTGAAGAACATGCAAAAGGTTTGGGATTCGATGGAATCGAAAGTTGACCCTGAACGCTTTAAAGAAGAGAAACATAACCTAGCCGTACAACTGGACGATGCCGAAACCTGGAAAGGCTCTTGCCTGTTATATTATCAAACATTCTCCAAACTGCCTATCCCGGATGCATTAGGAAAACCGGCACATGACCTGGCTTATTATCAAAAACTAAGGTTAGTTGATAAAAGGAAACTGGAAAGCGAAAAGTAAAAAGCGCTAAACATGAAAGAAGCCCTGCATAATTTATGCGGGGCTTCTTGTATAAATCTTGTTGGCACCAGGCTCAAGCCGCTGAATTTAAAGGTAAGCTAAAGCGAAAACGGCTGCCTTTACCGGGTTCACTTTCAATGTCGAACTTTCCGTTATGCTTTTTGATGATCTCGGACGCGATGTACAACCCCAATCCCACCCCCTGGTAATGCATGGCTGTTTTACTTACGCGATAAAAACGTTGAAATAACTGATCCATATCTTCTTTAGCTATGCCTATTCCAAAGTCCTCAACGGTTACAACAATGTAACCCTTAACTACTTTAGCATTTACAAGTATTTTATCAGCATCCGGAGAATACTTGATCGCATTATTTAACAGGTTGATCAATACTTGTTCAATCCTGAATTGATCGCCGGCATAGGGCATGGTAATCGCATTTTCCAGTATGATTTTATGTTTACCCGATATTTGCTGGACATTGGAAATACTGTTGGTTAGCGCGACCGAAAAATTAAATTCAGCTATATTCAAATCTATTTGTCCCGAGTTGATTTTGGTAACATCCAGTAAATCTGCAATTAATCTTTCCAGACGTTTAATGCTATGATTTGCCTTTAAGATAAACGCATAGGTTTTACTATTCTTGTCTGCTGTTTTTTCCAGGAGCTGATTAATTGCTTTGATATTTGTTAATGGGGTCTTAAACTCATGACTTACCATGTTAAAAAACTCATCTTTCTTGGCTTCAGCTGCGGCCCGCCGTTCTTTTTCTTGTTTTTGAACCAGCACTTCTCTGTTGGCAATAATTAATTCTGCGGCACGCTTTCCCCGTTCTTCATCCTGGAAATCAAGCTCCTTAAGTGCCAGGATCAGTTCTGCAGCACGTTTTTCTTTTTCTTCATCCTGGAAATCAAGTTCTATATTGGCTATAATCAGCTCGGCCGCACGCTTTCCTTTTTCCTTGTTTTGATAAACCAGTTCGGCATTAGCGATAATTAACTCAGCGGCCCGTTTCTCTTTCTCCTGGTTTTGAAAGATGAGTTCGGCATTGGCGATAATTAATTCGGCCGCGCGCTTTTCTTTTTCCTGGTTTTGAAATATCAATTCGGTATTGGCCAATATCAGTTCGGCAGCACGTTTTTCTTTTTCCTGGTTTTGGAAACCAAGCTGTGCGTAAGCGACGATTAATTCAGCAGCACGCTTTTCTTTTTCGGAATTCTGATGTACCAGCTCTATATTGGCAATAATTAGTTCGGCAGCACGTTTTCCCTTCTCTTCATTTTGAAAATCCAGTTCTTTATTGGCGATAATTAGCTCCTGGGCCCGTTTTAGTTTTTCTTCGTTTTGAAAATCCAGCTCAATGTTGGCGATAATCAATTCCGCGGCACGTTTGCCTTTTTCTTTATTCTGGAAGTCGAGCTCAATATTGGCCAGGTTTAAGGCTGCTGCAAGTTTTTCCTTTTCCTGGTTTTGGATAACCAGCTCCCGGTTAGCTATAGTTAATTGCTCAGATAAACTCTTTATATCCATAATTTGGCTTAACAATAATCATGTAGATGTAGTAAGCTGATTTTGAGTTGCTAAGCTTAAAATAAACCGGATTGGTGCAATAGTACATATAAAAACAGGTACTATTCAATAATTCTTTATTAACAATGTATTACAGACTATGTTTTTAAAACAAAAAGCCGCCGGCGTTATACCAGCGGCTTCCCGTATTTCTTAACTCAGGTTCTTATTTTAATGTTAAGCTGGTTTTGCCCATTGTATAACCATCGGCATACAATAACACAGTATAAGCGCCTTTTTGAAAAGGATTTGGGTTTTCCCACTCAATGGTATAACCACTGCCATCATCTTTAAAATCAATTGATGTTTTATAAGTGTACTGCAGGTCCTGTCCGTCTGATGAGAAAGTACCACCGCTGCCGGCTATCAGGTTGCCGGTTGGGTCAATAATACGTACATAAATATCATGCGAACCTTTTTCTGCCACAGCGTTGCTGGCAACGGTAAAGTTGATCTTTATTCTTTTAGCAGGGCTGGCGCGTGATACATCAACCTCTTTTCCTGAGCCCTTAACTTTGTAAGCCACTACATTCGCGTTCCCTATTTTAAGGGCCGACGCGATCTGCACCTTCGTACTTAGGTCCTGGTTCTGTTTCTGCAAGGTTGTAGCTTGCTGGCTTAATGTATTCGCTTTTTCGCTTACCGCACTTAAATTGGTTTTTAAAGTGTCGCGCTCGGTTGTTAATGTTGCGTTTTGTTGTTTCAGCTCTTCAATGTCAGCGGTGTATTTGGTAACAAAATATCTTAACTGTTTTACATCCTCCTGTGCTTTATCTAATTCGGCGGCGGTTAGTTTGCCTTTTGCCAGCTCGACCCTTAATACCTGGATCTTTGCTTTTAACGAATCGTTCTTGGCCTGCATTTCGGCAGATAGTTTGGTTTTACCGGCATTAACCTGCTCTACCTGTGCTTCCAGGCTATCCAGCTCGGTTTGCAGCCGGGTTTTTTCATCATTTTGATATACTATTTTTTCATCAGATGTGTTTTTCTTCATGTATAAATACACATCCGTACCCAATAATGCCAGTATCACCACAATAAGGAAATAAATGACATTTGAGTTTTTTTTAGGCGTTTGTTCTGATTGGTTTTCCATAAAAATTGTTGGTTTTTAAGTTTTACGTGATAATTAATAAATCAGCTATATAGCTATTGGGTTTAAATTACCTAACTGCAGGCCATGGGTGTTATTTGATGATTCAAAAACTTATTGACCTTTAGCTGCGTTAATTATTGTTAACTGTTATAATACGTAAAAAAGCGAAAAATATGATAAATTGTTTTTGTACGTTAATTGTTTTATGATTGATTGTTGGCTAAATTAAGCACAATATGCTTAAAACGCAATTATTATCCCTTGTAATAAAATAGCTACGTAATGAGTTTATATCTTTACATTTTAAAATAAGCCAGTTTTAATGCGGTTATACTATCTATTTACTATCCTTGTTTTATTGCTATCAGGTTTAACAAAAACATCAGCACAAACAGCAACAACAGCGGCTTACAAAGCCGACCCAAAGCGCGAATTCAGGGGGGTATGGGTTGCGACGGTTGAAAATATTGACTGGCCCGCGAAAGGAAATGTAAATACTGACAGTCAAAAACAACAGTTAATAAATATATTGAATGCCCACCAGCAAACCGGTATTAACGCGGTAATGTTCCAGGTTAGGCCCGCTGCCGATGCGTTTTATGCAAAGAGCCGTGAGCCGTGGTCTAAATGGCTTACGGGTAAACAGGGGCAGGCCCCGGATCAGGTATATGACCCCCTCGATTTTGCCATTACCGAAGCGCATAAACGCAATATGGAACTGCACGCCTGGTTTAACCCTTACCGGGCCACAAATGATGGCAAATTTTCGGCACTGAGCCCCAAACATATCACCAATACCAAACCCGAATGGTTTTTTATTTATGGCGGCATTAAGCTGTTTAACCCGGGCATACCCGAAGTGCGCGAATATATTGTACGGGTAATTTTAGATGTGGTGGATAATTATGATATTGATGGTGTTCATATGGATGATTACTTTTATCCTTACGCCATTGCCGGGCAGCATATTAATGACGCTGATGCTTATAAACAATACGGCGGGGCTTTTAACGATATCCGCGATTGGAGGCGCAACAATGTTGACCTGCTGATAAAAATGCTAAGCGACAGCATACATAAACATAAGCCTCATATGAAGTTTGGTATTAGTCCTTTTGGGATATGGGCAAATAAATTTCAAAACCCGGATGGTTCCGATACCCACGGCGGCGATTCGTATTATGAATTATATGCCGACTCGCGCAAATGGATAAAAGAAGGCTGGCTGGATTATATTAACCCCCAGCTTTACTGGCCAATGAATTACCCCAACGCCGATTTTGATAAATTGGTTGACTGGTGGAGCGACAACACCTATAACCGGCATTTATATGTCGGTCAGGCGGCTTATCGTATTAATGAACGCAAAGTACTCGCGTTTAAACGTCCCGGCGAGATGCCGGATCAGATTAAATACCTGCGCAATAATCCACGTGTACAAGGGAGCGTTTATTTCAGTTCTACTTCGCTTTTAGATAACCGGCTGGGTTTTACCGATTCGCTTAAACAAACCTATTACCGGCATCCAGCCCTGCCACCGGTTATGTTGTGGCTCGATTCGGTGCCGCCAAACATACCGCGGAACTTTGCTGCAAAGGCCCTAAATAAAACGGTTCGGTTAACCTGGGAAACGCCGCTTTTGGCGGCTGATAAAGAGCCGGTATACGGTTACGTTATTTATCGGTTTGAGGGAACTGAAAAAATAGATTTGGGCGATGCTAAAAATATATTGCATATTCAATATAATTCAGAACCGGCCTATAACGATACTACTGTACAGAGAGGCAAAACCTATTCGTACGTAATAACCGCTATTGACCGGCTAAAAAACGAAAGTGACCGGTCGCCGACATTGGCGGTAACGGTGCAGTGATTATAGTAGCAGTTCTTAGTAGCAGTGGCAGTTTTTACTTGCAGTGTTTTTCACTGCTACTGCCACAGCTACTGCAACTAAAAAATATGAGAGCAGTACTACAACGTGTTTCAGCAGCAAGCTGCCGGGTTGACGGGGAATTAACCGGCGAAATAGGTATGGGCTTTTTGGTGCTTTTGGGTATTGAAGAAGAGGATACCGATGACGACCTGCAATGGCTGGCGCAAAAGATAGCAGGCATGCGTGTTTTTAGCGATGAGAACGGTTTAATGAACAAGGCCCTTGCTGATGTTGACGGAAATATTTTACTGATCTCGCAATTCACCCTGTTTGCGCAAACAAAAAAGGGCAACCGGCCATCATTTATCCGTGCTGCCAAACCCGACAAGGCTATCCCGCTTTACGAACAAATGATAAAGGTATTGCGGGAGATTACCGGGAAAAAAATAGCCACAGGAATTTTCGGCGCCGATATGAAAGTGAGCCTGGTAAATGACGGTCCGGTAACGATTATTATGGATACCAAAGACCGGGAAAATCATTAGCTAAAAGAAAAAATATAGCCCCTTACTTTTTATCCAGGCCAACTCTATCCCCGGCCTGCGAAACCAGCCAGCCGGTAGCATACATCCATTTGGTCATTTTGGTTAACTTGGGGATGTTGATACCTGCCGGCTCATCCTTTGGCGTATGATAATCGGGATGCAGCAGCGAGGTGAAAAATATCGCCGGTATGCCTGCCGCCGCATACGGGGCATGGTCGCTTCTAAAATACCAGCCTTCGGGATGTTTAGCGTCATCCCATGAAAAATCTACAGTAAAATGGGTCAGGTCAGTATTTGCTTTCATCGCCATATCTACAAGGGTGGTTGAGTTTTTATGCGACAACGTACCCAGCAGCGCCGCCGAATCAACCGAATTGCGGCCAATCATATCGCCGTTCAATACTGCCACAATGGCCTGTTTATCTACGGTCGGGTGTGCCACATACCATTTAGAACCCAGCAGCCCGCGCTCTTCGGCACCATGCCATACAAACAGCGCCGAGCGTTTTCCCGGCTTGGCTACCCATGCCCTCCCAATAGCCAGCATGCCTACCGTAACCGAAGCATTATCATCCGCACCGTTCCATATCGAATCCTGGTTTACAGGGTTACCCACACCGTCATGATCATGATGGCCGCTAAATAACACATATTCGTCGCGCAGCTTCGGGTCGGTGCCGGTTGCTTTGGCAACTACATTCACTGAAGGATAATCAAAACGATCTACGAGGAAATCAGCCTTAACTATAGGGTTAGCCTGTAAAGCCGCCGCAAAACTTTGCCGAACTAAAATGACGGGAATCCCCTGCGTGCGGTTAGCCGCCGCGTTAGTGATAGCGCCATCTATTTGATAGGTGCCCGATTCATAATTAAAGCCAATAAAAGCCAGCGAACCTTCGGTAACCTCATCTGCTACAAAAATAACACTCGTAACCCCCTTACGGCGCAGTACCGCGCTTTGCTGCCGCACTGCCGACGCGGTATACCGGTATCCCCATAAGCTCATGCCTTTAGCGGGCAGCGGATTAGGGGCGACGATTTTTATCGCAACGATCTTTCCTTTCAAATCAGTAGTGGTATCTGCCATACTGTTCAACCATACCACCTGGCCATTCAAATGACTTTCCAGCGGTTGCGTAGGCCAAACCTGTTTAAATAACACCAATGGCTGGTTGTTTAATAAAAAAGTACCGCGATTGCTTATACGGGTACGATGTATATTATAAAACTGGAAGTACGTGCCATCTTCGCCGGCGGGTTTTAAGCCTGCCTCCTGCGCTTTTTGGGCCACCCAAACTGCCGCGCGCATTTCGTCTAAGGTTCCTGCCCGCCTACCGCGGAAAGCATCGCCCGCCAGTTCAAAAATATCTTTTTTAAGATCGGCCTCTTTAATAGCCGACAAAGCCGGCGGCAATCCCGAAACAGGTTTAGTAGTTTGCGCCAATAAATGCAGGCCGATAAATAGCGTTGGTAAAAAGATAAATATTTTCTTCATGACTAATGTGTTGTTATTTTCGATAGCGTAATTTAAGAAATCTGGGAGGAAGTTTATAGTAAGATTTTTTTACCCTCTTTCCGCGCAGCGAAGAGAGAGGGTGGACGAGCGCAGCAATGTCCGGGTGAGTAATAGCTGCCATGCCATTAACCACTGCCATTCACCACCCCCAATTGTAACTCCTTTATGCCAAAGGAAACATTTTGCCTAACCCGGCGTTTGTATCCCATAAGATTTAGTTTAGTTTTGGACAAAAATTCATTGATGCGTCGCCTTGATCCTAAATATATCCGCATCGGCGGAATAGTTGCTGCTGCTTTATTGATTATCTTTTTAATTGTTGGCTATATCGCGTATAGTAAACGTGAATCCATCCTGCAGCATGAATTGGCTAAAATCACGCTAAAAGCTAAGCATGATTATAACCTGGATCTAAAAATAGCCTCGGCTCATTTTGTTGGTTTAAGTACCGTTGAATTTAAAGACATTACAATAGTACCAGAGGGCTGCGACAGCTTATTAAATATCAAACATTTTGATGTAGGCATTAAGCTTTTCCCATTAATATTCGGCAAGGTTAAACTGGCGGATGTCTTGTTAGAAAATGGGCATCTTAACCTAACGAACATCAATGGCGTTAAAAATTTCGATTTTTTATTTAAAAAGAAAAAAGATACCACTCAAACCCATAAGGTAAACCTGGCCGATCTGGCTGATAATTTGGTTAACGAGGTATTATACAAAATACCGGATAACCTTAACCTCAGCAATTTTTTGGTCACCTATAGTAGTGACAGCACTAAAGTTAAAATGCTTACCCAATCGGCTATTATCGATGGTGGTAAGCTAACCAGCACTATTCGCCTTAATGATTCGCTGACCTGGCATTTTGCAGGCACCCTGCATCCCAGCGACAAGGACATTGACATTAAACTGTATGCCGATGGTAAAAGAGTTGAAATCCCGTTTATACCGGCAAAATATAAAGCGAAAGTTTCGTTTGACAGCTTTAGCACCAAACTAACCAGCGAAAGCAACAGCGGTGGTGAAACACAGATAAATGTTTCATGGTCCGTGCAAAACCTGTTGATTAATCAACCTGCGCTGGCGTCTTCGGACATTGTAGTACCCGATGGATCGATAGATGCCAGTATTGTGGTCGGAAAAAACTATGTATCGCTGGATAGTGCGTCAACCATCCACTTAAAAAAGATAACCGCGCATCCTTATATAAAATATACGTTGAGCCCGGCTAAAGCTTATGCCTTAAAACTAAATACCGGCTGGTTAAATGCACAGGATATTTTTGATTCCTTTCCCGTTGGAATGTTTGATGCACTGGATGGCATAAAAGTGGCCGGCAAGCTAAGCTATTCGCTCCACTTTAACCTGGATACGGCCAACCCGGACGCGGTGCAGTTTGATTCGAGGTTGGACCGGGATAACTTCAGGATAGTAAAATATGGTAAAACCGACCTGGCCAGGCTGAACGGTGATTTTGTTTATATACCTTACGAAAAGGGCAAGCCAATGCCTGCCCGAAACATAAGCCCATCTAATCCTGATTATACCCCACTTGATCAAATTTCGCCCGATCTGCGCAACGCTGTGATGACTGCCGAGGATCCTACCTTTTACAAAAACAACGGTTTTGTAGAAGAAACCATCCGTAAATCGTTGGCGACTGATTTTAAGCAGAAAAAATTTAAACGCGGCGGCAGTACCATATCCATGCAGTTGGTTAAAAATGCTTATCTGAGCCGCGAAAAAACCATTGCCCGTAAAATTGAAGAAACGCTGATTGTTTGGATGATTGTGAATAATAACATCATGACCAAGAACCGGATGCTGGAAGTGTACTTTAATATTATTGAGTGGGGTCCTAATGTATATGGCATTGGTGAAGCATCGCGGTATTATTTTGGGAAGTCGCCTGCTGATCTGACGTTGGGTGAAAGTATCTATTTAGCCAGTATTGTGCCCAAGCCCAAAACCGGTTTATATTATTTTTTACCGGATGGTACCCTGCGTCCCAACCTGGTTAACTATTTTAATTTGATAGGTAAACTAATGGCTGGTCAATACCTCACCAGGTTCGATACCAGCAAGGCTTATGGATTTTATGATGTGCGTTTAAAAGAAAGTATCCGTAACCATGTGGCGCATGTCGATTCGGCACAGGCCAATAAAATACTAAATGCAACTACTGACGATGATGATGCGATGGGTGTTGCGCTGTCACAACAATCACCAACCCCCGCACCCGAGCCCGAAAAGAAACCAACATTTTTACAGCGGTTATTTGGCAAAAAGGATACGGTGGTCCAAAAAACAAAGCAGCAGCTTAAGGATGAAGAGAATCAGCGGATCAAAGACATTGACACCACCGGTAAAACCAGGAAGCAGATCCGCCAGGAAAAACGGCAAATAAAACAGGAAGAAGACGCTAAACGTGCCGAACTGAAAGCGAAAGGGCTTTTATAGTAGCCCCCTCTAAATATCCCTAATGCTATTAAGGTAAGGAAAAATTAATATCGAATAATGAATTTTGAATATCGAACGCCGAAGTTATTTACTTTAGTGAACCTAAATACTTCATTATTCATCATTCGAAATTCGGTGTTCGATATTTTTTATCCATCGAATTCCTTAACTTAATAGCATTGGTAGAGCTTATTACATAAGCATGACCGGCGTCACGGCTTAGTTACCAATTTGTGACATATTTAAATGTTTAAACATCTATTTTTGGCGAAAAAATAGAAAACATTATGTCAGTAATAGAAAACACCAGCACAGTATTAGAAAACCTACAATGGCGCGCAGCCATTAAAAGCTTCGATCATACAAAAAAAGTAAGTGACGAGCAATTGGACGAATTATTATCAGCGGTGCAATTGGCGCCTTCATCTGCCGGATTGCAGCATTACAGAATATTAGTAGTCGAAGATCAGGAAATACGCGAAAAGCTACGCGAAGCAGCGCACGGGCAGGCACAATTAACTCAGGCTTCACACGTGATTGTTTTTGCGGCAGAAACTAATATTGATGAAGCATACGTAAAGAAATATATCGACCTGATTGCTAAAACCCGTGAGATTGGCCGTGAGCATTTGGTTGCTTTTGAGCAAATTATCATGAACAATGTAAATAACCTTACCGAGGACCAGAAAATTATCTGGGCCAGCAAACAGGCCTATATCGCCTTAGGTGTATTGTTGACTGCTGCTGCCGAATTACGCATTGATGCCTGCCCTATGGAAGGTTTCCAGGCCGGTAAGTTTGACGAAATATTGGGCTTAAAAGAATTAGGTTTAACTACCGCAGTTATTGCACCGATAGGCTTCCGTTCAGACGAAGACGTAATTAGCAAAATGGCTAAAGTACGCAAGCCTAAAGAAGAGTTGTTTATTCATATATAAGTATTATGAACCGGGGTGTAAATTTGCGCCCCGGTTTATAATTTTTTAAACCTTAATCATAATTGGCCGTTTCTTGTTAATATTACAGCATGAAACAGTACGGACTCATCGGCTTTCCGCTTTCACATTCTTTTTCGAAAAAATACTTCACCGAAAAATTTGAAAAAGAGAATATTACCGATGCGGAATATCAGCTATATCCGCTGGAGCACATTAAAGATTTGCAGGACCTGCTTGACGTGCACCCTGACCTATGCGGATTAAACGTTACCATACCCCATAAAATTAATGTTATAAAATACCTGGATTGGGTAGAGCATGATGCGCGCGCTGCAGGCGCCGTTAATTGTATCCGGATACATGCTGAAAGCCCGGTATTAGCCGCATTTTCGGGAGAAGTAGGCGTAAATGGCCATGATTTCAGGCTGGAAGGTTTTAATACCGATTTGTACGGCTTTGAAATGTCATTAAGGCCATTATTAAATAACCGGGAATACGATGCCCTGGTTTTAGGTGATGGCGGCGCGGCAAGAGCCGTTAAATGTGTGTTAGAAAACCTGGGCATCAGTTATAAGGTAGTTACCCGTACACCGAATGCTGATAATTTGTTATTCAAAGATTTGAAGCCGCATCATATCGACCAGCATAAACTGATCATTAACACTACCCCGCTGGGTACCGCACCTAATATTGATGAATGCCCACCCATACCTTATGAATATATCACCAGCGACCATATATTGTACGATCTGATCTACAATCCAGAAAAGACTTTATTTTTAAAAAAGGGCGAAGAACAAGGGGCAACCATTAAAAATGGTTATGAAATGCTGATATTGCAGGCCGAAAAGTCGTGGGAAATATGGACATCAAAAGAAAAGCATCCATGAGGGCATTTGCATTGCTACTATTAGCCGTATTATTTTTTGCCTCATGCGGCGGTAATCATGATTATTCGCCAAAACCGCGCGGATATTTCAGGATCGAATATCCCAAAAAAGAATACCAGGATTATACCGGCGGTTGCCCGTTCACCTTCAGCTATCCAAAATATACTACTATCGAGCCGGATAAAAATGCCGATGCAAAACCATGCTGGGTAAATATGCAGTTTAAACAGTTTAACGGGACGCTTCACCTCACTTATGAGGATGTTACCTCAAAAAAGGAACTTAACGAGTTAATGGAAGACGCCCGGAAGTTTGTTTTTAAACATTCGGTAAAAGCCGATGGCATTTATGAAACTCCTATCGCAAATGCTAATGGCAAAGTTTATGGCATCTACTATGCTATTGATGGTAATGCCGCTTCATCCGTACAGTTTTATTTAACTGATAGTGCTAAACATTACCTGCGCGGCTCGCTTTACTTCAATTCAGAACCCCGCCTTGACTCCATACAGCCCGTACTTAATTTCGTAAAGAAGGACGTGGACGTGATGATCAAAAGTTTTAGATGGAAGTAGATGATTTCGGATGTTTGATTTCGAATTTAATCGAATCGAAAAATTGATAAATCATTTTATACTTTTTTAGCGTTATTACTAAATCCGAAATCGAACATCCGAAATCCGAAATAAAAAAATGGCCCAGGTTCAATCATTCGCTAATAATCCTTTCCAGGAAAACACCTATATTTTATTCGACCAAACGGGCGAGTGTGCCATTATTGACCCGGGGATGTACACGGCCTCCGAGCAGAATTTAGTTGTTAATTTTATAAAAGCCAATAACTTAAAACCAACCCTACTGCTCAATACGCATTGCCATATTGACCATGTGCTGGGCAATAAGTTTGTTTTTGATCTGTATGGTTTAAAGCCACAATTCAACATCGGCGAATCAGAAACACTGGAAGCCGTAGTTGCTTATGCTCCGGCGATGGATCTCAGATATGAGCCATCACCACTACCGGATAATTATTTACCCGAAACCGGCCATATCCATTTTGGCGATACCGACCTGGATTTAATATTTGCTCCCGGACATTCTCCGGCTCATTTGTGCTTTTATGATGCAAAGGCTAACTATTTAATAGGCGGTGATGTATTATTTAAAGGAAGCATTGGCCGTACTGATCTGCCCGGCGGCAACTTTGAGCAGCTGATAAACAACATCGAGAAGAAACTATTTATATTGCCCGAAAACTGTATAGTTTATCCCGGCCATGGCCCCGAAACTACTATCGGTTACGAAAAACAATATAATCCATTTTTCATGTAGGGCGTTATGTTGTACGTTAGACGTAATACGTTTTACGTAGATTTGCACGCGTAGATATTAAACGTATAACATACAACGTATTGAACACCTCCCTCTACATAGCTAAAAGATACTTGTTTTCGCGCAAGAAGATGCATGCCATTAATATCATTTCGGGTATAACTATGATGGGGGTTTTAATTGGCAGCGCGGCCCTGATCATCGTGTTGTCGGTTTTTAACGGTTTTGAAAAGGTGATACTTTCGCTATACAGTAACTTTTCGCCCGAAGTCAGGATCGAGCCACGACAGGGGAAAACGTTCAACCCCAACACCGTTTATTTTAACACCCTCCATAAGGACCCGAACCTTTTTTCGTTTACAGAAGTATTACAGGAAAAAGCACTCATTAAATATCGCGATAAAACCTTTATTGCCAATATGAAAGGGGTAAGCGACGAGTTTTTACGCAACACCGGGTTAGACAGCACCATACAAAACGGGTCATTCACACTAAAGAGCAATGGCAGGCCCTATGCGGTTATCGGGGCCACTATCCAATCCAGCTTATCTATAAATATTAACGACGAGCTTTCCACTTTAGATATTTACTCGCCACGACGCAATGCCCCCGTTTCGTTTAATCCGATGGACGAATTTCAAATGCGAACCATCGCCCCTTCGGGCGTGTTTTCTATCCAGCAGGATTTTGATGATATCATTGTAGTGCCTATTGTGTTTGCCCGCGAAATGCTGGAACAGCCCACTAATGTTAGTTCAATCGAATTAAACTATAAACAGGGTACCGATGTTCTTTCTGTTCAGAGTAAGATAATGGATAAAATAGGGAAAGACTTTACCGTAAAGAACCGTAAT
>Ga0207032_1157_pt1 | contig 17725 bp, 17 predicted proteins | sample Alteio_BWMinCont_38_FD_153308 | JGI IMG/M metagenome (GOLD analysis project Ga0207032, IMG submission 153308) | Enriched cells from forest soil in Barre Woods Harvard Forest LTER site, Petersham, Massachusetts, United States -... | ecosystem: Environmental > Terrestrial > Soil > Temperate forest >... | reverse complement strand
CTACAGCACCCTGACCGCTAACGGTTATGGAAGTAATGCCTATTGCAAATTTTTGAGCATTAATAAGAGATGCACAACTCATCAAAACAAACAGGAGGATTGATATTTTTTTCATTGCTTTCTGAAATATATCTGTAAAGATACGTCAAGTTTTTCAAAATTTGCACTACATTTAGCAAAATTCTTACGCATTCAAACTTAACAATTTCACATGGATTCTCTGATTGAAATCATAAAAAACCTGAAGAAGGAAGAAATTCGGAATTTTAAAATATTCGCGAAACGGTTTCACAGACAGGAAGATATAAAGATCACAACCTTATTTGACCTGATCCGGGCGGGCGACTACGAAACTGACGAAAAAGCGATGATTTCGAAGCTTTTTCCACAGGACAAAGATGTGTCAAATGCGTATTACCGACTGAAAAACCGGTTGAAAACGGAACTGGAAAAAAGCCTTCTCAATCTGCATCATAACCTTGATGAAAAGATTGAAACCATTAACCTGATTACGCTTTCCAGTATATTTTCGTACAAAGCTCAATATGACCTGTCAATTTATTACCTGAAAAAAGCAGAGAAAACTGCCATTCAAAACGAATACTACGATTTGCTGGATTTTATTTACAGTCAGATCATTGAATTGAGTTATAATTTTATTTTTGACGAAATTAATCCTTTGGAATACATAGAAAAAAGGAAAGAGAATTCAGGAAAAAACAATGTACTCATGGAGGCGAATAATGCTATTGCGGCAGTTAGCTATAGTCTTAGAAAATCAAATCTTAGTAAGGCGTCGGATGTAGGTCATGCACTTCAAGGCACACTTGAAGAATTGAATATCGCGAGTGAAATTTATAAGATACCCTATGTAAAAGTAAAAATCTCACATTGCATTCGAGGAATTTTGTTTCAAAACAAAGACTTTGTCAGGCTTGAAAGCTATCTTATTGATACTTATAATGATTTTGAAGAAGAAAAGATATTTACTAAAAGTACACATTTAAGTAAAATAACGCAGTTAACCTGGATTGTGAACACTTTGATGGTAAACAAAAAATGGGATGAATCTACCAAATATACAGAGAAGCTTTACGATGAACTCCATAAGTTCAATAAGCTTTATTACGATAATTTTATCTGGACATATTATCAGAGCCTGATTACAAATTATATTTCATCCAACAGGCTTGATGCTGCTATTCTACTTCTTAATCAGATTGTTGAGCTGCCGGCACATAAAGGAATGAAATCATTATATGAATATGCCATATATGGTAATCTTGCCCTCTGCCACTATTTTAAAGGCAATACATCCGAGGCAATTAAAGTTTTGGCGAGATTGTTTTTAAAAGATATCTATCCAAAATTATCAACTGAAAATCAATTCTCTATTTCTATTATTGAAATCATACTCCATTATGAAAACAAGAATCCGGATTATGTTACCTATAGGATTGGAGAAATCAGACGACAATTCAGAACATTGTTAAAAAACGACACTTTTCAAGATGAAAAAGCATTTTTGAAACTTCTGCTCAATATCTGCAACAAAGCGGATGCTTTGCATGATAAACCGATGCTGATACAAATGGAACATTTTGCATCGAGCGCCCCCAAAGTACAGATTGGGTCCGGTAAATACATCGAACTAGGATTATGGGTGCGGTCGAAGCTGGATAAGAGGCATTATTATGATTATCTCTATGAGGCATTACAGGCGTAAAGATTTCTGAATCAGGATTTACAGGATTGTAAGATTATCAGGATTAACTCAACAATTTTCAATCATAAACTTGTTTCAAAATCCTGTTTATCCTTGAATCTTGAAAATCCTGATTCAGAAAAGAATCACATCATAATTCCTTAGTCCTCAAAAACCCCTACATTAGCAGTAATCATTATAGTGTCATAAAATGCAAGATCAAGAAAATGAAATCCTGGCACCCGCCGAAGCCCTGGTATATCCGCCGGATTATATTGTAAATGAAGCATATATTAATCGTGAAATCTATGCAAAAATGTACCGCGATTCTATCGAAAATCCTGAGGGGTTCTGGCACGGCATCGCAGAAAAGGAATTGCACTGGTTTGAAAAATGGAAAGACACTTTTGAGTGGAATTATCCGGATTACAAATGGTTTGTAGGAGGCAAAATCAATATTACCTATAATTGTCTCGACAGGCATATCATAGCTGGCCATTTCCATAAATGTGCTTATATCTATACTAATGAAGCTAGTACAGAACAGCGTATTACTTATGGAGAATTGTTTGATAAAGTCTGTCGGTTTTCGAACGGTTTATTAAGCCTTGGAATAAACCCCGGCGATCGTGTTGGCATTTATATGCCTTTGTGTATTGAGCAGATAGTGGCCATCCTGGGTTGTGCACGTATTGGTGCTGTACATTCTGTGATATATGCAGGATTCAGTGCCAAAGCTTTAAAATTACGCCTGGATGATGCCAAAGCAAGGGTACTTGTAGCCAGCACCTATACCAAACGCCGTGGTAAAATGGTAGACCTGAAAGCGATTGCGGATGAAGCAACAGAAGGACTTGAATGCATGGAACATATCATCATTCACCAAAGAGAGGAGCCCATGCTTCTCGACGAACTTGAAATAGATTTTGATCAATTTATTGCAACCCAATCACCTGTATGCGAAGCTATACCTTTCGATTCGGAACATCCGCTATTTATTTTATATACTTCAGGTACAACAGGGAAACCAAAAGGAGTGGTTCATGCTACTGCCGGATACAATCTCTTTACGCATTATACCACCAAAATCGTTTTTGACCTAAAGACGGATGATATCTTCTGGTGCACCGCTGATACCGGTTGGATAACAGGACATAGTTATATTGTTTATGGACCTTTATCTAATGGTGCTACTACTTTGATATATGAAGGTGCGCCCGATTTTCCGGATCCGGCAAGCTGGTGGGCTGTAATTGAAAAATACAGGGTCACTAAATTTTATACGGCTCCGACTGCTGTCAGGCTTTTTATGAAATACGGCGATGAGTGGCCTGCGAAATACGATCTTTCCTCACTCAAAATTATAGGAAGTGTCGGCGAGCCCATAAATCCCGAGGCATGGCACTGGTATGATAAGAATATCGGAAGAAATAATTGTGCAGTTGTAGATACCTGGTGGCAAACTGAAACGGGAGGTCATATGATTGTTACCTTACCATCTTTGCCTCAGAAACCGGGCAGGGCAGGCTTGCCTTTTTTAGGCATTGAGGCCATAGTTGTAAACAGGCAGGGGACACCTGTGCCACCTCATACAGTTGGGATGTTGATCATTAAAAAACCCTGGCCATCAGCATTTCGGACATGTTTCGGAGAACCTGAAAGATTTCAGAAATACTGGAATGAAATAGAAGGCGTCTATTTTGCCGGGGACCTGGCTACGATGGATGAAGATGGATATATCATGATCCTGGGAAGATCTGACGATGTGTTGAATGTATCTGGTCACAGGATAGGAACAGCAGAAGTGGAGAGCGCCTTGGTGTCGCATCCATCTGTGGCAGAAGCTGCTGTGATAGGGAAACCTCACGATATTAAAGGACAGAGCATTAAAGCTTTTGTAATCTTAAAACAGGGAATTGAGAAGACAGAAGATTTGAAAAAACATATCAATCACCAGGTAAAACACGAACTGGGAGCTATTGGTGTCCCCGATGAAATAGAATTCGTTGACAAACTCCCCAAAACCCGAAGCGGCAAAATCATGCGCCGTGTGCTCAAAGCAAAAGAAATGGGCACGGAAGCAGGGGATACAAGTACGTTGGAAGATTAAGAGAAGTATGTGAATTGGTGAGTTAGTAAATTACTAAGCAATCCGGCAAGTTCTTTTGCCGATTATTTTCCCATTGTGTGAATTATGCAACTTATTACAAAAGTTGTGTAATAATGGGCTGTATAATGGTTCCCACCTTTGCAGTGCAATCTGAAAATCAATTTCAATTTAAAAATTACTAACATACTTTACAACCATTATTATTGGGGAATGCACTACATCTGGTGGTTTCTTTGGGTTATCATGCTCTTCTGGATTTTTGCTTTACCATATAATATTCCGGGACAAAGAATGATGAAAAATTCTCCGCTTGACATACTGCAGAAACGTTTTGCTTCCGGGGAAATTTCAAAGGAAGAATATGACGAATCAAAGAAAATTCTTCAGGGGGATTTAAAGTAGTCCTGTTAGTCAGGCAAATTACACTTTATCAATTTTTTGCATCATTTTACATCAGCTAAATCAAATTATTTATTATGAAAAAAATTGCGATCATTTTCGCCATCATTATATCTTCCTTATTAACTGGCAGAACAGAAGCTTTTGCCCAGGTAGGTGTAGGTGTAGACATTCAGGTTGCACCACCTGAAATTCCGGACTATGTACAACCTGAATGTCCGTATGACGGATATCTCTGGACACCAGGCTACTGGGGTTATGGAGATGATGGATATTATTGGATCCCAGGTTTATGGGTACGTCCTGCCCGGGTTGGTATTCTCTGGACTCCCGGATACTGGGGTTATGGTGGCGGGTATTACCGGTGGAATGGCGGTTATTGGGGTCCTCATGTGGGCTTTTATGGCGGTGTCAATTATGGCTTTGGTTATGGGGGTGAAGGATATGGTGGTGGCAGATGGGATCATGGACATTTCAGGTATAACACGGCATATTCACATGTAAATGGGCACAATGTTCATAATACATATAATGACAGAGCATCATCGGGTGGTCATGGCAGTCGTTCCAGTTTCAACGGTCCAGGGGGTAATACCTCTCGTCCGAGTGCCAGTGAGCAGGCAGCCGCGAGAGATCATCACAGTCCGCAAACAAAATCTCAGCAATCACACAGAGCTGCAGCTGGCAAAAACATGAATAATCGCGCTTCGGTAAATAAAGGTCATCCTACCGGACATACTGCTAATAAAGCCACATCTGCACACGCTGCATCGCATCCGGCAAACAAAGCCGCATCACAGCATTCTGCAGCGAGACCCGCAAATAAAGGGGGAGCACAACATAGCGCCTCACATCCGGCAAATAAGTCAGCGTCCCAACACGCTACAAACACAAGTCATTCAACGCGTAATGCGGGTCAGCAACATCAGTCCCAACCACGTCAACAACAACACCAGGCACAGCAACGTCAGCAGCCACAAAGAGCGCAACAACACCAGGCACAACGTCAACAGCCACAAAGACAACAAAGCCAGCCGCAACATCAGCAGCAGAGGCAACCGCAACAACAGCATCAGACACAGCAACGTCAGCAGCCTCAAAGACAACAACAAAGCAGGCAGGCTCCGCAGCAAAGAGGAAATCCATCACAGGGTCAAGGTGGTGGCGAACATCATGGAAGATAATTCACATAAAATCACGTACAAATTAACCGTCTAAACTTTTAAAATTAAAAAATGAAAAATGTAAACAGAAAAATCGGGGTACTGGCCCTGGCCATAACAATGGCCACATTATTAAGCTCATGCAGCAAACAAATGATGTCAATTAATCATGCAAATAAACTGGACAATGTTCAGACATTGGCAAATAGCAATGCTTTGCCTGCACAAAAAGAGTCTGAAATTCCGGCTCGGACAAGCACTCCTACTTTGGCTACCGAAAACAGTGCCATAATCCTTCCAAACAATAGGAATATAGATATAAGTAGCATACCTGTTAAAAAAGCGGTACAACATTCATTAGTTCAGACCCTTTCAAAAAAGACAGGGAAAGAAATTATGAAACAAGCTAATGTCATTAAAAATCTTGCCGGTCAAAATCATAGTATCGCATCTGTATCAAAGAAAATGGATGGAGGTGGTCTATTAGGACTGGCCATTACATTATTGATCATTGGAATTGTCCTGTTTTTTCTTGGATTTTCAAGTCTCGGAGCATTGTTCTGGACTATCGGTATTGTATTGTTGGTTATAGCACTTGTCTTCTTCATCCTTTGGATGATTGGAAGAGCTGTTTCAAATTGAGAATTTATAGATTATAAAAAAAAATATTCTATTCAAACAATAAAACCCCCTTGAAAAAGGGGGTTTTATTGTTTGACAAGGCCATAGTTTTGTTTATATTTACAATGATGACAGGATATGCTGCAAATTGACTTATGAAATTAAAACTTTGTATGTTTTGTTATCTGCGTATCTTTGTCATTCCCATTCATAAATAATTAATGTCAACACTCACGTTCAGTAATCAGAAAAACCTATTTTTCAGGGCTCTAAAGGAAAAAGTAGATAACTATTTCATAAACAATAATATAAGCCGCTCTGGTGACCGGAAGCTTTTTATAAAAGGAGCCCTTCAGATTGCTTCAGCAGCAATATTGTATGTAGTATTGGTTTTTTTTACGCCTATCCTGCCCGTTAGCATTGTTTTGTGTGCATTGCTTGGTTTCAACCTGGCTGTGATTGGTTTTAATGTCATGCATGAAGGTGGTCATGCAAGTTTTTCCAAATACAAATGGCTTAATAAGGCCAGTGCCTATTTTTTAAATGTGATGGGAGGTAACACTTATTACTGGAAAATAAAACATAATCTGGCCCATCACACTTTTACAAATATGGAAGGGTTGGATTCTGATATTAATATCGAGCCTTTTATGCGTATCCATCCTGAACAGCCCAAACGTTGGATACACAGATTTCAACATATTTATTTTTTCATTTTTTACAGCCTTTCTTACTTCAGCTGGATATTTCTGGATGATTTTGTTAAATATTTTTCGGGAAGGATATCTGAGGGCTATATCAACCAGAAACTCAGTTTCAAGGAGCATTTTATATTCTGGATTACGAAAGCATTTTATGTCATGATCTATGTTATTCTCCCGATATTGATGGTTGGATTTCTGAAGGCGGTTGTTGGTTACCTTATTCTTGGCATCGTTTGTGGACTTGCCATCGCTATTGTGTTTCAACTGGCCCATGTAGTTAATGAAACTGAATTTCCACTTACCCCGGCGGAGGGGGCTACGAAAATAGAGCAACAATGGGCTATTCACCAGGTAAATACGACCTCGAACTTTGCTACCAAAAGCAAATGGTTGTCATGGCTGCTTGGTGGACTGAATTTCCAGGTGGAGCATCATTTGTTTCCAAAAATCAGCCATATTCATTATGCCAAGATCAACCAGTTTGTAAAAGAGACCTGCATTGAGTATAATATTAATTATCACGAGCATAAAACGATGCTTAAAGCAGTATATTCACATATCAAGTATATCCGGAAAATGGGCAGGCCTAATTTAAAGGCAATTTGATAATGTGCTAATGTAATTGTGAGGCACGGTGCTTCCGAAGAAGTCAGGACATGTGAGTTTGTCGAATTCCGGTCTGATGCGTTCCGAATTGAATTAATTGCCTTTAGCCACAAGAGAGTAAACTGCAATATCCTTAAATTCTTCATTGAAATATAGCGCATCTTTAAAATGCGCTTCTTTTTGAAAGCCAAGTTGTTCCAGTATATAAATGGCGCCGCGGTTTGAGGGCCAAACTCTTGCTTCAATGCTATGAAGCCCCATAGTATTTAATCCAAATTCAACAATAGCTTTTACGGCTTCCTGCGCGATTCCTTTACCCCAGTATTGCGTTGACATTTCCCCGCCTATTTCTGCCCTTAAATTCTGATGTTCGATCCGGTTGAGACCACAGGTCCCAATGGTCGTTTTTCCATCTCTTAAAAAGGCAGACCATCCAATTGCTTCCTTATTGGCAAAGTTGTTTTTAACTCTTTCAACCAATGCATTTGCTTCGGTCATCGTTTGAATTTCAGGTCTGGCAATGAATTGAGCTATTCGTTTGCTATTCCTCATTTCGCAAATGGCATTAGCGTCTTCATCTGTTATTTCCCGTAGCAACAGTCTATTTGTTTTCAGAACAGGAAATTTATTGAATATGTCTTCGTTTAGATGCAAAGTTTTAATATCGTCCTTGAAGCGAATTTAATTATTTGTTTTATAGATGTTCCAATTTTTTAAAAGTGGAGCATCAATAAACTTATCTATCCTAAAAAATATTTTAGTTCATTTGTTTCTGAACTAAAAAAACTTTTATACCTTTGCCTCGGTTTACTAAGTTATGAACGAACTGAACAAAGAACAAAAAGCGCTTATTGAAAGGTTTGGAGCCATGCTTAAGAGCATGGGTTCAACTGCTGCCATAGGAAAAGTGCTTGGTTATCTCACCATTGCAGAACCACCGCATAGAAGTTTTGAAGATATCCAGTCTAATATAAAACTAAGCAAGGGCGCCGTAAGCAATACCCTTAAAATAATGGAACTGCAAGGGCTTATCGAATATTTCACAGTACCCGGTGATCGAAAAAGATATTTCAGACTGGCATTAAAAAACCAGGAATATGTTTTGATGAGACAAATTACTGAAACGGATAGAATGATATCAATAATGCAGGATGCAATGCTATTAAGACCTGCAGGGAATACTGAATTTGAAGGTGAGCTCCAGAAATTCATTGATCTTTATAAACTTTTGCAGAAAAAAATACTGGAAGTGATTAAGGAGATGAAGTAAAAGCCAATGTGTTAATGTGATGATGTGTTAATGTGAAAATTAAAAATAACGATGCTAAAGACTCTTAAAATACCAATCCTGTTCATTTGTGTCATTTCTCTCATCTCCATGAGATTACCAGGTGGTCCGACCGCAGATGAAATCATTGCCAAAGCCAATGAAAAAATGAGGGGCAATACTTCGCAGTCACAGGTAACAGTTCAGATCATAAGACCGACATGGAACCGAGAGCTTACGATGAAAACATGGAGCAAAGGGCTGGATATGAGTATCGCATTAGTTACGTCCCCGGCTAAAGACAAAGGAACTGTGTTTCTGAAACACAAAAAAGAAGCCTGGAATTGGGTTCCATCTATTGAAAGAACCATTAAGTTGCCTCCATCTATGATGTCGCAATCATGGATGGGAACGGATTTAACGAATGATGACCTGATCAACTCTTCTTCCATTGTAAATGACTATACCCATAAAATTATTGGGGAAGAAACCATAGCCGGCCGTAGTTGCTGGAAAATTGAACTTACCCCGAAAGCTTCCGCAGCTGTGGTTTGGGGTAAAATTGTAACCTGGATAGATAAAGCAGATTATATACAGATGCGGAGTCAGTTTTATGATGAGGACGGTAGTGTCGTGAATACTATGAATTTTACCAACATAAAAAGCATTGGCGGCCGCACCATACCTACTCATTTTGAAGTGATCCCGGCAGATAAGCCCGGAAATAAAACGATCATGATCTATGACAATATGATCTTTGATAAGCCGATCGCAGATGATTTTTTCAGTACCAATAACATGAAAACCTTAAAGTAATTTAAAGATATGATATTGAAAGTACTATATGGAGCAGCAATTCATCCATTCATTCATTCATTCATTCAATAATTCCGGTTATATATGTACCTGAAACTAGCCTGGCTCAATTTGTGGCGGAACAAAAGGCGCACCATCATTGCGATCACTTCTGTTTTCTATGCCGTAGTACTTTCTGTATTTATGACATCTCTGCAAATGGGTACCATGAATCAAATGGTTGCCAATGTTGCCGGTGCCTATTCGGGGTATATACAAGTCCACCAGAAAGGATATTGGGATGATCAGAGCCTGGATAACAGCATGGTTACTAACGATGCCCTTGCCAATACCATCAAACAAGCCCCCGACGTTGATGAATCTGTCCCGAGACTGCAGTCTTTTGCATTGGCCTCATCTGGTAATGCCACAAAAGGAGTGATGATCACAGGAATAGATCCCATAAAAGAGCGGAAGCTTGTTAATTTAGAACCCAAGATTATCCGGGGAAAATATTTTGGTTCTGATAGCGAACAGAGTGTCATACTTGCATCGGGATTGGCTGATTATTTAAAACTTAAAATAAACGATACCATCGTTTTTCTCGGGCAAGGTTATCATGGTTCCAGCGCAGCAGGAAAATACAGCATAAAAGGGATCATCAAACTCGTATCCCCTGATCTGAATAAGAGTATGGCCTTCATGCCTTTGAAAACTGCTCAGGCGCTTTTCAGCACACCGGCGATGCTTAGTTCTTATGCTATTGTCATAAAAGATGTTGATGGAATTGACCGCACGCTTGCCTACCTGAAAAAAAATATGGATACCAGCAAATACGAGGTGATGGACTGGAAACAAATGTCACCTGAGCTGGACCAGGCGGTTAAAGGAAAAATGGCCAGCGGGTCAATTATCGAAGGTGTTCTATATATGATCGTTGCCTTTGGCATATTCGGTACCATATTGATGATGACTACGGAAAGGACGTATGAGTTCGGCGTGCTGGTTGCAATTGGCATGAACCGTCGACGCCTGGCTCTCGTCACAGCACTGGAAAGTCTGTTTATGTCATTCCTGGGTGTTTTGATTGGCTATGTTGCCAGCATGGCCCTGGTACTCTATTTTGTACACTACCCTATTCACATGACGGGTGCCCTGGCAAAATCTTACGAGCAATTCGGTCTGGCTCCTTATATTTATACGGCTTTTCAATTTAGTATTTTTTATAACCAGGCCATTATTGTCTTCGTGATTTCCGTGCTTATTTGCCTGTATCCCTTGTCAAAAATATTAAAGCTGAAACCGGTGGAAGCGATGCACGGGGAGTAGAAAATTGAAAATTGAAATTTGGGCTTTACAGAAAATGAATAATATGCAAAAACTAATGAGAATTGATTCAATAATGATGGACATCAAACAAAGCGATAAATATTCGGATTCGACCTCGTCGGTTACAACCAAATTTCAAATTTCAAATTTCAAATCCTCAAATTTCAAATTTCAAATCACATGTTGCTAAAAATCGCCTGGCGCAATATTTGGAGAAAAAGGAACCGAAGCCTGATTATTATTTTCGCGGTAACATTGGGTATTTGGGCGGGTCTTTTTATATGCTCCTTTATGGGAGGATTCATAAACGAAATGATGGATGAGTCCATAAATCATACTTTCTCTCACATCCAGATACATAATCCTGCATTTAAGGGAAATAATGAGATACAGTATACTATAAGGGAGCCGCAGAAAGTTCTTGCCGCTATTGAGAGCAACCCCGATGTAAAAGCAGTGACACTGAGAAATGTTGCTTTTGGAATGACCGCCTCACCCTCAACGGCTTCAGGAACCAAAATTATTGGTATCAATCCTGTAGTGGAAAGAAAAGTTACGGGCTTTAATATATTCGTCAAACAAGGAACATATTTTGATGGGAAAACAAAAAATGGTGTTCTAGTAGGACAGAAACTGGTTGACAAACTCCACATAAAAATGCACTCTAAAATAGTGCTCACTTTTGCCGGAGGCGATGGCAATATTGTTTCCGGGGCTTTCAGGGTTATTGGCATTTATAAAACAAGTAATGCACAATCAGATTTGGCAACTGTATTCGTGAATTCTGATGATTTCAATGCAGTTCTTGGTAACGATACCACTTTTCATGAAATAGCTATGGTTTTAAAGGATGCTGACAAAGTAGATACCGTGAATGCAGCCATAAAAAAACAGTTCCCGACTTTAAAAGTTGAATCCTGGAAAGAATTATCCCCCGAGACGGTTACCCTCAATGACTATATTGCCTTCATTTTATGGATACTCATGGGTGTATTTATGCTGGGTTTAGGATTTGCTATTGTCAATACGATGCTTATGGCTGTAATGGAACGCACCAGGGAACTGGGTATGCTCATGGCTATTGGTTTGAATAAATCCAGAACATTTGGCATGATCATGATTGAAACCATTTCCCTCACTTTTGTAGGCTGTCCTTTTGGAATTGGTTTGTCTTATCTTACCGTCACGTATTTCGGGAAACACGGTATCAGCCTCGCCGCATTTGCCAAAGGCATGGAGAATTTCGGGATGAGTTCTATGGTATACCCTTTCCTTAGAGAAAACGTGTACTGGGAAATAGCCATAATGGTATTTTGCACTGCTTTATTGGCAGCCGTTTATCCATCTATCCGGGCCATAAGATTGAAACCGGCAGAAGCGATCCATAAAATATAATTTAAAAGAATATTAAAGCTAAAGATATGAATGTAATTGATATCAATAATGTTTCGAAAGTCTATCATGACAATGCGATACCGGTACCTGCGGTTACAGATGTAACACTTCATTTTACAGAGGGCGAATTTGCTGCCTTGGTAGGCCCGTCAGGTTCCGGTAAAACAACCCTGCTGAATATTATCGGTGGACTGGATAAACCTACAAAAGGTGAGGTCATTATTGAAGGGCAAAACGTGACGTCATTAAGCGATAGCAAAATGATTGATTTCCGCTTGCAGAATATTGGATTTGTTTTCCAGGCCTATAACCTGATACCCGTATTAACTGCAAGGGAAAATGTGGAATTTATTATGCTCCTGCAAAAGCGCCCAAAGGCTGAAAGAGAAAAAAGAGTCGCTGAATTGTTGAAAGAAGTCGGCTTACAAGACAAGATGGATACCCGTCCAAATGAAATGAGTGGGGGTCAGCAACAACGTGTTGCGGTAGCCAGGGCGTTGGCATCCAAACCCAAATTTATACTTGCAGATGAACCTACAGCGAACCTTGATTCAAAATCTGCTGCAAACCTCCTGGATATCATGTCAGAAATGAACAAAAATGAGAATATAACTTTCATTTTTTCTACGCATGATTCAAGGGTTATCGAAAGAGCCCACAGGGTTATTACTTTGACAGATGGAGTAGTAAGTTCTGATGTTTTGCAGAAGTAAACTCTTAATTATGAAAACCACCTCATTAGGTTTGTCTATTTTATTTGTTGGACGATGAAATTATTTAACTTCTTTCGTAAAATGAATTTTGCCGATAATGCACCTGAAGAAATAATCAACGATGTAATAGACGATGTTCCTGAATTTTACAAAACACAAGAACAATTCATCAATTGTAAAAAGCATTTAGACAATCTTGAGCCTGATTTAGCGCTTCAGTGCTTAATTAATATGGCGAACGAAAGTGGACACTTCTTTGCAAACAATTTTTGGAATATGCTCGCTAAGGCAGCTGACAAAATGAAATTAGTTGCCGAGGGTAATCTTTGTCGTGCACAGATAATTAAGAATCAAAAAAGCATTAGTTGGATTATTTCTAAGGGCTCCACGGTTTGTAAAATTGATGACACCCATTATAACCATTACTATTCTCAAAAAACATTAGACAATTGGGATAACGAACGAAGAATAAAAGATAAGCTTCAAAGTTTTATAAATATCGATGGATTTCACTTTGTAAATAATGGTAGAGATGGAATGCTTTACTATATTTTGAAAGGAAAGGTTTGTGAAATATATTGGGAAATGTCTGGTGTACCCCAATACGATATCATAATTAGTTTAGACTTAATTGATTCATGGGCTTTGCCAGTTAAGCAACTCCTATCGGAAAGTGAAAAGAAAAGTATAGAAAAGGATCTTTTGATATGGCTCTCCGAACATAAAGTTAATGCTGAAATATATCCCAAGCGAATTGGCGCTACTCAATGATAAATCTAAACAATTTAAGGACATACTGTTAATGTGCTACACAAAAATAATTATCAGAAGAGCTTGTCTTGGACAATTGAAGTTTGTTCTTCTTTTTTTTGCTATTTGCCTTCCAGCCTTAAAAGCAAATGCTCAAAGCGATAGCGCCTCTTCAGATACATCCTCCTCAACTGAAAAACCAAAACATTTCCTTTTTACCGGCTATATCAAAGACCTGCAATCAGCTTCATTTATTAACAACGCAAACCAGATCGCTACACAAAATCTCATTCATAACCGATTAATTTTCAAATACTACGCTCCTGCGGGTATTACTTTTGATGCGGAACTTAGAAACAGGCTATATTATGGCGAAGAAATATCCTCAAATCCATTGGCGTTTTCTCAATCTCTCGGCACAGATAATGGCTATTTCGATCTGTCGAAAAAGATCATCAATGCCAATTCGATGGTATTGTATTCCCAGATTGACCGCCTCAATTTAAACTGGCACAGCGATCAATGGGATGTGACTGTAGGAAGACAGCGCATCAACTGGGGTGTAGCTATGGCCTGGAACCCGAATGATGTCTTTAACGCTTATAACCTGCTGGATTTCGATTATGAAGAAAGACCGGGAAATGATGCGGTTCGGATTCAGCATTATTTCAGCAATACTTCGAGTATTGAATTGGCTGCAAAACCCGGCCGCACCGATGACGAAAACATCGTGAATGCCTTATACAAATTCAATACCCATGGGTATGATATCCAGTTCCTGGGCGGACTATATAACAAAGACTTTGATATTGGAACAGGTTGGGCAGGCAATATTGCGAATGCTGGTTTCAAGGGAGAAATAAGTTATTTTCACAGCAAGAATAAACTTACTGACACCACGGGGACAGTTGAAGTATCAGTATCGGTTGACCAGAGTTGGGATCCGGGATGGTATGCAACATTTTCAGCGTTATATAACAGCACAGGGCAAACAACCGTTTTCAACCTAACAGCGCTTAGAAATACAACCCTCGATGCCAGCAATCTTTTGCCATTTAAATATTCATTTTTGCCGGGCATTCAAAAGACTTTCAATCCGATAGCAACAGGAAATTTAAGTGTTTTATATGCACCGGGCTTGAATGCAGTTGTGTTCCTTCCAGACTTCACCTATTCAATTAGTAATAGCTGGACACTGGATTTTATCGGGCAATCCTTTTTCGCGACGCTGAATAATAAGTTTCAGACGGCGGGGAATGCGGTGTATCTGAGGACAAGATGGAGTTTTTGAGTTTTTACTTAAATTCTTTTTTATTCAATCGTTTCCACTTCATGAATTCCCGCCGGGTATAATATGTTTTTTGACTCGTTCGCCAAATTTTCTGATTCAGAGCATTGACTTCATTTTCCATTATTAATTCAAGGATATTTGAGCTTGATGTAAAATTCCTGATATAGAAAAGATCCGGCACATCTAAACCAATCTCACATCTCCAAACCCCAACTTGTGATTCCTGGGCTCCAATATAGATTTGCCCAGAATTTTGTCGAGCATCAGTAGTGAAACAAGTTGCTTCCCAATGTTGATTATTCCTATCAGTTCCGCTGTCAGTAATGAACGTTTCACATAATATTTTGTCCCAATGGTTAATAGCATACGTAAATATTGCTGTGTTCGGGCATTCGATAGAGTCATAAACAGCGAAACAATCAACTTTCCTGCAAAACATCTTATGCTTTTTAAGCCAAAAAATGTATGTATCATAGAAATCTGGATTGTAGATAAAGTATGGGTTTTTGCACCCTTTATAGTAAAGATAATAACTCTCATGAGGAACCCTACAATAAACCGCGATGGTATCTATTTTCTCGCTTTTTAATTGACCAACTATACTATCAGTCGTCTTATTGAGGTTTATAGATGGAATCTTATAACCATCATCATTTTGTGCTTGGGAAATAGCACAAATAAACAGGAGCAAAAGGGAAAGAATATTTTTTAGTCTAATCATTTTCCTTTTCCCTTGTTATTCTTTTGGGAATCTTTTAGTACTTTTTTTCCATCGTTATCCAACCTCCTTTTTACATTGGATAAATCTTCGGCGGGAGGCAACGTCTCTGGTCTTACACCTCTTTCCAACAAAATTTTTCTAACAGCTGCATTATTGTCAACATGTTCAGCAGAAATACTTCTTTCTCCTTTCAGGTCCTTCTCGACTACATTATGGCTTGTTAATTCGGTTGCAAAATCTTTTGCTTTAATAGTCAAGGTTGGTAAAAAATCAGCAAGTGGTTTGGCATCAGGGATACCAAATTTTTTCTTCATTTGCCCGGTTGAGAAGCCACCAAAAAGCGCAGTGTCGCCCTTTGATCTTATGATGCCGAATCCTTGTTGGTCAACTCCTCTTTCAAAGATAATTCCCGACAGCTTTTTTTCTGATTTGCTAAGTTTTTCTCTTGCAAATACTCTTTCAACATCTAATAATCTTTGTTCTATGATTTCCTGTTTACGGGTTTGAACTGCAAAATAAGTTTGGGCAAATGCAACAGGAGCTTTTTGCACATCTCCATTTTGGGCAATTAAATAACAAGCATACCTTGTGAGGGCAATATCATTTACTTCCCTTTGTGAACCACTACCCAATATGACCATTTTCGTGACGTCACGAAAATGGTCTGAAATAGGTTCCTGAGCGGTTTCGCACGCCAATTTTGCTTTTTCAATAGCATTCACAAAGTTTTCCCAACGGGCATAACCAAGTATTTCCTGTAGTTCTCTGGCACTCCAACATTCAATATCATTTATTGTATAGCAGGCATTTTCAAATTTCTCAAGAAGTTCTATGATCAGTTCCCGTTTCATGCAATCTCACTTTCTACAAACTTAATAAATATAGGCTATTCCATTTCTCTTAGATTTGACAACTTTTTGAAAGTTGTCAAATCTTGACGTTTCTATCATTGCAAGCTAATTGTCATTTCGACGCAGAAGAAATCTGATAGAGACTTAACAATTACTTGGAGTTCACATTCAGTGAATTTATTTTCTTAGATATCCATCTCAACATATTTTCAGGATAGAAATGCAGCAATGAAAAGGTTGTCAGAAACCATCCAGCCAAAACCATATCTTGATTAGGTATTTGCTTTGTTTTATTGACATTCTTAATTACTATATTGACATTCTCTTTAAAATCTGGGAAATATGAAAGCACAAGTAATATGACTCCGATTGTTGCTCCAACAAAAACTATTATGGGTCTTCTAATCCACCACCTCTTTATCACAGGCACCAGTCGAATAGGAAGACCAATAATTGCACATGCTATTACAATCAGCAGAGAAATAACAAAAGCCATTATTGGCATAATAACTAGAAAAGGGAACCCAAATTTATCTTCCTGTAATAGAGCAAAAATTATATAAATGAAGAATGTCGCCACAAATGCTATTGCCACCTGGAAGAGAATGGTTAATGCGTTAATGGTTTTTTGTTTCAACATTTATAAGAAATATTTCTCAAGAGATTGTTTTTCAGGCTTGACAAAGATAAATTTTATATTATTATTAGATTTGACAACTTTTCAAAAGTTGTCAAATCTCGATGTTTATTGGTTTGTCTTTACACAATTATCCGCCCATCTTGCAAGGTTCACACTTTTTTATTGGTGTCCTCAAAAACCCGTACCTTTGCGGCTAAATTAAAATTACCGTTATGAATATGAAAAATGTATCTTCTAAAATTATGATGGCCAGCGCCATTGTGTTGGGCTCACTTGTTACTTCATGTAACAGCGGCACAACCTCAACTACTTCTACCAGCACAACCGATTCAACCACAAAAACTACGACTGACACTAGCAAAACTGCTGCTGCAGTTGGAAAGGTTGCGACAGGGACAGACATTACCATCCATGCTGTAGGTAATGACATGAGCGTGATGCACTATGATGTAAGTGAAATTGATGTACCGGCTAACACCAAAATGAAAATCACTTTGATCAACGATGCTACTGACCCATCTATGCAACACAATGTGGTCATCACCAGGGCTAGTGATATGGATTCTGTAGCTATGCATGGTATTTCTGCAGGTCTTGCCAAAGGCTTTGTACCTGATGATAAAACAGTAATTGCTTCTTCAGCATTGGCTGCCCCGGGCAAATCA
>Ga0207032_1149_pt2 | contig 17952 bp, 14 predicted proteins | sample Alteio_BWMinCont_38_FD_153308 | JGI IMG/M metagenome (GOLD analysis project Ga0207032, IMG submission 153308) | Enriched cells from forest soil in Barre Woods Harvard Forest LTER site, Petersham, Massachusetts, United States -... | ecosystem: Environmental > Terrestrial > Soil > Temperate forest >... | reverse complement strand
AGGTTAACTTCCTTGTAAAACTAAATGTCTGCGGGCAAATGGAATGGTCCAAAATTTATAGAATCAATCAAAATTCCATCGGTGGTCCCATAACCGAGCTAAAAAATGGCGATTTCATTGTTTCTTCATCAGTTTCCATTAGTTATGATACATTAGGAAATTTTTACAATAGTTGGGTTTTTCGCACGGATAATCATGGCAATATTAAATGGCAAAATTTCGACAACTTGTATCTGGTAAATATGGGTATTGATCAAGATAACAATATATTGACTACCGGATTTGCATATCATCCATATCCTGGGTTTGGCTATATTAAAAGTGCTTTGAATAAAATTGACAGTTCTGGTTCAAAATCATGGTCTTCATTGTTCGGAATAGGCATCAGTACATATACTTATGGAGTTTCGAGTGTTAGAACTTTAGACGACGGATATCTTACATTTTGCGCATTAGAAGGGCAATACCTCGGCCTCTATTTAACAAAAACAAGCCACGATGGTGTTTCTGAATGGGGAAAACAAATCGGCGATTCTACACTGGAGCAAGTACCAATCGACATGGTCAACATATCTGACAGCACATTCCTGATTGCAAATTATACCGGAAAAAAGGGACATGAAAATGGCCAAAGCATTCAATTTGCAATTATCAACGGAAATGGTGATGTTCTAAAACAAAAACTATTCCCTAGTCCTGGGTATAATCTGTCCTTTTGGAAATTCTGTAAAACGAGCGACGGCAAGTTTATGCTTCCAGGGATAGAAACAATTCCTCCTACATCAGACAGTATTTTGGCAATAAAGATTAACAAAAACCTTGAATTAGATAGCTTTTATAAAAGGCAAGCGAATAAATATGACTATTTATGCACCTCTAATATCGCTAAAAACGGGGTAGTAAACTTTTCACAGGATTCAGTACCAATCACAATAAAGTTCACAGGAATTGATCCTGTTAAACATGATAAAAGTTTTACAATTTATCCTAATCCGACCTCGGGTATCGTACATATAACCTGCAACCCGAATATTAATACTTTTGATATTAACATTTTTGACCTTGAAGGCAGATTATTAAATTCATATAGCTCAATTTCTGTAGCAAATGGTAGTGCTACAATTGATTTAAGACATTTGTCATCAGGTTGCTATCTAATTCAATTTATGAGCAACGGAAGTAAGTATTTTAACAAAATAATTATTTATTAAAGATTATAATGCAGAAACCATGAAGTCAATCATAAACAGTTTAGCAGTATTTGTAACATTTTTCATTTCATTGAATATCAATGCTCAGAACTATTGCATTCCCATACATCAATATGGCGGTTTCGACAATGCAATTGTAAATTTCGCATTCAATACACTGATCAATATTAATGCACGTCCAGATACAAATGGATACGCATTTTATCCTGAAGCATCCTTCACTACAGATCTTAATATTGGAGAATCTTATCCCTTAACAGCATCAAATGATATTTTAGCTGGAGCGCATGGAGGGTGGAGAGCATGGATAGATTATAATAATGATGGTATCTTTGATAATTCTGAACTAATTCTTGTGGATTCAGTATCTGACGCCAGTTTATACAGAAAAATAACAATACCAAATAATAAAAACTTTATTGGTAAAAGAAGATTGAGAATAGTTAGTTCCGGGGGGCTTTCACCCTGTGATTCTTCTGATTATTCATATACGGCAGACTATGTTGTAAACATAACTCAAAATACCCCACACCCTCTTGTTTATGGTATGCCTTTTGAGCCACAAGATATGGTTGGGGTACTTTATATAGATGTTTTCAAAATCAATACCCTTGTAAATAGCCAATCTGGCTATGATAGTATATCATATTCCTATTATCCTGACAGCCAATTTACCACAAGTATGGAACCCGGTAAAAGCTATACAGCATATATGTCAAATCCTGTTTGGGCAGGTATCACAGGGACATATGTCATTTGGATTGATCTCAATAACGATGGAGAATTTTCGGATTCAGAAATGATGTTCACCAGCGATCCCTGCTATGCATCTTCAGCAACGATAAAAATACCAATGGGTACAACGGCCGGCATTCATAGATTGAGGGTAAGATATGATTGGTGGGGATCATCTGGCCCGTCTGGGTCTTTAAGCCCTTATGGGTTAGGTTCAGCGGGTGAAACTGAAGATTATGATATCAGTATTGGGCATACATCTGGTTTAGAGGATATTATTCAGGCTAATAATCAATTCATGGTTTATCCTAACCCTGTGAAAAACAATTTATATATCAAAACAATTGGATCAGATGAGCAGGAAGTCAAATCAATTTCTGTTTATAATGAAGTTGGCCAACTCATACATACTTATTTACCCGGTACAAGTAATTTGTCATCTCTTTATATTAGCTATTATCCTTCAGGCATTTATCTGCTAAATATCATTTCTCAAGATAATAAAAAAACGGAGTACAAAATAATAAAAGAATGACCAGATATCAGGGCTTTCTGATCATTTTCATTGTCCCCTCTCGATCTATCTTCCCCGTCTTAGTCAAAACAATTTTATCAATAAACAGAATTTCCTTAGGCACCTCGTATTTCCCCAGTTTTATTGATAATTGATCATTGAAATTATTAATCATTTCTTTGCTCCATGAAGCGCCTTCAACAACCAGAACCAGTTTCTGTCCCAGTTTTTCATCCTTGATTCCTGAAGCAAAAAAGGAAAGATTTATTCCAAGTTCAGAGAAAATTTCGCCGCAAACGGATTCGATTTTTTCAAGTTGTATTTTAACACCGCCGGAATTGATGACATTATCTGCCCTGCCCATTAATTTGAAAGAACCATCCTGTAAAATTTCTCCAATATCATTAGTTATCAAAGGCTTATGATCAGTCAAAAAAGAGTTTATTACAAGGCATCCTCGTGTGTCAAGTGAAATACTAACTCCCGGCATGGGATAGTACGAATCCTGTTTAGTTTGCCCATTCATATGTCTTAAAGCCACATGCGTATAGGTTTCAGTCATGGAATACGTGTGAAAGACAGCCACTTGCAACGTTTGAATTTGCTTTTCCAATGCATCAGAAACGGCTGCACCTCCAATCAGGATCGCCTTCATCTGGTTCATTTTTTTAACAGCATTAGCATCGTCCATCATCATTTCCATCTGGATAGGAACAAATGAGGCGAAATCTATTTTTATTCCAGAGCTAAGCCCATCAATTGGGTTGGATTTCTGTTCTGTGATCAGGAGGTTGCAATCATTCACAATAGCCCGCATTACCATCATAAATCCTGCAATATAATGAAGCCCGAGGCAGCATAATAAAGTGTCGCCCGGCATTAAATTGAATGCATTAGCAGTTTGTTGGGCGCTGAATTCTATTTTCTCCCGGTTTAGCATAATTCTTTTCGGCACCCCTGTTGATCCTGAGGTGTTCAACTCAAAAAATGGCTTTCCGTATTCCCATTCCGAAATCAATCTGGCTGCAGCACGTATTTCCTCAGGCAATTCGTTGATTTTATCGGGATCAATAGAACCAAATGAAACCGAAAATCCTTTTTGAGTGATAATTAATGGCATTCTTCAAAACTAAATAGGCTCAAATATCGTATTTAAATACTTACGCCTTATGCCTAACGCCTAACGCCTTATTTTTTTTGAACGGGATTCTTGTTTATGTTTACCTTTGTATGTTAATATCGTTAAATTAAAAATATATAGATTCTGAATGTCTTTTAATATAAAACCCGGCAAACTGCTCGGAAATATAAATTCTCCAGACGATCTCAAAAAGCTATCTATTGAGCAATTACCACAGGTTTGCCAGGAATTAAGGCAATATATCATTGATGTTGTTTCGGTATATGGCGGACATTTTGGTGCCAGCCTCGGTGTGGTGGAAATGACGGTGGCCATGCATTATGTCTTTAACACCCCTTATGATCAACTCGTTTGGGATGTAGGGCACCAGGCATACGGGCATAAGATATTGACCGGCAGGCGCGATGAATTTTATACCAACCGTAAATACAAAGGCATAGCAGGATTTCCCAAAAGGGAAGAAAGTGAATATGATACATTTGGTGTGGGTCATTCTTCTACTTCTATTTCCGCGGCATTGGGTATGGCGCAGGCATCATTGATGAAAGGCGAAAAAGACCGCCAGCATGTTGCCATTATTGGTGATGGTGCCATGACGGCGGGTATTGCCTTTGAAGGATTGAATAATGCCGGTGCATCAAAAACCAACCTAATCGTGGTGCTAAATGACAATTGCATGTCAATTGACCCAAATGTGGGTGCCTTAAAAGATTATCTGATAGATATTACCACTTCGGCCAGTTATAACCGCTTCAGGGACGAATGCTGGAAAGCACTTGGGAAAATAGGAAAGATCGGTAATAATGGTCAGAAACTCGCGTCCAAAATTGAACATAGCATCAAATCTTTATTCCTTACTCAAAGCAACTTGTTTGAAAGCCTTAATTTCAGATATTTTGGCCCAACTGATGGCCATGATGTCATCAGGCTGGTGGGGATATTTGAAGATTTAAAAAACATACCCGGCCCAAAACTGCTCCATTGCCGCACCGTAAAAGGCAAAGGATTTAAACAAGCCGAAGAAGACCAGACCAAATGGCATTCACCAGGGCTTTTTGATAAGATAACCGGCGAAATTTATAAAAAAGCTAATGCGGCACCCAAACCACCTAAATACCAGGACGTTTTCGGCCAAACCATCGTGGAACTGGCCAAAGAAAACCCAAAAATATTAGGCATTACACCTGCTATGCCTTCCGGATCATCATTAAATATCATGATGAAAGAAATGCCTGACAGGGCTTTTGATGTTGGGATTGCGGAGCAGCATGCAGTCACCTTTTCTGCCGGATTGGCCACACAAGGATTTATTCCTTTCTGCAACATCTATTCGACATTCATGCAGCGTGCCTATGACCAGGTAATCCATGATGTATGCATCCAGAACCTGAATGTCGTATTTACCTTAGATCGCGGTGGCCTCGTAGGAGCAGACGGACCCACGCATCAGGGCTCATTTGACCTTGCTTATATGCGCTGCCTGCCAAACATGATCGTATCCGCCCCGATGGATGAAGAGGAATTGCGTAACCTGATGTTTACAGCTCAGCAGGATGATATGGGTCCATTTTCAATCAGATACCCTCGTGGAGAAGGTGTGATGGTAGACTGGAAACGCCCGATGAAGGCTTTAGAGATCGGCAAAGGCAGAATGATCAGCAACGGCAACGATCTGGCCATATTGAGTATCGGAACCATTGGAAACCATGTGGTGAAAGCCAATGAAATCCTGGACCTGAATGAAGTAAGTGTTGCCCACTACGATATGCGGTTTGTCAAGCCGCTAGACGAAGAAATGCTTCACAATGTTTTCAGGAAATTCCAGAAAATCATCACCATAGAAGATGGCTGCCTCATGGGTGGCTTTGGGAGTGCGGTACTGGAATGGGCTATGGATCATGGCTATCAGAATCATGAAATCGTACGGATGGGCATTCCGGATCATTATATTGAGCAAGGCGAACCCAACGAGCAATATCGTGAATGTGGTATTCATCCTGAAGGAATCGTAAATACGGTGCAAAAAATGCTGGGCGTGAAGATCAGGATGGAGATTTGACAATGATCAGTGATCAATGATCAATAATAACGAACTGCTTTAGATTTGACAACTATTAAAAAGTTGCAAATCTTCCAATTCAACATATCTTATCTTAAGGATTGGTGATTGTATATTTTAAATCAAAGGTTGCATTTCCCCATTGGTCAATGCTTTTTATATAACCAACGCCATAACCACGATCAACATTAAAAAAGAAAAAGGAACCTTGAAGATAAGCAAAGGCATTATCTGAACATTTATCAGTTAGCCCCTTTATCGCCTCAATATGGGTAAGGGTATCAAATGAGGCCTTAGAAATTGTAGCTCCTGAAAAAAAGCCATTATGAGCCACGGCCCAGTTAGAAGGCCCTGTAGCTGTGGATGGATCATAAAATGTACTTGAACTGCCGCCAGGCGTAGTAATATTGCCGCCTGAAATTCCAAAGTCTATATTAGCAGATTTTATATTTACAACATATTGACCATAGCTCTGATTTCCTTCTCTTACATCAATCGGGTCAGCGGTGTATCCGTTGAGTGAGAAAAAACACTGTGTCAAAAAGTTATCTATATTTCCAGGGTCGTAATTGGCCACAATAACCTCATATTTATACATTGGAACAGAATCAGCAGGTTCAATAGTATATTTTTTGCAAGAAACCAACACCAGGATAGAAGCTGCCAAAAAACAAAATTTTCTTATTGTTTTCATAGTAATTGATTAGAATAATAATACTCCGGCTTTTACCAGAACACATATACCACCGGCGCTGCCAAAATTAATAAAGGATGGTCCAAAATTTCTCGTCAAACCACTTGTTTTTTTCACTGTATTAGCATCACCGGTTTCAAAATCATTAATATCGTAACATAAGGCAGCATCCAGCGTAACTCTTTTAAAAAGAAGATATTGCACACCACTGCCAAACTGTACGTTAATATAAGGAACATTAATATAAGAATAAGCTACTGTTGGACCACTATGTGTTCCTGATACCGAAACATTCCCATCAAAAAGCCACGCATCGTATTCTCCTGAAAGACTTGCGGATCCATATCCTGCATTCAAAACCACATATGGGCCGAATGGCGCTTTAATAATTCTGTCCAGATATTTCCGCACACCTACACGGTAATAGGTACAGTTGATAATCCCTTTGTCCGCCAATGTGATTTTCGGATTCGCGAAAACAACTTGCGTTTGCGCTGCATAATCAGAATACAAATATGACTGCGGGTACTGCTGGCTTCCTGTATAATATCCTGCTGTAAGGGTAAAACTTTTATTAAGCTTGTATTCGATTTCCGCGTTGATAGCATTACCTGTAAGCCAATAAACCAGGTCGGTTTTTAAAATAATTTTATTGGAAAGGCCCGAACTGAATTGTTGCGCCCAAACAGTTGACGCACTTAAAAATAACAAGGCCATCAAAAAAAGTATCTTTTTCATGCGTGTGTTAATATGTCATTAAAAATATTGAACATCATCAGGTTTATGACGGGCGCACGCGGAGAACCTCCTACCACCATTATTTCCCGGTACACTATTTTACCAATGGACACATCTGCTAATACATTAAGGGCGATGAGCCTGTGATGGGAATTGACAAACATGGTATAAAAGAAGTACGGGGTACCGTATACCTTTTCAAGTTTTTGAAGGTCGGGAGACAGGATCAGATTCGCAGAAAGCGGCTCCGTATTTGGATAGTTAATCTTAACGTCCATTTTATCAAAATTATACAGCAGCCCCACATTTGAAAGTTCTCTTTTAAGTCTTTCAACATCATTAAAATAAACGGCTCCTGTTTTTTCATCTATCCCCGCCCGGGTTACTGGCAGGCCAAAGCTCAAAGAGGCACTTTTCGCTGATTTTAATACCATTTCTTCAAATTTAAGTGCCTTTTCGTTTTTAAATACATCCGTTTCCTTCTCCTTGCTGTAATAAAAGTCTACAGGTAGTATAACAATGCTGCGCATAGTACTATGGTCCGGTTTAAAGTTATCTGCCCTTTCTGTCAGTTCTATATTCCTGCAACTGCCCAGTAAGAGAGCTAAACATATGACACCCAAGGGGACAACCAACTGCTTATTGTAATTTTTTCTCTGCATAGCCCGTATATTTACCTCCCGGATATTCTTTTAAGTATTGATTGAAATAGAACCTGGAAACCCCGGAACCCAGATAGAAATCTGAAGCATATGCGAGATAAAAACACAATTCTTCATTTTTGCCTGAAGTATTGTAATTGTGTTTAATATAACTGTATGACAACTTTTTAATATCATTTGGCGATAATTTTTTCAAAAAAGATTCCACTTCTGAAAAATAGCGCCCATAATATTGGTTTGATTCGTTGAAAGCTTCATCGAATACATCATTGTTCTTATAATTGGCAAGCCAGATCAGGTTTTTCGCCAGCATAAGTTTAAGATATCTGTTGCCGGCATCTTCTTTTAAACTTCTCAGGGATAAATAAATGCTCCCGCTATAGTTGCCTGATTCAAAATCGGCCCGTATATTTTCCATTCTCGCGGTGTATTCTACTTTGGCATAATCCGCTGAATCACCCGGGAGCGGTTTTACATTTATACCCGGCATATTAGCCAGGAGTTCCTTTATTGCAATAAAACGTTTTTCATCGTCAGGATGTGTTGACAAACGGTCATCACCATCTTTTGACGTATTATTGCCGTAATTTCCAGAAGCCGACTTTGACATAATGCTGTCGATGCTAAAATCTTCATTTTGAAAATTCTTTCTGATATCAATTTTATGATACATAAACTGTGTATCCTCAGGACTTATATATTTTATTGCTTTGGCAGCTTCATTGGCATCAAAGCCGGCAGTGCTCACCAACTCGATACCAATGGCATCGGCTTCCATTTCAAATTCTCTGCTGTAATGAAGCAGCACTTCCAACGTATTTTCATTGTTGGATGATGAAAACTTAAAATCCTTTTTCAGGTTAAGTTCCTTATCAAACGCCTGTTCGCCATGCTTTTTTATAAGATGGCCAAATTCATGCCCGAGAACAAAAGCCACCTGAGACTTTGAATGCAATTTAGCAAGCAAACCGGTTGTTACAAAAATCACCCCATTGGGAAAAGTAAAAGCATTACAGGAAGAACTGCGCAGTGTATATATTTTATATGTCCCCTGCAATGAAGGCCTGGTTGCAGCCAACTGGGCACCTATGGCTGCAAGATACCGGCTCAATGTATCGTCATATAAAACAAAACCCTGTTTTACTTTTTCTTTTATTTCAATATCAACCGCTTCGTAAAGGCTGGCTTTACCGGAACCGGCACGTTTGGCAGCAGCAGAAGGTGACATTTGAAGCATCGAAGTCAATTCTGTGGCGCCAGCATCAGAAACCTGTAAAGGGGTGTAATCACTGTGCTGCTGTGCCCAAACAATTTGAATTGATAAAATAGCAACAGCAAACCAGAGAATGATTTTTTTGGTGTGCATTATACAAAGATATAAAAGCGTTTTGTTTTACTGCCTGAAAATAAATTTATTGCAATATTAAATGTTATTTATAGCCATTCAATAAGGCATTATATTTCACAAATACAGTTGGATTTATTTCAAACAACCTTGTCCATCCTTGCAAATACAGGAAATTGCTACTCCTTCACCAGTTTCGTCCTGAAAACCTGGTCCTTAGAAAAAATTTCAAGCAAATAAACCCCTTGAGGTAATGCTGAAATATCTATCGGCATTAAATTGTTAGTCAGCATGATATTGTTGAAATAAACCTGTTTTCCATTCATATCAGAAATACAAATCCTGCCCTCAATTTGATTATTTACTGGAATAGAAATATTGACGGTTTCATTTGCCGGATTCGGGAATATACGGATATGATCATTTATCGAAGTTTTTATATCCGGTATTCCTGCATAAATGTCGCAATCATATTGATGTATATTCATGAAAGACCCAATCCCCAACTGCCCATAATCATTTTCACCTGTAACACATAAAGTACTGCTATCGCCCCTAATGCCAAGAGAAAACAATCCCCGAAGGACATTGCTCGAAATTGAATATCCCTTTGCCCCTGAAACCATTCGCCAATCATTTTCTGAGCCAATCATTTTTGGAAAATCATATTGATTGGTAGTTCCATCACCTAGTTCTCCGATATAATTGGATCCCCAGGCCCAGAGTGTTCCATTTCGCTTTATCCCGTATCCGTACAAACATCCTGTTGAGATTCTGACCCAGTCTGAGTCTGAAGAAATCATTTTCGGTTTGCTTAGCGGAGAAATATTTCCCTGGCCCAATTGTCCATTACCATTATAGCCCCAACTCCATATTGTTCCGTTTTTCTTAAGTGCAATGGTAAAATTCCAACCGGAAGAAATATCAATCCAGTCATTGTCCGTATTGACCTGAACAAGTACCAACGAATTCTTTAATGTGCCATTTCCCAAATCTCCATCTCCGTTAAAACCTGAAGCCCAAAGGGTTCCATCGGCCCTTAAAGCCATTGAAAACGGCTTGCCGGCACATATTTTTCTCCATTTATAGGTCCCATCTATTTTTACGGGTACGGCCTGGTTTACCCTGTTGCTATCTCCCAGATTCCCATCAAAATTTAACCCCCATCCCCAAATGCTGCCGTCTTTTTTTATGGCGTATGAAGCATAACTTGAAGCCGAAATATATACCCAATCAAAATCAGAATTGATCTGTTCGGGATATTTACGACTGATACTATCTCCAACACCAAGTTCGCCGTTACCATTATTCCCCCATGCCCAGAGGCTTCCGTTTCTTTTTAAGGCCAGGATATGGTCTTCTCCGCATGAAATATCGACCCAATCGGTATCTGTACCTGTTTGAGCGAAGTTGTACACTTGAGTTGTATCTGCTCCATTCCCTAATTGACCCTGTGCGGCACGACCACATTCCCATATCGTACCATCAGACCGCAAGGCAGCTGAAAAACGTCCTCCGGCGCTCACTTTCATCCATTTTTGGGCAAATATAGAGGAAGGAATAAAAGCGATAATGCTAACAATTAAAACCAGAGGTATGAAATGCTTTTTCATGAAACAATAATTTTAATTTACATCAGAAACGAGGTCTACAAAACAAAACTACAAAACTTAAATAAAAACGCTTTTTATTAACAATAAAAAAGAATTAAAACAAAGAACCCGGCTTTTTGCAAAGCCGGGTTCTTATATTAAAACAGATTATGAGCTGTGTGTTTACCAGGTTGTGTGCTGGTTACCAGAACCGTTAGACTGGTAGCATCCGATATCACTGCCAGGCATGGTGTATTCCGTTACGCCAACAGGATTTTTTGCGGTTGCCATAGGAACAAGTTTCAAAGGACTAAAGCCTGTAAATCCTTTGCCAATACAAGGTGAACTTGATTGCAAGTGGAAATCAAAGCCTTCAGGGCAAGTGGTTTCGATATAAGATTTGTTAGGAAGGGGATAATTTACAAACATAGGATTATTTTTGCCTACAAGGCTTGTACCATCATATTTGCCGCCTATTTTATATCCTGAAGGAAGGAAACCTGGATTAGGAATATCAGTTGATTTTGGCACTGTAATATATGCTACAGGGTAAAACTCATTCGTAATGGAGGTATCATCTCCATATTGAAAGGTATAACCATATTTCATATTGGCTGTGTCAGCAGTAGGGTTAATCACAACACGTGGTCCGAATTTGCAATCCACACAAAGGTTGTTGTAGTAGAATCCTTTTGCACCTTGTTCATAATCAATGGCGCCGCTACGTCCGGTTTGTGTTTGTCTGTAACCACCGTTGATATATGTATTGTTATACATAGAGATATTTGTCTGTTGACCTCCGGCGCCTTTATTGGAAGCTTTGGTTCCATTGGTACAGGTACCGATAAAGAAGTTGTAAGCCATATCACCAACTGATCCATTTTTAGCATTCAGACAGTCGCCGCTGATTGCACTGTTTTTGATGAATGTATTACGATAAGCCGCAACAATACCGCTTTGAATTCTGAAGAAATCATCAACACCACCATAAAACCAGTCATCTTCCAGGACGATATATCCATTTGGATTTACGAAATACATGCTATAAGCATCACCTGCTGATGAACCCTGAACGGCAGGGTTTACAACGGCGCCGCCGGCAAATTCAATATGTGTCCATTTCAGCACAAGAGCTTTACAAGAACTATCGCAATAAATACCACCCCATAGACCGGCATAAGCAGGATCTGATTGTTGAGGTGTCGTTAAATCGCAGATATATTTACCTGTTGGTGAGGTAATATAGTTTGGATTGTCTTTAGTACCCAATGAAATCAAAGTACCTTTTACATTGATAAAAGTACCAGGTCCCATTTCTACTTTTACATTAGACTGGATCAATAATGTATCACCACGGTTGATAGTTAAATCTCCAGTAATGGTATAGGTATTTCCACTGGTCATGGTACCTTTTACTGTACCTGAATGTGTGGAAGTGCTGATGGTTTGTCCGATTTGTAAAGGTGGTGTAGATACATTCGTGCTTTCACTGCCGGGCTTGCTGCAGGAAAACGTGAATGCCATACCGGTTAGTAATAAACCGAATAATAAAATCTTTTTCATTTGTTTGTTGTTTTTGTTTATTAAATTGTTTTAGTTGAAAATGAATTAATTACGTTAAAATGTGTACCTAACGCCTCCCAGGTAAGATGGTCCATAAATATCCTGTTGCGCTTTAATATTATTGTTACTATCCTGGGCCGGGAGATAAAATGGGAAAGGTGCATTTCTGAAAACATTGGGTCGGTCTATTTCATAAACCACCGGTGTGTTTAGAAGATTAGCAAGTTTTATGTAGACCGAAAAATGCTTGTTAATGCTTTTCTCTGCGGAGAAATCAAGCTGCAGGTTTGCTCTTTGCCAGTAATCGAGACCGTAATAGGGTGATACAATGGCGATATGCTTACCTGTATATATAAATGCGACTTCAGCATCCAGTCCCTGTTTCGTATTTTTATAAATCAGGGATAAATTTCCTATGTGCTCAGCCTGTCCCTGAAGCGGTGTTTTTGCCATAACTGTATCAAATGGAGGTGTATACGGTTTCCCATCAGGTCCCGTAATCTGATAGTAGAATGCCTTTTTGGATATGATGCTTGAGTTGGTATACGTATAATTTGCGCTTACACCAAACACTCCGAAAAACTTGGTAAATACTGCTTCAACACCATAATTTGTGGCGTTACTAAAATTCTGTGGTTGAAGGGCCTGTGATGATGTTCCTTCTCTTACAAAAGCATACTGAATCGGGTCATAAAGATTCTTGTAAAATACACCAACTGATATCTGGTCAATACCTTTTGGGTACAATTCATATCTTAGATCGTAATTATCTGCTGTAGTGTGTTTTAAATATGGATTCCCGACTTCATCATAATAATCACCGGGAAGTTTATATGGCGTATTTTCAAAAAAGCCGGGTCTTGTTATAGATTGATAATATGACAATCTCAGGTTCTGTAAATTATCAATCATGTATTTTAAATGTATCCCTGGTAGTACATCATAATAGGTACCCGATCCATGTTGGGCAGGTGTTGTCACAGGAATGTTTATCTGATCATAACTATGTGAAGTATTTTCAACCCTTACGCCCGTTAGTACTTGCAGTTTACTGAAGAAAGTATATTTGACCTGACCATAACCTGCAGTTACGTCCTCAGTTGCGGTATAAGTATTGGGATTATCCTGAGCACCGGTTGCTGCTGAAGCGGGGCTCCAGTAAAATATGGCATTATTGAAGGTTGTAAATTCCTGCTGGTTGTTAGATGTGGAAGGAGGTAATGGAGAAAGCTTATAATCAGCATAATAGTTGTTCCGGTTCTTATGCCTGTCCATCTCCCCTACTTTCAGTTCCAAATCACTCCCGGCGAGGTTATAGTTATAGGTAAGATTCAGATATTCTGCAATATCCTGATCGGTGTTACTGATCCATTTGTTTGAAAGTGAGAGTATATATGAGTATGGTGGTGTATTTGTATAGTAATTATTCTCAGTTGTTAAAGTAGAATAGTCGGGCTGATTGTTTGAAGCAATTGCATAAACTGCTGACCAATCAAGTTTTAATCCCGGTAGTAATATGTGATTACCCTGCAATGTTGCATTGTAAATGGATTGGACTGTTAAAACTGATCTTTGTTCATGATCTAAAAGGCCTAAATTCACGGCGGTAGCCGTATCCTCAGAATACCGTACCTGCTGCGATCTACTCTGAACATAAAGGGTGTAAAAACTCAGGGAATTCAGATTATTGATCTGGTAATCCAATTTTGCATGCACAGCGTAAGTAGTAAGCTGAGTACTGATCGTACGTGTATGTACAAAATCAAATGACGGAACATTTCCTCTGTTAAGTCCTGTACTGATATAAGATCCATCCGGGTTAGTTGCAACAGGTTGGGAGGCAGCCTCAAAGAAACTTTCACTGGTACCCTTATATACATTCTGGTAGCTTGCAGCTATTAAAACACCAAGCTTGTGATTGAAAAACCGGTCTCCTATGATAAGATTAGCGGTTGAATTAATCGGTACTTTTATAGTTGAATAGTTATTTGTCGATTTTGGGAAATCAGTAACTAAAGCGTTATATGTTGTTCCGTTTATCTGGTTTGGTGATTTAAAATTTATCGGATTCGCGTTGTAGGTCTGGAAGGGTTGTTGACTATTTATCTGGCTATAACCTCCTGCAACAGTTCCTTTTATCATTAAATAATCAGGAGCATTACGCAATTGAAGGTTCACTGCGCCTCCTATGGCATCAGCCTCCATACAAGGCAACAGGGTTTTGTTCACCTCAATACGCTCAACGATATCGGATGGAAAGATATTTAAGGGAACATACCTGTTTTTGTTATCGGGACTTGGAATCTTTATACCGTTGATAGTGGTATAGTTATACCTTTTATCCATCCCGCGAACGATTGCGAACTGGCCGTCACCGGTACTGTTACGTTCGACCGTGACTCCTGAGATGCGTTGCAGCGTATTGGCAATCGTAATATCAGGCAGCAACTGAATGGATTGAGCAGATAATATATTTGTTTCATAATCAGCCTGGTGTTCTGATTTACGGGCATTCAGGTCCGTTTCATTGTTCTGATGGCCAACTACATTGACTTCCATAATGGTACTTGCACTCTCCATAGCAAAATCCATAGTTGTAAAAGCGTTGCCATCTGACACGGTTACATTTTTCGAGATCGATCTCAGCCCAAGAAATTTACATTCCAGTGAATAAGTACCTGGAGCTAAATTTTTAAAAGAATAAATACCTTCCAGATTTGTAACGGCTGAAATATTTAGTTCTTTTATATGCACCATTGCACCAATAACCTGTTCCTTAGTCGATGCATCTACAACAACGCCCTTAAGCGTTCCTGCATAGGAAAGGTTATTGAAGGAAATGAAAAAAAACTGAACTAATAAGCTGATAAATAGAATTTTGTAATGCGTGTAAATCTGTCTCAAGCGTAATCTTTTTTAATTATTGCGCAAAGTAAGTTACACGAATCCGAACTGAACAGCCACTATAGCTATAATAACAATAATATAAAACATCCGAAATATTTTAGTATCATTTTCATAAATATTTCATAACATTTTATATACTTTTACGTAACATTAGACGCAACCTCTTAACGATCACCAGACTGAATATTCAGAGCTATTGAGACTTAACTTTTTTTCAGTTTTGTATTGCTTTTACTCAGTTATATTTGCGTGGTTAAACATTAACGAATACGATATATGATTATGGAAATGAGCCCCGTTGCATTCGTAAAAAACACAAGGGAAAACCTGTCTGATGATTTTTGGGGGAATATTGTTTCGGTCATTGAACTTGTTGACGATATTCCATCTGAATCTCTTAAAGGTATTGAAGCTTTTTCTCATATTGAAATCATTTTTCATTTTCATCAGGCATCTGATTCTGTTCTATTCAGCCGGCATCCACGCGGAAATGCAGACTGGCCGGAAGTTGGTGTTTTTGCGCAACGCAATAAAGACAGGCCTAACAGGCTCGGCATAACTGTTGCCCGGCTGATCAAAAAAGAAGGAAGGAAACTTTTTGTGATTCATTTTGACGCCATAAACGGCACACCTGTACTGGACATAAAACCGGTCATGAAAGAATTTATGATTGATAAATCTGAAATCAGCCAGCCAAAATGGGCAGATGAAATGCTAACAGATTACTGGAAACAATAAGAGAAATAAGAATCTCCCAGGATTCTTATTTCTTCTGATTCTTTTCCAAACAACGCACATTATCTTTCATATATTTGCAGCACCTTTTAACTGATAAACATTGCTGGCAATAATACATATCAAATTCCTCGAGCAACCATTGTTCAATTATTTCCTGGGATCATTTACCTCATTATTTTCTGTGGTAAATCCTTTGGGAATGATGCCCGTTTTTCTTGCGCTTACGTCAGAACACCCCATTGAGTACCGCCAGCTTATGGCCCGGAAAGCCAGCCTTTACGTTATTGCCATTCTTGGGTTTTTCCTGTTTGCAGGTACCTTCATTATGTCATTTTTTGGTTTCAGCCTGATAAGTTTACGTATTGCGGGGGGGCTTATAGTTATGCGCTCCGGTTTCAATCTCCTAAATGGAACCGACAAATCTGTCAATCTTAGTGATCAGGGAAAGCTTGAAGCGAAAGTAAAGGCCGATATTTCGTTAACACCGTTAGCATTACCGCTGTTATCCGGACCAGGTAGTATCGCAACCGTAATATCTCTATCTACGCATACCAATGGCATAGGATTGCATACTTTATTCATATTGCTTGCTGTAATAGCAATCGGGGTTATCAGCTTCATTATCCTTAGCGTATCTCAGAAACTCCTCCCAATCCTGGGCAGAGCCGGCCTTGAGGCTGTTACCAAAATCATGGGCTTTATTGCAATGACTGTTGGTGTGCAATTTATCATTACAGGGGTTGAATTGCTCTTCCAGGAAATGAGCTAGATTCAACTACGAATCGCACTTCGCTCTTTCGCTATCCGCACTTCGCTTTACCATATCTCCTGCCCTTCTCTGCATGCCTTAGTGGCTTTCATGGCCGCAGGGTCCTGATCCTGTAGCTTTACGTAATATACATAATGCTCGTCGCTCAAAGCATCGCGCATGGCAGAATCCCTTTTTTTATCAAGTTTAGTCATGATCTTCTTTTTAGCAGAATAGTCCTTCACATTTTCATGACTGATAATATCGTTAATTTCATTTGTGGTTTGTTCTTCATTCGAAAACTTGTGATTTGTGATTCTTGATTTGGTTTTCTTGTCTCTGTGCTCTCTGCGCATGTTTCCTTTGCGTATTCTGCGGTAGCCAATTCACGCAAAGAGCGCAAAGTGTTTCGCAAAGGGCTGTTATGTTGTGTATTGTCTTTCAATTCTTAATTCCTAATTCTTCGTACCTCTTACATGAGGGAAATGATCGAACAGATCCATAAGCAGGAGGCCGATCCCTGGAAGAAAGTGGATTCTATGATAGATGTGTTTTCTGAGAAAATTCTCCGAAATACCAGCTTTCATAAAATCATGTACCGGGAAATGTCTTTGGATGTACGTTCCACCCTTAGTGCTGTGATCTGTGATATTCTTTCCCGGAATGCCCTTGAGTTTTCAAAGATCATTGAAGACGGGATTGCTAAAAAAGTATTCCGCAAGGTGGATGTCCCGCTCACTGTCGGTTCTATTCTAGGTACCATCAACCAATCGACCATGTCAAAAAACCTGGTATGCAAAGTATTGGGTGTCGATCCTGCCACCTATGAAATTCGCAGCCAGGAACATATCACTCGTGTCAGGAAACATTTAAAACAGATGATGCGGGCATATCTTTCGATACCGGAGAATATGTTCTTTTTTATCTACTGCTGGAGCCATTTGATCGCCTTTTCTTTTTGTCTGACATCTTCATTAGGCTGTTTTTTTTACTTACGCCTTAATCCTTATGCCTTACGCCTAATTATGCTGCAAAGTTAAACAAACGTTTGATTTAAACAAGCGTTTGATTAATTTTTTTTTACAAACGATGATTATTTGGTTCCTCTGAATAAAATGTTAAATTTGGAAGCCAGAACATTCGGCCATTTCAATGGTTTATGGATTTGAACTTTAATTATAAAAATACAATACAATGAAAACACCCCTGTTTATTTTTGGAATCATGACGGTTATCACAATGTCATGCAACAATGCTTCAACGACAAACTCGAATGCAACCAAAACCGATTCCACAGCAGCTAAA
>Ga0207032_1156_pt1 | contig 17954 bp, 7 predicted proteins | sample Alteio_BWMinCont_38_FD_153308 | JGI IMG/M metagenome (GOLD analysis project Ga0207032, IMG submission 153308) | Enriched cells from forest soil in Barre Woods Harvard Forest LTER site, Petersham, Massachusetts, United States -... | ecosystem: Environmental > Terrestrial > Soil > Temperate forest >... | reverse complement strand
CTTTGGGAGAAAGATACTCGATTGCAGCATAATCTTGTACTGCTGTGAAAGCTGTTGCAAGTTTGTCTTCGAGACGGAGATCAATAATTTTTTCCTGTGGTTTTCCACACAATACCGATTTTCTAACCATTTCGTAATCTTCGATTGCCTTGGCTAGCGGAATATCGGACAGCAACGATCTGACGAGTTGATAACAAGAAATTTGGGAAACGTGATGAGACATTAATACTTCATTAGCTTCACTTTGGTCTAGCCATTCGGCTGCTTGCTCTAAGTGGGCTACTTGAGGGACATTATCGTTTCCATTCGCAAAATGAGAAGCGCAATAGACAATGGTAACTGCTCTCGTTAATTCTGGGCTAATTCCTTGAGCTTTTAGGGCCTTTTGGATTGCTAATATTAATTGAGTATCATTCAATTTGTCTTTGACAGCTTGTTCTTCGGCCATGAAGGCAACAACAAATAACCCTCTATAATAAGCTCGTTTTTCATAGGTTTCTTCATTAAATATACTATTACCCTTTGCATAGGCGCTTTTAGCACTCGCTCCTCGAGCAAAGGCCGTTTGGAAATCGTTAAGATCCTTAGCAAGGACTCTTGCCATGCTGACCAAAGCATCGACACAAGCTTCCTGATCGACATATTGTTTAATTTGGGTTAATACTTCTTTCGCTTCCTTAATTTGATCCGCATTGCAAAATGGTGTTTCTTGTACAAAGGCAGTATGTCTTGACAACAAGCTTACTATCACCGCATCCGCGTTATGGGTATTCCCCTCAGCATGCTTTAGGGTTGTTGTATAAACGCCTGACAATTCGGGCAAAGTAATGATGTCTTGACGTAAGCCTAGAGATGTAAAATATGGTTCGATGCGAGAAAATGCTTTATCAACTTGTGATAAATCGACTATCTTGCTCTTACCTTGACGAATGAGATTCATCTCTCTTGCGGCAAATTCTATGGCTGTAGCAGAATCTTTGCTGTGAATTAAACCTAAACATAAAGCAAGATAAGCTGCATAACCGGGTAAAGAGGATTGACTCGGAATTTCAGATTCAGGCGTTTCTGGGATTTGGGGTGTGGCAACTTTCTCATCTCGAGGACCATCCACCGGTCTGTCTGAGGGAAGAACAGGAAATATAACAAGATCTTTCTCAGTACAAAGCAGATCATAATGTCCTCCAAGGGCATCTCCTTGATACAACATATTAACCAATCTGCCCTTTGGAGTTCCACATTGATGGACCATCACTAAATGAGAGTCCATTTCATATTCTTTCCAAATACGAACATTTAAGCCAAATAAAGCGGCAATAACATCTAGGCTAGAACTGCCTTGTTCTGCAAAAGTAAGCGCATAACCTCTCTTACCAATGTAATGTCGAACGTAGGCTTCAAAAACAGCTTTTGTCTTGCATGCCTCAATTAACGCTTTTCTAACATTACCTAGGTCTTTAGCTTTTTCCGCTATTAACTGCAGATATTGATCTCTCCATTTAAAAAAGTCACCCACACCAAGCTCTTGACGCATGGCATCGGGTAACAATTCCCAATTACCATAGATTTCATCGCCAATGATTTCGCGAATTTCTTCATTGTCCGAGTGCGCTAAAAGCATTTTGGCAGCTAAGGGTCTTGGGATCCCTAAAGTATGGTATCCACATTCCCCTTTGCCTGGCATGCTGTAACAATAGAAATATTCATCGGGTTGATTTTTCGTTTGAGCACGTAGAGGTATTTCATCATAGGGTCTCGCGATTTTACTAGGATCCCGAAAAGAACAATCTTCCAATAACATTTTAATAACACCCGTAAGATCAGGCGCTTCTAACAATGTGGAGATAGAAAAAAGTTCAAATTGATATTTTGCCTTGTTGACTAATAAGTGTGTTTGAAATAAGGCTCCAAGGCCGTATACTCCTAGTTCTTTAATAATGCGAACTGCTGAGGGACACTCTTTAGTATATTCGAGCAACTCGACTTCAGAATACTTTTTCCCGAACTGCTTTATTAAAATATCTTGCAGGGGACGCATGACTTCTTTGAATAATTCAAAAGTTTTATCACCCCGTAACTGCTCAATGGCATGATTATCGCGCAGGAGATAACAAATACTTGCTAACTTTTCTTTTTTGGACAACCAATAAGCGATTGCACCCATTTGATCTATTGTAACTGCCATACGCATTCCTCTACATGAAGCAGCCAGCATATCATTTTTTTTAAAAAAGTAAAGCCCGTAATACTACGGTGTTTGTAAGACATTGACCATTCGTTTTGTGAGATATGGCTGAAAATTTTCAATTTTTTGTAAGACATCAGCCATTGGTCAAGTTATTAATATGAAGCATGGACAATGTCGCACAAAACGAATGGTCAATGTCTTACAAATTTTATGGCGAATGTCTTACAATACCGTAGTATTACGGATACCACATTTCATAAAAATCTGTTAACCTCTTTTGTCGTAACAAAAGTAAAGGAATTTTAATACACTTAACCTTAACTAAAGATAGAGGAATTTAACATGCCCATTTTCAAAAAAGCCGTTGGTGATGCATTACGTCTTAGTTTTAAACTTGAACACCCCATTGAATCAATGAAACGCGAAGCTGCAAAATTAAGTACGCAAGACAAAGAACTCGTCAACAAAAACTATCTTGAAGAATTAAGAAGGAACGAAAAGATTGCATTGGATGCAAAACAGAAAAAAGAAGAAGCTTTAAGAGAAGTTAAAAAAGAAGCCGAGGCATTTAACCTAAACTGTAATTTAGTTGAATCTGCAGTAACTGCCTGTCAAAAGTCTGGACAATTAGAACCCGTTCAAAAAGTATTCAAACGAGGCAAACAAACTTGGGAATTATTCTGTCAACATTGCTTACCATTAGAGTTATCTATCAAAAACGAAAAACCCAAAATTGTTGCATTCCTACTCGACAACGGGGTGGATTACACCTCACAAAGTTCTCTCGATATTACCCCTTATGAATATGTTTTAACTTTTTCTACTGATAATCGCTCAATTGAGCGACAAGAAATTTATCTTTCAATGACAAACCGTATATTAATGGATATTATATCTGCATCTGCTAGCGGGAGGCTCGATTGGTTTCATAAGGCTTTAGAAGGCCCAACGCAAGTAGAAGCAAATACACTGCTAAATGCGCCTATTCCAGAAAAAGAAGGTATCACTCCAGTCATGGTTTTTGCTATTCACAATCGATTAGCTACTCTTCTTTTCATGGATAATAATGGATTCATAATTGACTTTGATAAAAGAGATAATTTGGGTAAAACTATCTTTGACCATGCTTTCGAGTGTGGTCATAAAGAGCTTATTACCTGGATTTGTAACAGCTCTGAACGAGTCCTTTCTCCATTAGAAAAAGCTTCTGCAACCGAACGTCCAGACTTAAAACAATTTGATGAATTACTTAAACAGCCTTTTACTCCAGAGCAATATAACAATGCTTTAATTTGGGCAACCTTAAATGGCCATAAGTCTATAGTTGAAAAATTGATCTCAACCAATCAAGTTGATGTTCAAGCACGAGATAATACCGCTCTTGTTATCGCTGTCAGATTTAAATATACAGAGATTACAAAAATTCTAATACATGCGGGTGCAAATCCAACGGCAAGACTAGATTTGCCTATTAAGGTCGCAATTGAACACGAACAAAAAGAAGTTGTTGATTGCCTAGTAAATCAACCCAACAATAAAGGTCAAACAGCGTTACATCACGCTTCTGAAAACGGCGATATTTCTCGCGTTGAATTACTACTTAAAAATGGCGCCAAAATTAATGAGAAAATGGCTAATGGTTGGACTCCTTTACACGTCGCATCCTATTACGGTCAACTCAATATCATCAAGTTATTAAAGCAAAAGGGAGCTGATGAGGCTGTTAAAGATAAAGATGGTAAATCCTATCTAGAACTAGATTCCTTTGGACGAAACCGCCGTAGCTATTTGTACAAAGCTGAAGCAGAGGATGAGAGACAAATTATAAAAAAACTTGAGGAGGAACTTAATCAGGTGAAAGCAAATGGTCTAGAATATAATGGTAAAGAGGAAATTAAGGAGCAAAAAGAACTAACAGAAAAAGAGGTTGAGTATTTGCTCGTGGAGATTCGGCAAATCCTATACTCTGTAAATGAAAATGATTTTGGCTTTCCAGTTATCAGGGATTATATATTAGCTTCTATGCGGAAAATCTCGCCTTTGTGTTCTGAGAACCTCCTAAAAAATACTTGTGGTCCCTTACAGGTTGCAATTGCAGCAAATAAGACAAAAATGATAATTGAAATATTGAAGTTTGGGGGTGTTTTTGGAAATATTAAAGGGGTAGATAAATCAGATAAAATTGCATTCGTATTTCTGTGTAATTCCTCTCCAAATTTATTTAAAAATATACTTCTTAAAGAAATTGCTTTTTATTTAATGTTTGGCGTAGGGAAAAAGCCAGCGGCATTAGGACTAGATTCCGACAGTGAAAATGAGGAAGACGAGTACGAATCTGAAGATGAAATTGAGGCACCAGAAGTTGGCCCTGCAGGCGCAGCTCCAAAATTTACCGCTTATTACGATGCTAAACGGAAGGAAGGTGGACAAGCGCATCAACCTGCTGAAGGCGTTGCGGCAAAGGCAAAAACGGTCTAAAAGCTATACGCCTGTAATTTGAAGGTTTAAATCCTTATCATTCTATTCCCATATCATAAGGGCCGGTCTAGTACTGCATTGTTTAACCGATTTCCCAAGATTTTAGGTTACGGGCCGGCACAGAGACCGGCCCCTACGAATGGCCCTAAACCACCAATCACAAATTCAAGAATAATCATAATCAGATATCTTTGGTTACAACTTTTTAATACCATATTTTGTTCATGAAATTTATTCCATTATTGAAAACCCAATTTATAACCATTTTATCGCCCGTATAGTGCATGCCATTCATTTTATCTTGGTTTTCGTTTGGTAGGGGCCCAAACAAAATATTGAATCGTAACCATTTGCATTGTTTAACCGATTTCCTAAAATTTTAGGTTACGGGCCGGCACAGAGACCGGCCCCTACGAATGGCCCTAAACCACCAATCACAAATTCAAGAATAATCATAATCAGATATCTTTGGTTGCAACTTTTTAATACCATATTTTGTTCAAGAAATTTATTCCATTATTGAAAAACCAATTTATAACCATTTTATCACCCGTATAGTGCATGCCATTTATTTTATCTTGGTTTTCGTTCGGTAGGGGCCGGTCTCCGTGCCGGCCCATTTCGTTAAAACCAAATGATTACACAACAATTATGGAAAACCCTATTTACAACCATTTTATTACACGTGTAGTGCATGCCATTCATTTTATCTTGGTTTTCGTTTGGTAGGGGCCGGTCTCCGTGCCGGCCCGTTACGGTAAAACCAAATGATTACACAACAATTATGGAAAACCCAATTTACAACCATTTTATCACCCGTATAATGCATGCCATTCATTTTATCTTGGTTTTCGTTTGGTAGGGGCCGGTCTCTGTGCCGGCCCGGGGCGGTAAAATCAAATGATTACACAACGATAATGGAAAAATGTTATTTACAACCATTTATTTGGTCCAGGGGGTCAATCCCCGCCTGTAGTAGCATTGTTTTAGGCATGTCCTCCAGGGGGTTCAGATCCTGGATCTGACCCCCGATTCAGGTGCATGCGTTTCGTGTCTTTTTTGCCATTCTTACAGCTGCATCTACAACTGCTTTACCAGTCTTACCAGCTGCTGATACAGCTGGTGGTACTCCGTAACAAGCTATAAATGCTTCAACAGCTAACTCAAAACCTTGCTCTACTCGATCCAGCACACTTCATTCTTAACCGCTCCGCTCATATTGATTTAAAATCTGAGCTGCTGCTCTTTGGCCATACTTTACAAAAGATTTTTCTGGATGGCCTGTATAAATACCTAACCCGTCAGAGGTCATTTCGACTACCCCTGGACTTGCTAGTTAGCTTGAACATTGATTTCTGTCCCTAATTTGTATACAATTTAGGGACAGAGAGGCAATTATGATTGATAGAAAATCCAATCCAACTTCATTATGTGTATTGCAACGTATCCAGCAGGGCCCAAATACCCAGGTTTGGACGCCGCAGGATTTCTTCGATCTCGGGAATTATGACTCGATTAAGAAAAGTCTCCAGCGTTTGGTTAACAATAAAAAATTGCGTCGCATTGACCGAGGCTTATATGATCAGTACCGTATCAATTCTCTCACTGGCCAACTTGCTCCCCCTGATTATCGCATGATAATAAATGCCATTATTCGTCGAGATAATATTCGGATACTGGTAGACGGATTAACAGCCGCCAATGAACTTGGACTAACCAATGCTGTACCCGCTAAAGTTGTAGTACATACTGATGCTAGACTTCAACCAATACAATTAGATAAACTAATTATACAGTTTAAATTAACGGCGCCTAGTAAACTATATTGGGCAGGACACCCTGCAATGCGCTTAATACAGGCCTTATATTGGTTACGAGATGGCCTTAAAAAAGGATCCCTAATTGATGAAAAGATCATCCAAATTAAGATCCTCCAGTTACTACAAACGCCAAAACAAGGAGACATTATGCTAGATGACCTAAAGCAAGGTTTACATGCCATACCTTTTTGGATGCAGAATTGGATAAGTAATTTACTAAAGCAGGCAAAATAGACATTAACAGGAGTTAAAATGAACACGAGTTTTATTAATATCATTGCTGCCAAACTAGAAGATCGTAGATTTAAATAAGATCTTGGAACAGTACGTCCAATCATTTTATCATTAACCGCTATAGTAACAGGAACTGGCAGAAGGAGATCTAACGCATCCTCACGATAAACATAAATATTGGACTTGCCTTGGGCTGTATGAAACTGCTTTGCCTGTTGATCATTATCCTTACTAGCCATATTAGTGGATACACAGCCGGATAAGGACAAAAATTGAAATGAAAGACACCAAAACTAATTTTCTAAATAACATAAACACCCCCGTGAATAAATTAATATTGAATTCTGTACAGAAATTGCATTTTTAATCATCTTCATCAATGTCTACAAAAGGAATAGTTCGTCCCTTAATCCTACAACCAATATCAGGAATATAGACATTAATATCGCTAGCGGCAGATTCGGCTTGCTCTCTAACATAATGGCTATTGTCCTTAAGAGCTCCCTCGATTATTTCAATGGTAATTTCAATTGGTAGATTTTTATGTATCCTAGCTAAATGGCCAATACATAAAATAGCTGTACCTCTAATTGCTTCATCAGAATTTTTTGCGTAGTTAAATATTAGTTTTTTTGCAAATTCAAAATCTTCTTCAAAAAAGACAAGCGAAACTAATGCATTTTCAATTGCAGCTACATCATTAGATTGCAATACTGCTAAGATTTGTTCTTTTGTCATCTTTTCTGGCTCTTTATAGATTAGGTTCCCAGACATAAATTCTCCTTTATCAAGTTTTTTTAAATTTACCATTTTGGTTAAAGCCAAAATATTTACGTAATATAGCACGATGATGAGGTTCTAATTCAGACCATGGCCTAACGTGACCATGAAACTCACCATGCTGTGTACGGTGTAATAGTACAATTTCTCCTGTATTAAAATATTCTGAATTTTTTTCAGCTCTTATAAATTATACTTTTTAATAGCCTTCTCCAGGGAAACTCTTAATTTCTTCAGATCTTTCTTAGTTTCAAAAAAGGTTAAAAGTTCTTTACAAAAATCGGAGACAGAACAAAAAAAATCAGATCGATCAACATATTCTAACCCCCTTTCATATAACAATTCGACTTGTTCTTGAGTCCACAGATCATGATTCTCCCATTGGATTTCTACCTTATCTCTAGTGGCACGCATGTACAAGTTAGGTAAAAAAGAACCTCCATAAGCATTTAATATCCAATGGCGTGAATTCCATTCAAAAATGATATTAGCCATATCTAGCCATTCATCACTTTCATCATCATATTGGTTTAATACTGCATCAAAATTTTCATTTATTTGGAGGGAATTTTCACCTCTAATATTTGCAGGAAAATCATTCTCATCCATTATAAAATGCAGATTTTCACAAAACCATTGTACAAGAAAATACAAATACCAATGGTAAGTATCTGCAGGTTTATTATTTTTAAACGCAAACAAATTTTTTCCATTCACCCAAAAATAAATGCACCCCCAGTCATCCCATGACGGCTTTATACCATCAGGAGGTTCTTTAATTCTATATTCAATTGCAAATGTATTTTTATTACCAAAACACTTCATTTTTATTCCTTATTTCTGATCCATTTATTAGCTTTTGACTTGCTAATAAGATTATCATATTGCATTTTCCTTATAATTTCCGGGGGAACTTGCTTTGTAAAAGGAACACCACTCCTTGGCTGAACTTCAAAACAGTGCCATCCATCCATGTTATTATAATGGAATTTAATTAACTTATCTTCATAAACATTAAATACTGCTTTCATATGAGGGATACTATATCCACTATCAAGTAACTCCTGAGCAATCTTAGCATCTCGAACTGGATTTGTAGAGCCATACCCATTTGGATGATGCTTAAACCCCTGATCCTCCGGTTTATACGTCCTTCCAGGTGTAGGTGAAGTCTTAGGCCCACCCATCACAGGCTTTTTTACTATAGAAGATCTGAACTTGAATATAGGCGGAAGGCAGGAATTAGCATATTCATATTTCTTCGGAAATAGAAGATCATGGTTCCACTTAACTGGAAACTGAAAATGCAGACCTTGCCCCTGCATGAACTGACTGGTAACTCGACCAACTTTAAATGCCGCCGTAGCCAATCCAGCCACCGTTATAACAGCCGCCTTATCCTCTTTAGTCATTCCTTGTCTATCACAAAATTTAGAAAGTTCGTCTAGCCCTTGTTTTGTTCCAAGCTTGATCATTGCCTGCGTGGTCTTAATACTTTCAGGATCATGCCCCAACTTTTTAGCAGCTTTTTCTACGAAATAATCAAGCGAAACTTCAGATACCTTTAAAAACGCACCAAGAAGTTCTACCTGCTTGGGATATTCGTCAGATAATTTTTTTAAATATTTGCCGGCTTCAGCAATTTGCTCCAAACTCCATTTCCCAATGGAATGTCCTGCCTTCCCAAACAATCCGGTTTCGTCAGGTTTATGAGTCGACTTCATCCCCCAAGTTGGCTGATAATCTCTGGGCCCCCATGCAAAGTTCCCTGGAAAGGCAGTAGATAAACGAGTTAAATCTGCAAACTGTTGCCTAACTCTTGATAGCCTCGGTGACCACTCTCCATGAATTTTATCAACGACTCGTTTGACAGCGATATCGTCGGCATTTGGCCTTCCAAGTCCCTTGCCTATGGCTTTGTCGACATCATCCATACCCTTAGGTCGAAGCGGAACACCGCTGGCTGAAAATTGCCGAACGCCGTCAAAAGCTGGTTGTGCACTAAATTTTGGGCCTGCGGGAGATCCGGGGAATGCAAAATGATGACCATCCATGCTAAATGTGGGTGAAGCTGAAAAACCAGAGCCTCCTACTCCTATTGAAATACCTATTCCAAAACTTAATCCGCTAGTAATTTTTTCGATCATTCTCTCCCGATCTTGTTGCACTTGGCGCATTTGATTTTCAAAGTTATTTAATGCATTTTGACGTTGTTGTTGAACATTTTTATAATTTAATTCGATCTCTTGCAATTGCCTAGACAAGCTTTTTCGATTGAGACTTTTTTGTAGTTGTGTTTCTTCAGAATATTTCTTTAATTCTTTTTTAAAGCAATCCAACTCTGCGGCGTGCTCTAAAAGTCGCTTTTCTTGTTTTTCATACTCTTGTTGGAAGGCATCTTTCTTCTTCTGAAATTCCAATTCAATTTCTTTAGCAAGTTCGTTCAAATCGCTAAAGGATTGTATTAGATAATCGTTAATGTCATCTTTCTTTTGAATCAATGCACATTTTTTTGCGTTGTTATAAAATGATAACATTGAATTAACAAAATTAGGATTGACAGAAAGTAACTCCGAACGATCAATGCTTAACGCAATTCTGCCCGCTTTTGTTCGCTGGGGTTCTGAGAGATTCCGGGCCAATGCATCTATTTCAGAAAATTGCTCCCATAACTCTTCATCTGAATATTGTAATATCTCTGAAAACTGCTGAGCAAGGGCAACTTTTACCCCATCCTGGTATAGACCTGCATTTTCTTCCGAACGATAAAGCTCATCAAGAACTTTTTCTTCATCAAATAAACCCTCAGAGATTTTCTTATGTTTTTGGAGCAGCTGTGCTGTCAACTTTAAGCAGGTTAACCGCTCAAGATCTGCCTCTTCGATATTGACAAGTTCTTTGGGTTCTTGTAATGCAGGAAACTGAAGAATCAATGTTTCGAGATCTTTATAACCAATTTCTTTTAAGGTTTGATACGCTGCAAAATCTTTAATGAATGTTTCTATAGCTTGCAATCCCAGTTTATCTTCGAGCTTTCCCACTTCAAAAAGCGATGCCATTTGAGCACCCATTAAAAATCTTGCTGGAGCAAATACTAAACAAGGCTCAGTATCTGCTAAATATTTATAGCCTGCAACTATGGCATTTATTTTGGCTTTTAAATTAGGGTGTTCTAAAAGCTGTTTTGCCATAGCAGAATATTTTTCATAGATCTTGAGATGTTGACGGCCTTTTTCTAAAATTTCTTGATTGGCATTTTCGAGTTTTTGATTTTGTAATGCTATTACTTTTTCTGCAATGCGTTTTAATAAATCTGCTCTCTCCCCATTAACCTCAAGAATTGCGCCTTTGAATGATGCACCACAGCTAAGTAAATAATGTACTATATCAGTTTTATTTTGATTTAATGCAAGCGTTAAAGGCAAAATCCCTGCCCCTTCCGTTTGAGGTGGGTTAGGATTGGCCCCACGCTCTACAAGCATCGTCACTACTTCTAAAGAGCCATTTTGAATTGCAAGGTGGAGAGGAGAATAGCCAAAGCGATCAACGCTATTTGCATCGGCACCTAGATTTAGCAAATAGTGAATGACTTCAATACGTCCTTCAACGCAAGCTTGGTGTAAAGCGGTTCTCTCTAAAATTCCTCCGGGTTGGTCTATGGATGACCCCCTTTCCTCCAAGGATTGAAGGATCCCCCATTCGATAAATAATTTAATCGCCTCTAAATCACCTCTAGATGCAACTTCTTGAAAAAGAGGTAAATCAACGACTCCATTTTTTTGATAGGGCGAAGCACCTGCCGATAATAAAACTCTCATCTTGGCATAATTTTTACTATTCATTGCACTATATAAAGCAGTAGAACCGTGTTTATTGCAATGATTGGCAGAAATTCGCAAATCGGTTAATAACTTTATAATATTATCGGTATCAGTGGTGAGCGCTTTATACACTGCACTAAAAGCTCGTTCACTTTCCTCATTTATAAACTTTACCAGTTCCTGATTACGAGACTTAATCGCATAATCTATAGCTTGCAGTCGAATATCTCTACGATTGACATCCGCACCCGCAGCTATTAATAATCGAACCAGAGGTAGATCGCCTTGTCTTGCTGCAGCACATAATAAACCAATTTCAATTTCTTCAAAGGTATATTTTTGTTCCACCAAGCGTTCAACTATTTTACCCCAGTTTTGATCAAATATGTTTTCGAGATTTTGTTCGAATAATTCAAAAAGCTGATGATAATAAAGCTCTCCGCACGGATGTTTTGCAATAGCAGCTTTTAAACTTTTATAACTTTCAAAAGTTTTTTCATAAATTCCCTTTTTAAAATTATTTTTATTACACAATTGTAATGCCGACTCTAAATCACACCCTCTAAATATTAGATTATGAACCTGAGCTGAATCCCCTTGTTCTAATGCAAGTCTTAAATTTTGCTCTTCGATGGAGTCTTCGCTTCTTGAATATCCTTCTCTGTTGAAACCTGGAAATTGAAGATCAAAGGACTGAGAAGAAGGTGATGCTTTGGGGGCTACAAACGCAGTGGGAACCGGATATATTTTTAAATTAGGCTGAGGTAATAAAAGATCATAGTGACCTGAATGAGCGTCTCCGCTAAATCTGATATTAACATTCCGGCCATTGGGGAACGATTTCCCATGGTATATCAAGGTTAAGGGTACTTCAGGTTTTACAGCTGATTTTTGCCATATTTTTACATTTAAACAAAATAATTCAACAATGGCATCCAAAGTAGAGCCACCCAAGGCTCCTACTTCTAAAAAGGTTAATACATGCCCCGGTTGGCTAATATAATGCCGGACATAAGCTTCAAAAATAGGCTGGCTTGCGCAACAGATTTCTAAGTTTAACTCGGCCTCTTCAGTCTCTTTTAATTTATTTCTGAATGCAATTTGATCTGCGCCACGCAAAGCTTGCAGTAAATTCTCATTTGACATAGCTCGCAGTGCAAACTTCTTGATTAAATCAGATTTTAACTTATCTAATTCAGCTTTAAGCTTTTGATATCGATCTTTGTTTGTATACAGTGGTTTGGCTAAAGGATCAAGAGACATGGAATAAGGGAGATCTTCAAAGTTTTCAAGGATCTCTTTGTGAACCAATACTCGAATATCCGCTTTATGAGAATTAGCCAAGAACATCTTAGCAACTTCTTCTCTTGGGATCCCTAAACAATGGAAACCACACTCACCCGCGCCTGGCATTTGATATACGAATGCTGAAACAGGTTTATTATCCGCATCTAAAATAAATACTGATCCCTTCTCAGGAACTGGACCTTGAGTAGGATCTACAAAGGAATCCTCGTCAAACAACTTTTTAATGATCCCGGTAGGTGCTTCTTGGTCCAATAACTTTGCGAGTATAAAATTCTCATAACGAAAAATTGATTTATACACTATTGCTAAAGCTCGGATAATAGCAAGCGCTTGTGCTTCGGATAAATCTTTAACAGTTTGGCAAGCTTCCCGGATCATGTCCAATTCAGGGCGTTTGTTAAATATTGCTTGTATAGTAATCGGGTATAGCGTATTAATCGCTTTCCTAAAAACCTGAAATTCAGCAGTGTCCCTATGTTCATTCCATCGCCAAACAGTTTCAGAATGCGTTATTTCGTAACAAAGCTTAGATAAAGGTATTTTATGAAATAATGAATGTGCGATCCCAACCATTTCGAGTATTAAGATCCGGGGTTGTTTATGCTTTTCCCATATAACATCGATAGGTAATGCTTGATGCCTTGCATAAGGTTTATTCTGAGAGGCTGGCGGATCTTTTTTTGCTGATGTTGCGGAATCTTTATTGTTTGAATTCTTTTCTAAGAACAACGCGACTTCCAAATGGCCTGCCTCAACAGCCAATTCAATCGGCAATTTTCCATAAGGATTTCTTCTCGCAAGATTAAAACCCTTTTGTATTAGAAATTCCAAATGCTGAACTTGATTGCTGACTGCAGCGGCATGTGGGAGATACATTTCTAAAAATTCACGGTCTACTTCCTTCGTTTTTTCTAATAGTACTGGAAGGGTAACTTTACTTCCGAAGGTGCTTTCGACAAGAGCACGTTCAATTTTTTCTTGTGTTTTTCTCGAATTTTCTTCTAATTCTAAAAAAGTCTTTTTGCCTTTATCTTTTTCAACTCTGAGTTCTGCTTTATATCTATCGACAGTCTCCGTTTCTTGCTTCAATTTTAAATCTTGAGACTTTATATGAGCTTCAATTTTATCCCATTCTATTTGAAATTGTTGTTCGGCTCTGGCTTTTACCTCGCTGATTTTTTTCTGCTCTTCTTGGGCTAAACGTGCAGCTGCAGCTTTTTCAGCTTGGATCCTTCTGTCCTCTTCTGCTTTTCTTTCGGCTGCTTCCCTTCTTGCTTCTTTTTTTGCAATACTTTTTTGCTGTTTATGTTTTATCGCACTTCCAGCGAACATTGTGAAAAGTGCAAAAACTGCTTCTGCCATACTTTCTCTCTTATAGATCTGTTGTTTTCTAGTTACATCAAGTCGTAGAAACCAATCTTATGGGGTCAACGACCAACTTTAAAAAGACTAACAAGTTTTAGAAAGAAAAAATAGCCGTAATACTACGGTATTTGTAAGACATCAGCCCGACGTTTTGTAAGACATTGCATATACATGTTGTGAGACATTGACCATTCTTTTGTTTAATTTTGTAAGATATTAGCCCGAGGTGTTCAATTATGCTGAAAATTCTATTTAAATTTATTGCGGCGATTTCCCAAGATTTTAGGTTACAGGCGCACGGAGACCAGCCCCTACGAATGGCCCTAAACCACCAATCAAAAATTCAAGAATAATCATAATCAGATACCTTACCTACGGTAAAACCAAATGATCACTCAACCATTACAGAAAACCCAATTTATAACCATTTTGTCACCCGTATAGTGCATGCCTTTCATTTTATCTTGGTTTTCGTTTGGTAGGGGCCCAACAAAATATTGAATCGTACCCATTTGCATTGTTTAACCGATTTCCCAAGATTTTAGGTACGGGCCGGCACAGAGACCGGCCCCTACAGTGGCCCTATTCCACCAATCACAAATTCAAGAATAATCATAATCAGATATCTTAGGTTACAACTATTTAACACCATATTTTGTTCATGGAATTTATTCCATTTTTGAAAACCCTATTTATAACCATTTTGTCACCCGTATAGTGCATGCCATTCATCTTATCTTGGTTTTCGTTTGGTAGGGGCCGATCGAAGTGCCGGCCCGAAACGGTAAAACCAAACGATTACACAACAATTATGGAAAATCCTATTTACAACCATTTATTTAATCCGTATAGTGCCAGCAATTTCATTTAACCTTAAAGGACACACTATGTATACAGATTATGAATTTCAATCTCGAAAACGTCTTCGTTTAAAGAATTATGATTATTCAACCCATGGTTATTATTTCGTGACACTGTGCACTGAAAATAGAGATTGTTTATTTGGAGACATTGTTAATAAAATAATGGTTTTAAACCCTGCAGGTAACATGATTCAATCTGTTTGGGAAGGATTATCAAACCTATACCCTAGTGTAAAGGTCGATTCCCTCATTATCATGGCGAATCACATACATGCCGTTCTCGTGATTGAGAACCACCTAAAAGCTAACAACAAAACTGGCTCATTCAATCTGTCATCTAACCTTTCATTACCCACCCTTATGCGAAATATAAAATCCTACACCACAACTCTCTACATTAAAGGTGTAAAAACAGAAAATTGGCTAGCATTTCAAAATCGATTATGGCAAAGAAGTTACCACGAGCATATTATTAGGAATGATAGGAATTTAGAAAGGATCCGCCAATATATAGAAGACAACCCGTTGAAATGGGATTTAGATCGAAATAATCCTGTATTCAAAAAAACCAATAAATGAATCTAAACTCATTCATCAACTAAGCTAAACCGCCTGCACTCTCGCCCTTACGCTTACACTCAGACCCGCCGCTGTTGTCACTCCACAACGCGGTGAAAGTACTGTTGCCGCAGCAGCTCTCGCAATATCCCCCATCCCAATAGCTTTTGCCGTAGGAGAATATAGAACGGGTGTCGCAGGTTTAGCAGAAGGATTTGGAACAGGTTTGGGAGCAGCTTTAGCCGCAGGTTTAGGATCAGGTACTGCCGGTTTAGGAACGGGTGTAGCAACAATACTGCTCTTGAAATGTTCTTGTAAAACTTTTGATCCCATCACTGCCACAAATAATTGTTCTTGAATGGCTTCATCCGAATCTAAAGGACTCAAGCTGCTCTTTTCGTCGCACATGAGGGCTAACATAATCCCAACAGCTTCCAGACCATGCTTTTTTGCTTTGTCCGCGGGGATTTGTATCAGAGAATTTTCAAAGTGCTCTGTTAAAGTTAACGCTAAATCAATGCACATCTCACGATAATTCTCTGGGATCAAATCTCCCACTCGATTATGCTCTGCACGCTCTTTGCGTTCGCCGTACTTTTTAACTAAATACGCTAGCGCTTTTCCGACTCCACAAAACGGTGCAGGGGCATGATCAGCAATTGCTTGAATCACTGTGGCAATGTTTTTGCATTTAGAGTTTTTCTTAGGATCAGAAAGAAGAAGTATACAACTCTCTAATAGTCGATAAAGTTCTACTCTGGTCGCTCTATAAAAAGCATAGCTCGGAGTAGATTTATCCCGCTTGATAGCATCCAATCTTTCTTTCTTTTCTTGGGCGCTATAATGTGTTTTCCACATTTTATCGGTTTTATCTTTATTTTCTAGAGCTATGCCTTCCGCTTTTTTAGCAACGGTGAGCGCTTTTGCGGTTTGTTGTTTTAATTTTTGCTGTTCTTGATACGCGGTAACGTGTTGGTCGTACAGTTGTTCTGCTCCGTCTTTAAGATCTTTAACATCATCCGATGTATTAGCGATTGCAGCTTTGACTGCCCTTACTGACTGGGCAACATTGGTTACAGATTGAGCAACTTTTGCAACTGAGGCATGCGCTTTTTGGCTTCTTTCATCAGCTGCGCTTGTCATAGCAGCAAGTTTTGCCATTGCTTTGTTCGCTGCTTCTAGTTTTTTATCTGCTTCTTCTTGGGCTGTTTTAATTCTTAACCAGGTTTTGAATGCTTCTTTTTCTCTATGACCATTCAATTTGTTTTTTTCTACGTATTGTTCTAGAAGGGCTTTTTGTTTGTTTCTATGATACTCGACGATGATAGGGAAACGACTTCCTGCATCTTTACTAATTAAATCTATTTCTAAGATTGGAACCCCCTTCTCGCATCTTAATAACTTCCCACCCCAACTAAATAGTTTGGTATGATTGGGCGAAGTAGGGTCTTGTGCAATTTGTAAGCATGAGATCCCATTCTCATCTTTCAAAGTAGGGTTAGCACCAGCTTCCAATAAGAACTTCATGGCAGCAAGGGGTCCATCCCATGTAATGCGTGGGGTTTTAGTAGGCTTCCAATCAGGTGTTTTCCCTAACCACCAAGATTCAATTTGAGCCGTTAGATCACCCCAATCAACTTCGTACACTAAGGATTTGGATGCTGCGCCTAAGCTATCCATTGCTTCATGGAGTACAGAGGCGTAGTAATAAGCATGAGGGTTGCCGCTATTTTGCATTAATACATTGAGAATTTCCGGGTTTCCTTTAGCTGCAGCACGGTGAATTAAAGGAAAACCACATTCACGAGTTAGACTGAGCTCGGTTTTTTTAAAAAGTAATTCAACTGCTTTTGAGTTATTAAAACTAATCGCTAGTTCTAATGGGGATATTTGAGATTCAACCCAATCACCTCGTTTTTCTGACCATGGTCGGTCCAATTCATCAGGATCAATAGCATAAATTCTTTCAATCGAAGATTGCAGAAGATCGTCCACACCATCATTTATAGCAGTGTAGAGAGATCCTCGTAATTCTCCTAGTACATCAGATATCTTGGTAATAATTGCTTCCGTTGAAGTTGCCATATGAAAACCTCCAAAAAGTGATTATACACTTAAAACTTTATATCTTATTGAACCTTTTTCTGTTAGAAATGTCAATAATATAGTAACTCAATTGACTTTGGAGTTTTGGTATGGCAGGTGAAAGAGGTGGCCAAAAAAATAAAGCTGGTAGGATAATTGGTACTCAGGCCAATGAAGGAGACGCTGGAAGAGTTAAGAAAAAACCTACTAAGCCTACTGCACCCTCTGCGGCTGATGATAATGCCAGTGACATGTTTGAACCTGTGTGGGGTAATGAACCCCCGAGAGTTCAAGCTGGTGATGCTGGTGTCCCTCCAACTTCAACCCCTAGCATACCCGCTGCACCCCCACTACCCCCACTAGATGGTGATGTACCTCTCCCACCATCTCCTGATAATAGTGTTCCAGATGCTCCAGAACCTGATGCAAACACTAGCGGATCTTCCGCACCTCCATC
>Ga0207032_1155_pt1 | contig 18000 bp, 14 predicted proteins | sample Alteio_BWMinCont_38_FD_153308 | JGI IMG/M metagenome (GOLD analysis project Ga0207032, IMG submission 153308) | Enriched cells from forest soil in Barre Woods Harvard Forest LTER site, Petersham, Massachusetts, United States -... | ecosystem: Environmental > Terrestrial > Soil > Temperate forest >... | reverse complement strand
GAAAAGGGCAAGATCGTGCCGGGAATGCTGGCGGATTTTGTTGTCCTAGACCGCGATGTGACCGCAGCTGCGCCGGACAAGTTGCTGGGGACCAAGGTGCTGCGAACCGTGGTGGGCGGAAAGACGGTGTACGACGCGAAGTAAGCGTTCCGAGAAGCAACGCCCGTCCAGACTGAGCGTCTGGACGGGCGTTGTTGTTGTGCGTCCGATCCCTTGATGGTTTACTTCAGGGCTGTGACGCAGGTGCCGGTGTAGTACCCGATGCCGTTAATTGTGGTTGGGACTTTGAACATCTGCTGAATGAGATAGTTAGTTTTATTAATGGTCTCGTTGTAGTGCGACCCGTTGGCGGCGATCTTGGTCGTGCCGTAGACGAAGTTGCACATGTCGCCACTCTCGCCGGTGACCAAGTCGCCCCATGCTCCGTTGCTAAACGTAACGTTGGGATCAGACACGCTCTCCGACAGTTCGTGGAACATGATGCTGATGGTTCCATCCCCTCCCACATCGCCGTTGGGCGTGGTGGAGTCGCGATAGATGGCGACATTGCCGTCGCAGCCGGAGGAGCACTGGGCGGGGTTGCCGACAAAGGCATACTTGATGGTTTCCCCGGTCACGATGGAGTTCGACGGACTGTGATAGCCGCAGTATTGCGCGCAGAATGCGCCGAGGGCGGGGTTGGTTTCAGAAACATCCTTGGCGGTGAGCACAAAATAAACTCCATTGGTCTGATCGTTGGGCAAATGGCCGCCCGCGATCGCATTGGAAACGACCGTCTGCAACTCGGCGTCGGTGATCGCCTTGCCCAGCGAATAGTTGTCTTTATAGGAGTTGGTTGTTGGGTTGTAGTTAACGACGTTTTGGATGTGGGCTCCGGTTGTGTCGGAATACGTCGTGTTGACCTTGTAGTTGCCAGTGCCGCCCAGATGCTGCAGGTATCCGTTGATGATGTTCATTGACTTGGTAGGCCAGGTTCCGTAGAACACGACATAAACGTTGGTGGAACCGCTCATCACCGGGCCGCCGCCATAGTAGATGCGGGTGGAGGCCGGCGCTTCGATTCCCGGGGTGTAGATCCTGGTGAAATGGCTGGACGTTTCGGCTTTCTGCGCGAAGGCGCAGCAAGACAGGGATATAGCTAGGGTGAGGATAAGGCTTTTCATGGAACGCTCCTGAGCAAGATTTGGTTACCGCTCGGGCTCCTTGCTTTCTTCGACAGGGAATGAATGCAGGCGGGATTTTGTGAACCACAACGGCCCAGACATAGTGCGTTAGAGGGCTTGCGCGGGTCAAGATGAAAAATCGAATGCGGTGCACCCGTCTTTTCACTTCAAACCAGTTCGCTTCAAACCAGTTCGCATCAAATCAGATTGAGAGTTGGTGCGTCTAACCACGGTAGGCCTGGCCGCGCGGTCCGCTGGGTAGTGGTGCAGTTTGGCTTACGCATTAGGCCGGTTAAGCGGGAGATCCTTCGCTGCGCCTGAAAAAACGGCTACGCTCAGGATGACAAAGTCGTGTAAAGGCCAAACTGCCCCACTATCTGCCGCTGAAACAACGCTCGGACGAGGCCTGCAAATGGGTATAATGTTAAGGGTTTCTGAGTTTTCGGAGGAAGTGGTCTTATGGATTCGGGCGCAATGTGGACGCGCATTCGGGCTCATCGCTGGGCCTATACATTCAGCATTCTGGCAACGCTCTCACTCGGCATTTTGATCGGGACCGTCGTCTCCTACGGCGTTAAGGGCAAAGAAGGACAGAAGAGCGACGCGACGCCGCTTACGCTGCCGGCGCCGCAGCAACTGTCGAACACCTTCTCGCAGATCGCGAAGCAGCTGGAGCCGAGCGTGGTCAACATCAACACGGAATCGACCATCAAGAACGTCCGCCGGCGGCGCGGTGGCCAGGACGACCAGGAAGATCCCAACGGTGGCGGCGGAGGGGCGGACGACTTTTTCAACCGCTTCTTCGGAGGTCAGGCTCCGGATACGGGGCCAATTCGTGAGCGGTCTTTGGGATCGGGCGTCATTGTTGATTCCAAGGGATTCATCGTTACCAACCGGCACGTGATCGACAAAGCCGACCGCATCCGTGTGCGCTTTGAAGACGATCCGCCGGGCGTGCAGCACGACGCGAAAGTCATTGGCGCCGATCAGGAAACCGATCTGGCGGTGATCAAAGTCGATATCGACCGCACACTGCCGGCCGCGAAGATGGGCAACTCCGACAGCATGCAGGTTGGCGATTGGGTGCTGGCTGTGGGCAGTCCGTTTGGTTTGTCAGAGACGGTCACGGCCGGAATTGTTTCGGCCAAAGGCCGCGACATCGTTCCCAACCGGCAGTTCCAGACTTTCATTCAGACCGATGCGGCCATCAATCCAGGCAATTCGGGTGGACCGCTGGTCAACATGAACGGCGAAGTCATCGGCATCAACACCGCGATTCTGAGCGAGACCAATGCCTATGCAGGCGTGGGTTTCGCGCTGCCTTCGAAGACGGTCGTCGATGTTTATAACCAATTGACCGGGCCGGAGCACCGCGTATCTCGCGGATCGATTGGCATCATGTTCGATGCGGTCGAGAATCCCGCGATCGCTCGCGTTTATGGCTCCGGGTTTGGCGTCACTATATCGAGCGTTGTGGCTGGCAGTCCGGCTGATCAGGCAGGATTGAAAGTCGGCGACACTATCACCACTGTTGACGGCAAGAAAGTCAGCAAAGGCTCGGAGTTGGTGGCGGACATCGCCTCGCGCAAGGCGGGGTCGAAGGTGAGCCTTGGCTTCCTGCGCAACGGGAAGACACAGGACGCTAGCGTAACCATCGCCGAGCGCTCCAAGCTGTTTGCGGCGCGGTTGGGCGACGAGCAGGATGACAGCGAAGACAGCACGCCCAAGCAGAGCAAATTTGGCGTGACCGTACGCAAAGTCACTCCTGAAATGGCCGACCGCCTGGATATGCCTGCGGGCAAGGGGGTGATAGTGCAGGATGTGAAGCCGCGCTCGTTTGCCGAGGATGTAAACCTAGGCCGCGGAGACGTCATTCTGGAAATCAATAAGCAGCCGGTGAACAGCGAAGAAGAGTTTGCCAAAGTCGAGTCGAGCTTGAAGAGCGGCCAGGACGTAGTCTTCCTGGTGCGGCAGCGCGGCTCGCAACGGCAGGATGGAACCATCTTCGTAGCCGGAACACTTCCGTAACCTGAATTGGCCCAACGGGAACTGGCACTGGACTCCTTCATCGGGGATGATTACAGTGTCAGTTCTCTGTTGGGCTTTAATTTTTGGTGCGGGATGAAAGTGGTGGATTAGAGCTTGAAGGCTTTGGGCACAACCCGGAATGCGCGGCGATGTACAGTCTGCGTAGTTCTTTTGGCCTGCGCAAGTCTTGCGGTAGCGCGGCAACAGGATTCGACGGCTGACACGTCGGCGAAGGCCAAGGCTACAGTTAGCAGTCACAAGCACAAGACTTCGTCGAAAACTGCGAGTTTGTCCAGCGACAAGTCCTCGAGCGGAAGTTCGAAATCGTCGAGCGGGAGCCACAGTGCCTCCGGAAAACGATCAAGCTCGCGGAAGAAATCGGTGAAGGCGCGCGGGCAGCAGAAGATCGATTCCGAGCGCGCGCAGGCCATTCAGGAAGCTCTCATCCGCGAACACTATTTGACGGGAGAAGCGAGCGGCACATGGAACCAAGCCAGCGAGGAAGCCATGCGGCGCTATCAAGGCGATCAGGGATGGCAGACTAAACAGGTTCCCGACTCGCGTGCGCTCATTAAATTAGGACTAGGACCGAACAAAGATCATCTGCTGAATCCCGAGAGTGCGATGACGACTGGACCGGATGCGCCGCGAGCCGCTTCGCTTCCCACTGCCTCAACGACCTCTGCTCCGGTGAGCGCAGGAACTGCAACGGACGCGGCGCCCGCCGCGAGTTCCGTGCCGCACGATACTGCCGTGCCGCAGTAGTGTCGCCCGTGATGCCGGAATGAGAATCCACAGAGAATTGCATGATCGCGAACACTCAGCGCTTGTTTTCTAAATTGCTCAGCGCGATGAAGATCAACGTCATTTGCGACGTCGGTTCCATGAACGGGCAAGACGCCCTAGCCTTTCGAGTAGCCGCTCCCAGCGCTACTATCTTCGCCTTTGAACCTAACCCCGAGAACCTGCGCTTGATGCGCGCCGATCCCGCCCTTCGTGAGCAACACATCGAAGTAGTGCCCTTGGCAGTCACTCATTCCGACGGACAGGCAGAGTTCTTCGTCGTCAGGGCAGACTATTCGACAACCAACGACTGGCGAGGGATGAGTTCTCTCCATAGGCGCCCGCACCAAGCCGAACTGCTGACCGCGGTTCCGGTCGAAACCACGAGGCTGGATACTTTCCTCGCCGACAAGTGCTCTCCGGGCACGCGCATGGGCCTATGGGTGGACGTCGAGGGGAAGGCCTACGAGGCCATGGAAGGCGCATCTGGCTTGGTCAAGAACATTCAACTGCTTCACGTAGAAGTCGACACTTCACCTTATATCAGCGCGGATCAAAAGCTCTATCCAGAAGTTCACACTCTTCTCCGCTCAATGGGATTCGCCGAAGTGGCGACAGACGGACAACATACTTCGTTCCAGTTCAATGCACTGTTTGTTCGGCGCGATTTGTCGCGAGCTATGCAATTCAAGGTGAAAATGTGCCTCGCAGAGGGCCGGTTGCGTTTTGTCATCACCAACACCGTTCGGAGAGCGATGCGCTTGTTTAGAAGGGCTTGGCCAGAGGCTTGGATACCGTGACCTGCCGCTTGGTCGGCAACACGCGCGCGCCGTTCGATCCGTGGATACTGAGCGATTTGGCTACTCTGCAATCTGCCAGGTCGCGTGCTAGAATCCGTGTCACACGTCGTAATCTTCGGCCATATGAACTTGCTGAGTTCCGGGAGTGAGTGATGCTTACCCCGGGAGTGTCCGTTATCCTTCCCACGTTCAATCGCCTTACCTACCTTCGGGAAGCAATCGATTCCGTCCTGGCTCAAACTTATACGGATTGGGAACTCATCATCGCAGATGATGGCTCGGCCGATGACACGCGGGCATTCTTGCGTAGCATTCGGGATAGTCGCATCAGGACTCTTTGGCTCGAGCATTGCGGAAACCCAGCAGCGGTGCGCAATAAGGCGCTCGCCGAAGCAAGGGGCTTTTACCTGGCATTTCTGGATTCAGATGATCTTTGGATTCCGCGGAAATTGGAGATTCAGCTCAATCTCATGCGGTCACGCAGCGACCGGCGCTGGAGCTATACGAAGGATCGCCCGATCGACGAGGCGGGCAGTCCTTTGCCCGACGCTCACATTCAACCCTGGTTACCATATGACGGCTTCATCGTTGAGCCCTTGCTCAAGATCGATGCCATCATCGCCACCCCCACTGTTGTTGCCGAACGTAGTTTGGTTAACGAAGTAGGCGGTTTCGACGAGGGACAACACTACGGGGAAGACTACGATCTATGGCTTCGGCTGGCAATGCGTAGTGAAGTCAGCGTCTCGTGCGAACCTCTCGCGTGCATACGCGCTCACTTAGATAACTATAGCCAGGACCGCGTGGCAGCCTACCAGGGATGGGTGAGACTTTATGAAAAAATGGCGGAGATCGTGCCAGAATCACGACTCCGATCGCTCTGCTGGCGCCGACGCGGAGAGAGTGCGCTTGTCTTAGCCAGGCTGTACCAGAACCAGGGAAATCATCTTGCGGCGGCGCGAACCCTGCTTGATGGGTGTACGTACTCGTGGCCATATCTCGGCTGGTGGGGCGGGGCTCTTAAAGTCGTGGCCAGGTCGTTCATACCATCATGGGTCCGATCAACCTATCGGCTGTTGAAGAGGTATCCGTCCACGAAACGTAGATAGAGAATCAGCTGCATCATCGACTTGTTATCAGCGATGACGCTGCGAACGCCGCTATGCTGAGAACCAAAGGGCATGGAGAGAGCAGACGAAAGCCGGGTTATCAGCGAGCCGTTTTTCCGGCGATTCCTGCGCTCCAATTTCCCCTGCGCTCTAGTTTCCGCTCTTGCGGTAGCTTCCGATCAGCGGTCGGGGGAAGTAGGGCAGCGGTTGATTGGTGACGATGGCGCGGGGATTGCCTTCCACCAGCGCTTCGGCGACTTCGTCTCCACATATTGCAGCGGCGGCATCGCGTGCCGCAGAGAGTACGGGCACGCGCTTCTCGGTGTCGTGCGCATCGGTGGCCAGCACGTGTACGGCATTGCGCTCGATCAACCAGTGCGCGGCGCGGCGCACGCGCTCTCCCCAGAATCCTGTCAGCGCGGAACCCGTGACCTGAACCACGCAGCCCTGCTCGGCCCACTCCACCACGCGCTGCGGGCTCTCCCGCAGAATCGGATTGCGCTCGGGATGCGTGATCACAGCGGTGATGCCGCAGTCTCCAAGTTTGAGAAAACAATCGGTAGTCTGCACCGGGACGCCGTAATTGCTCAACTCAACCAGCATGTAGCGTGAATCGCCGATAGTGTAGCGCGCGGGATTCGCCAGCACGTCTTGCATGTTGTCGTAAGAAAGATGAAAGTCGCAGCCCAGGATCAGCTTCGGTGCGTCGCCGATCAGACCTTGCAGGTGATCGAGCAACCCTTGCAGATAATTACGATCGTAGTGATAGCGATCGTTGGCGTGGGGTGTGGCCACCTGATGCGTGATGCCGTCGGCGGCGGCGGCGCGGCACATAGCAACCGAAACGTCCCATGATTTGGGCCCGTCGTCTACTTCCGGAAGAATGTGGGAATGAATATCAACCACGTGTACGAACCCAATTCCAGGAACTCAATCTTAGAAACACCAGCATGCCAGCGATAGTTGCCCGTTGTTTAAGATTTAAGCAGATTCGCGGAGAAAGAGAAAGCGTTTGCCGTCACCAGATCGTGGGAATCGCGCGCGACTTGCGAATTTGTGCGTCCGCTGTCACGAGCGTAAGTCCATTCACGAGAGCGGTCGCTCCGATGATGCGGTCGGCTGGATCTTTAGGGTAACCGCCGGGAAGCGAAGACGCTCCGACACAGATGCGGCTGGTAATGGGCAGAACCACGAAGCGCTTCTCGACTTCAGATAGAAAGGATTCCAGGCTGCCAACGAGGCCAATCTCCTTCTTGCGAAATAGCGTCGAGAGTTCATACAGCGTGAAATCGGAAATAGCCATTCCTCTCTCTGCCTGTCGCGCATTCTCAATTGCGGCCCTCGCAGTCTTCGAAAGCCGCATCTCGTCCCCTGCCAGCCAGACGACTACATGCGTGTCCAGGAGGATCAATAAAGGTCTCCCCATTCTTCCGGAGTCAATATCGGAGACACGATATCGCCATGAATGGTTACTTTGCCTTTGAAGAAGCCAAAGATGTCGTCCTTCTGTTTCTCAATCGGGACGAGCTTAGCCACCGGCTTGCCGCGTTTGGTGATGACTACGGCTTCACGTTTGGACTGAACTTGGTCCATCACCTTCAGACAATGAACTTTGAACTGACCCGCCGCCATCGTCTTCATTTAAACACCCTTCTGATCATGGTCATTTTACCATAGTCACGACTTGAGAAAAATAGTTTAGAACGTCCGCGAGCTATGTACTCCCGTACCGCTCGCGAATGAACTCCGCGATCCCCGCATAAGCTTTGGTCAGCGTCTGCTCATCCGGCAGAAACACGATGCGGAAGTGCTGCGTGCCGGGTTTCTGTCCGAAGCCCGAGCCGTGGACGACCATGACGTGCTTCTGGCGGATCAACTCCTTCACGAAGACTTCGTCGCTCTCGGGTATGTCGATTTTGGGGTAAGCATAAAAAGCCCCGCGTGGAGCGACGCAGCTTACACGCGGCGTCGATTCGCACCATTTCTGCGTGAGATCGCGGCGCGAACGCAGTTTACGCTGCACTTCGACGAGATGATCCTGCGGGCCTTCGAGTGCGGGCTTAATGGCGTACTGCTCGGGATGGTTGGCGCAGAGTCGCGCGCGTAGCAGGCGGTGAACACCTTCGGTATAGGTTTTCACGGCGGCTGCTTCGCCAGAGACGATGCCCCAGCCGATGCGCCATCCGGGGACGAGGTAGTTCTTCGACATGCCGCCGAAGGTCACGCAAGGCACGTCCGGCGCAACTTCACCGAAAGCGATGTGCGGCGTGATATCTCCATTCGAATCGGGAAGAATCAGCTTGTCGTAAATTTCGTCGGAGAAGACGATCAGGTTGTGGCGACGCGCTATGTCTGCGATTTGTTCCAGAATTTCGCGCGTGCACAGCGAGCCCGTGGGATTGTTGGGATTGATCAGCACAATCCCACGAGTACGGGGAGTGAGTTTGCGCTCAATGTCTGCGAGCTCAGGTTGCCATGCGTCGTCTTCGTTCAGGTCGTAGGCATTGAGCCCGATGCCTAGCTTGCATAACACCGCCGAGTAGAGCGGGTAGTCAGGTTTCGGCGTGAGGATATCCTCGCCGGGATTGACCAGGGCGGAGATGCAGAGATCGACGGTCTCGCTTACTCCGGAGGTAACGAAGACATCCTGTACAGTGCTGATGCCTTTCCGTGCTGCCTCTCCGCGAATGGCTTCAATCGCGTCGGGAATCCCGGGCGAGGGCGCGTAGCCGTTCTTGCCGTCGCGCATGGCCTTGTAGACAGCCTCGATAATATGCGGTGGAGTCTGGAAATCAAAGTTGAGCGGGTCCCCGACGTTAAGCGGGAGAACTTTGTATCCCTGCTTGGTGACTTCATCAGCCACGCAGGCTAAGTCGCGGATGGCATAGCGAACATTATCGAGACGGGATGCTGCGGCGATTCCTTGGGCAGGTATGACAGGCATGAGTCAAATTCTAACCGCAGCGAGCGCAGAGGGCGCAGAGAAATCCGCGCTTCAACGCGCAGACACTCGAAGAAAATGTGAGGGGCAACCTTACTTGTTGGAATTGAAATAAAACGAGACTTCTTCAACCGTCTGTGCAGGGGCTGGAGCGTATTTCCATTTCATCACGGCCTCGACACCGTACTGCGCCAGCATTGGATTACCGCCCTTGGTCTCGACCTTGGATACGGTTCCGTTCGGAAGCACCGTGGCCTCCAGCCGAACCTGTCCTTCAAAATGGCCGTTCTGCAAAACGTAAGGATATACGGGCTGATATGAAACCATAACCTTGCGCTTGATCTTAGCCGCAGCTTGGCCGTGCAACCGGGGCGTCGCGCCGCTTAACACAATAACCGTCAGGAACAGAACCAGCGACGTGTATCTAGCGATGACCGCGCGTCGCGCGTAAATCCGATCTACGGAGTTGCAAGGCATAGTGTGGGTACAGGGTGAGAAAACGCCCGTCTGCACCCAAGCTAGGCCCTGAAGTCACAGCTAGCAAGATTACCGATGTACCCAACCGCGCTTTTGTCATCCCTCAAAGGGGCCAGACCCCTATGACGGGTCTAGTCCACGCGGTCGATTTGCGCCTTTTGCAGCTTATCCGAATAGTCCACGTAGATCGCCTTCCACTCCGTATAGAAATCAATTGCTCCGATGCCGCCTTCGCGGTGCCCATTACCCGTAGCCTTTGTGCCGCCGAAGGGGAGATGCACTTCGGCGCCAATCGTCGGCGCATTGATATAGGTGATTCCGGTGTAAAGGTCGCGCATCGCCGAAAACGCTTTGTTCACGTCTTTGGTGTACAGCGACGAAGACAGACCGTACTCGATTCCATTGGCGATCTCGATCGCGTCTTCCAGATCATTGCAAGGAATGATCGAAACGACTGGGCCGAATATCTCTTCCTGCGCGATGCGCATCTTCGGGTCAACGTCGGTAAAGACAGTCGGCTCCATGAAGAATCCGTATTGATAGTCGCCCTTATCCAGGCGATTGCCGCCGCACGCGAGTTTCGCGCCCTCGTTCTTGCCGATGTCGACGTAGCTCAGGTCGGTGCTGAGTTGCCGCTCGTTGACCGCTGGGCCCATTTCGACCGACTCGTCCAGGCCGTTGCCCACTTTCAGTTTCTTCGCCAGTTCGACATAGCGCTCGACGAATTCGCGGTAAACGCCTTTCTGCACAATGATGCGGCTGGTTGCCGTGCATCGCTGACCGGTGGTGCCGAATCCTCCCCACAACCCGCCCTCAATCGCGAGCTCAAGGTTGGCGTCATCGAGGACGATCATGGGATTTTTCCCGCCGAGTTCGAGCGAGCAGTGCTTGAAAGTCTTGGCCGCAATGCCGCCGATAATTCTGCCAACGGCGGACGATCCAGTGAGCGAGACGGCGCGCACATCGGCGTGATCGGCCAGCGGCGTGCCCACTTCAGGGCCGTATCCGGCGACGATGTTGATGACGCCCTTGGGCAGCCCGGCATCGACCAGCGCGCGGACCAGATTAAAAGTCGAGAGCGGAGTATCCTGCGCCGGCTTGATGACGCACGTATTGCCGCAGACGATAGCGGGCAGCAGCTTCCACGACGAAATCGCCATGGGAAAATTCCAGGGCGTAATCATGCCGCACACGCCGATGGGCTGGCGCACCGCCATGGCAAATTTGTTGGGCAGCTCCGACGGCACCGTCGGGCCAAACATGCGGCGGCCTTCGCCAGCGTTGTAGTAAGCGGCGTCGATGGCTTCCTGCACATCGCCGCGAGTTTCCTTCAGTACCTTGCCCATTTCGCGGGTCATGTCGTGGGCGTGCTCTTCCTTGCGCTCAATCAGAATTTCAGCCGCGCGAAAAACAATCTCGGCCCGCCGCGGCGCGGGCACGAGCCGCCACTTGGCAAAGGCTTGCTTGGCGGCGGCGACGGCTGCATCCACGTCGGCCTTGCCCGATTTCTGGAAGATTCCCACCAGGTCGCGCGTATCCGCGGGATTGCGGTTCTCAAAAGTCTCTCCCGTGGAGGATTCAACCCACTCGCCGTCAATAAAATTCTTAAAAACCTTAGTTGGATTGCTATCCCCGAGAATCGCCGGGGTAGTCAAAGTATCGGTTGCCATGATCGCTCCTATGATTGCGTTGAATAATGAATGCCTGAATATTGATGCTACAGCGGGCCAGAGAGATGCCGCAAGGGAGTGTCTCGCTGCGCTGCCTCAGGATGACAGTGCCGTCGGTGGAGGAGACATCCGTAGTGGCTCATTTTGAATTTCTCCGCGAACTCCGCGGCTTTTCTTCGCGTCCTCTGCGGTAAATTCTTTGACTTGCGCGACTGACGCGAGCCTCTAACCGCCGAGTGCACAGAGAAGGGCCGCAGAGTTCGCGGAGAAATTCAAAATGAGTCACTAGCAAGAATTCCATTGAGCAAAGTCGAAGCGGGACCCTATTGTCAGCCAGATGCTAAACGGCGCGCTTCCACGATCACGCATGCATTAATGCGGTTTTTCAGGCAGCCGCGGCGGCGCAGTAATCACGGTCACCTGCGTCGGCGTGAAATCTTTAATTCTTTTATCACACCGAAGTACAAAGCCCTACTACCTCGAAACCTCAGTAAATTCAGTCCCTTCGCACGATTCCGAATACACCTTTGGCACGTTTCTTCGATTATCTGCGCATGGCACAGTCACCCTGCGTTCACCAGCGAAGCCGTGGAACTTCGGTAATCGCCGGTAACTGCGGGAGGCGTAGGAGCAATGAAGTCCCCCAAATTTCTGGCCATGGTTCTGGCCCTGTGTTCGCTGATGGGCCTGGTGGGTTGCGGCGGATTCAGCAATGGCGGCAACACGCAGACCACTACCACCACCACCGTCAACGTGCCTTCCAACTTTGCCGTCGTGGTGACCCCCGCTACGGCGACCGTGGCCAAGGGCAGCACCACGACTCTTACTGCGAATGTTACGGCGCAGGGCGGATTCAGCGATAGCGTGCAACTGGCGCTGTTTGGCTTGCCCTCGGGCGTAACCGCCAGCTTCAGCTCCAGCACGGTGAGTGGATCGGGAACGCCGACAATCTCCGTCGCGGCGTCGGACAGCGCGGCATCCGGGACTTATACTCTTACGTTATCGGGAACGAGTGGGACGACGACGCACAATACCAGCTTCAGCTTGGCCGTGACGGGCACGGGAATCACTCCCGATTTTTCAATCTCAACCAACCCGAACCAGCAGGCGATTGGAGTCGGTGGAACTGAGACATTTAGCGTAACTGTGATCGCTCTTAACGATTACATGGAAACCGTGAACCTGACAGCGAGTGGATTGCCGTCGGGAATGACCGCGAGCTTCAGTCCTGCATCGATCACCGGTTCGGGCATTTCTACGCTGACCATCACGACCGACAGCACTGCCGTTGCGGGTACTTCTACGCTGACGGTGTCTGGCGCCGGAAACAGCGTTAGTCATAGCGTGACCGTCGGCGTTACGGTGACGACGACTGCTCCCCCGCCTGACTTCGCGCTTACGGTTGCACCGACAACACAAACGATTGCAGTTGGAGATAGTACGAGCGTCGCAGTCAGCGTCACGCCTGCAAATGGATTTAACGGTACTGTGGCCCTGGCGGAGAGCGGGATGCCAGCCGGAATGGATGCAAGCTGCAGTCCGGCATCGATCACAACCTCAGGTAGCTGTACTTTAAACATTTCCACCAACAGTTTGGCGGTCGCGGGAACTTATATTCTTACCGTGACTGGGACCAGCGGCACGCTGAGCCATAGTGGAGCAGTCACCATTGTGGTCACACCGCTGGTGCTTACGCCGGATTTCTCGATGTCGGCGACTCCAAGCTCGCAGACCATTCTAGCCGGGAGTAGTGCAACATACACAGCCAGCGTTGTGGCGCTTAATAACTTTACGGGCGTGGTTGCAATGAGCGCATCCGGATTGCCGACGGGTGTGACGGCGAACTTTGCACCTGCGACCGTAACCGGCTCGGGAAGCTCAACCCTCACTCTTACGTCAACGAGTTCGACGGCGGCCGGAACGTATTTCGTCAGTTTGACGGGAACCAGCGGCACGCTGGTGCATAGCATGAACGTCGCGCTGACGGTGACTGTGACTCCTCCTGACTTCGTGCTCGCCGTGGAGCCTTCATCGCAAACCGTGGTGACGGCAGAGAGTACCAGCGTCGCTGTTACCGTTACACCCACGAACGGATTTACAGGCACGGTGGCCCTGGTGGAAAGCGGTATACCGGCGGGAATGGACGCCGCTTGCTCTCCAGGATCAATCACAACTACGGGCAATACTGCGGGTAGTTGCACTCTTAACATTTCCACCAACACTACGGTTGTGGCGGGAACTTATACGCTGACGGTAACGGGTACCAGCGGCGGGCTAAGCCATAGTGGAGCAGTCAGTATTGTGGTCACACCGCTGGTGCATACGCCGGATTTCGCGGTGTCGGCGACCCCAAGCCTGCAGACTATTAAGGCGGGAAGCAGCACAACGTACACGGCCAGCGTTGCGGCACTCAACAGCTTTACAGGTGTGGTCACGATGAGCGCATCCGGATTGCCGACTGGCGTGACCGCGAGCTTTGCCCCCACCACCGTGACAGGCTCGGGAAGCTCAACGCTCACTCTTACGTCGACAAGTTCGACCGCGGCGGGAACATATTCCGTCAGCTTGACCGGTACTAGCGGAGCACTTGTGCATAGCATGAACGTCGCTCTGACGGTGACTCCGGCGCAGTCGAACTATACGACTTGTACCGACAAGTTAGGCAACAGCCAAATGGCGCCGAACTGGCAGTCGCCATTGTTCGTCAGCAACTATCAAGCGGCGATTCAGGCGCTGGTGGCCCACTACACGGGCAACCACAACGTCGGGTACATTCGCATTGGTCTGGGACGCGGAGGAGAGATCAACCTGCCGGACGGATGGGATGATTCGACTTCCGGGGCCTGCTACGACGCCTACACGACGAAGTGGGGATACACCATAGGCGGCAGTAGCACCAGCAGTTCCACATGGAATACCTATCTGGCCACCATGGTCGGCTTTGAATCTCCTTTGAGTACACAGACGCTGCCGTTGTTGGTCAGCATCACTCCAGTGAACGGATCGGGCTACCAAACAGATGACTTTATCGCGCCGCTCGCGGTGCAGAATGGGCTGAGCTACGGAAATCAGGGATTGCAAGCGTCCGACATCACGAACTTCGCCGGTGGGGGGATGTGCGGGGCCGATTGGTGCAATCTGTTTGCGACTGCTCCGCCGCAAATCTCGGAGTTACAGACCCTGGGGCAGAGTTGCCCGACTGGCACCACGTGCGTGGACTCGCTCTCCACCAGCACGGGGACGCTGGAACCGCTGCTGCCTTTTGCTGTTGCACGCGGCGCCAACGATATCGAGCTCTATTATGCGGATTGGCTGATTGCCTACGATCCGAACGATCCCAATCACGCGGCGTTTGGAACTTCTTATAGCGCGGCGATTCAGGCGGCGTCGGCGTCGGCAACCATGCAGGTGCTGTTTCCCGATCCAACTAATCCGGATATCGCAACTTACCTGATGACGAACCCGGCCGTGACGGGAGCGGTGATCAGTGTGGACTGGTCGGACATCGAACCCAACGCCGCCGGAAGCTTCGACTGGACCATTACTGACGCCACAATCGCTCCCTGGATTGCTGCGGGCAAGAAAGTGAATCTGGTATTGCAGAACTTGACTTACGGTGGCGCTGAGACCTGCCCGTCCAGCGGAAACGGTTCGCACGGAGTAGCCGGAACAGACAATTGCGCGATGCCGGCGTGGATGTGGACGGTGCTGAAGTAGGGGTTAGCGGATGTCCTGGCTAAGCCCTCCAGCGCTCTCTATTTGTTGCAGCTTGCCGCAGTACGAGCTACTGCGGGCAGGGGCAGATGCCGTATACGTCCAGTTCGGTCTGCGTGCCTACATACGCTTTGCCGTTTACCACCGTCGGTACGGCGAACTTGACGGCGGGACCGGCCAGATCGCGGGTGGCATTGGTGGCGCTGGTGTAAAGCTCGACGTGCAGGTTGGTGGCAGTGTAAGCGTGGAGGACTGCGTTGTTAACCCCTTTCTCGTTATCTACTACTTCGGGCCGCTGAATGGTCCAGACGATGCCTTGTTTGCCGACATTGGCGGAAACAAATGGAGTGGGGCCGGCGAGGTAAGTCTCAGTCGACTTCGATGTGGTCGATCCCAGCAAGCCATTGGTTAGCTGGTACTGGCGCAGATTGTCTCCGGTGTTTACCGACACGGATCCGCCGATGTAGATGTTGTTCTTGACGCTGGTGCTGTAATAAGCGGCCGAACTCCAGAAGCCGACCGCCGCAGTAGTAGGAACGGTCTGCACGCCGCCTCCGAGTCCGCCCATGTTGTCTGCATTGACCAGATAGATTGGATTCGCGGTGTCGCAGGCGGGCACGTCACCTTTGCCTGCGATGACAATCAAGTTTGGCACGGTGCCGGATTGCGGGGGCAGAAGCACGGGGCCGCCGGAGCCGAGATCGGTGTCCGTGGTCTGGCGGCAAGCTTCATCGGGTGGAGTGAAGTAGTCTATGACCTGCACAGCGTAACCACCGGATCCGTTCGATACCAGGTTGAGTTTTACGATGCTGTCGCCGTAGTTGTTGCCGCCGACGTTGACGTCGAAGGTGCCGTCGCCGACGGAGACGAAGACGTTGCCGTTAGCATCGCCCGATACGCCGCCGCCGCTGCCCCAGATGCCGCCGCCGCCGGTGGTGTTCTTGGGATGAGGAGTCGCGGTCCAGTCGGCGAGTTGCGCTAGATTGGAGGCGTCAAAAGCAAGCATCATGCCGTTGCCGGAGAATCCAATCCACAGAACGCCTTGCGAAAAGCCTGATGTGGGCTCGAGCAGAATGCCGGGTCGCTGTCCGTCCTGCAAGGGATTGAAAAGGCCGTTGGTAAACTGGCAGCCCATACGGCCGGTGACGTAGATTGCGCTGCAAATGGTGGTGGGCGTCAGTTGGTCGAGGCCGGTTGTGATGTCGATGGCGTGCAGGCGCTCGACGTAGTAAGGGTTGGTGGTATTGCCGTTGACGATTTCTTTGGTGCGCGCCACCAGGTACATAGTGTTGGTCGCGAGATTAATGGCAGGCGTACCGGTGATGCCAACAGTCGGATAGATAGTGCAGGCCGCGTGGTGATCGAGGCAGGGAACCGGAATTACGGTCGTGCCGTTGACCAGGCTGGTGTACCAGAGCGGATTTGGGTTCAGCGTCTTGCTGTCGGCGTCGAAGGCATAAATTCCATCGGCTTCAGTCGCGACGTAGAGAACGTTGTGAGTCGATCCGTTGATGGTGACGTTCGGGACATACAGTGGCTGGGCATAAATGTTGCCGTCAGTAGTCCAGGAAAAGACTTTGCCGAAATTAGTAGCGTTGACGCTGGTCGTGGTGAGGATCGTTTCCTGAAGGTTTTGGCCGAGACGGCTATTACCGTTTTGATAAGTGACGATTGCGGGCGGAGTTGCCGGTGCCTGAACGGCTGCGGGAGGAAAGCCGTAAACGGTCAGAACTGTGGAGACAAAAAGTATCAGGAGTAACGAGCGCTTCATGACAAGAAATCCTCTCAATATTTTTTCCGCATCAAAGTTAGAAATTCCAGCGAATCCCGTCGATCAAGAAGTTCTAGGTTCCATTCCCTTCGATAAGGACATTTTGCGGACTGCCGCCGCCGGTATCGGTGACGGTGATGGCGGCGTTCAGCTCGCCCGTGAGTTGCGGATTAAAGATGACATTGATGGTGCAGCTTGCGCCCGCCGCCAGAGTACCTGTGGTGAGCGGACAAGTAGAGGTGGATGCGATGGAAAAGCTGCTGACACGCGTACCGGTGATGCGGACGGAATTGAGCGTGACCGGCGTGGTACCAATATTCGAGACCGTAATCGTCTGTGGCTGGCTGGACGTGGCCTGATTGCCGAAATTGAGGCTGGTCGTCGAATAGCTCATGACTGTACCGACGCCAGTGAGGGCGACGGTTTGGGGACTGTTCGAAGCGTCGTCGTTGATGGATAGCGAGCCCGTCTGCGTTCCCACTTTGGTGGCGGTGTAGGTAACGTTGATAGTGCAGCTTGCGCCAGTGCTCAGGGTGGAGGCGCAGGTGTTGGTTTCGCTATAGGGGCCGCTGGTCGCGATGCCGGAGATGTTCACCGTGGTAACGCCAGTGTTGGTCAAGGTTGCAGCCTGCGAAGCGCTGCTGGTGCCGACTAGTTCCACCCCATAAGCCAGACTGGCAGGCGTTAAGGAGACGGAACTCGAACTACCGATGCCGGTGAGGGCAACGTTTTGCGGGCTGTTCTGCGCGCCGTCAGTAAACGTGAGCGTAGCTATCCGGGATCCCGTGGCGGAGGGAGTGAAGGTCAGGGTTACCGTGCAGGAGGCTCCCGCGGCGAGCGTAGTGCCGCAGGTATTGCCGGTCTGAGAATAGTCGGCCGCCGCGGTTCCGGTCACGCTAACTGGGGAGATGCTGAGGGTAGCAGTGCCGCTGTTGGTGAGGGTGCTGGTGAGCGGACCGGTAGTCAGTCCAACCGGCTCGCTGCCAAAGTTGAGGGCCATGGGCCATGCCTGATCGCCTGGAGCGAACTTGAAGACGACCGCGTTGGTGGAACCCCTCAGGGTCTGCTGAAAGGAACCGGGGGTGACCGGAAAATTTGTGGAATAGGTGCGGCCAATAATGTAAGCGTTGCCGATCTTGTCGACCGCCAACACGAATGCGACGTCCACCCCGCTACCGCCCAAATAGGTGGAATAGAGCAATCCCGTTCCCTGAGGATTCAGGATGGTGAACATGGTGTCATAGTTGCCGGCGTTCGCAGGCTGAAAAGCTCCCGCGGTCACGGGATAATTAGTGGAACTGGTTCGGCCCGTGATGTAAACGTCATTCATGTTATCCAGGCCGAGGCTGAAGCCAACGTCGTCGCCTGAGCCGCCCAGATAGGTTGAGTAGACGGGCTTTACGCCTTGAGGGTTCAACTTGGTGACAAAGGCATCGCCGCCGGCGTTGGTGCAGTCTCCCCCAAAGGTTTGCTGAACCGCTCCGGTAGTGACTGGGAAGTCGTTGGCGCAAGTGTAGCCGGTGACGTAGACATTGCCGGGAGTA
>Ga0207032_1154_pt1 | contig 18102 bp, 17 predicted proteins | sample Alteio_BWMinCont_38_FD_153308 | JGI IMG/M metagenome (GOLD analysis project Ga0207032, IMG submission 153308) | Enriched cells from forest soil in Barre Woods Harvard Forest LTER site, Petersham, Massachusetts, United States -... | ecosystem: Environmental > Terrestrial > Soil > Temperate forest >... | reverse complement strand
GGATCACGGCTTGCGGAAAAAAGCCAACCAGATCGATTATCAGCGGCGTATCTTCGCCTGGTTCGGCCATTACCTGAAGGACGAAACCGCCGCGGCGTGGATCAGCAACGGCGAAAGTTTCCTCGACCACGAACGCGAACTGAAAAAACTAAAAGCCGGCGATACCAAAGCTTCCGCTGGAAACAACTGAACCGCAAACGCGGCGCGTCTGTAGGTCCAGAACCTAAAGGAGTTGCGGAGAGATGTTTTTCGTCACCGCGACGGCATAGGCGCGACTGACGGGGTTGGAGCCGAAAACTCACAATTTTTATAACACGGAAAAGAGAAATGTCAAGTTATATATGCAAGTGGTACATACAAAAAGCGTTTGGGGAATACAAATGCACGCTAGGAACGTTTGAACGTCCGCGCGTCGGAACGTTGAAAAGAAGGAGGATAGGCAAAAACGCATCCGATTAGAACGTTTTGGAGCAAAACTACTTCGGAAATGGGCCGGCCATGATAGGCCCGGAGAGCACGGGCTCCCAAGACTGCTTGCAATGAGCGCATTGCACTTCGCGGCGAGCAGCATTACTGGTGCCGGAATGGGTGTCAACGGCAATGGAGTTTTTCCTGCGGCAGTGGGGGCAGGTTACATCAACCAAGACGCTGAGTGGGGCGGTTTCTGCCTCTGGTTGAGTTCGCTGGTCTGGCGCTCGGCGAGGGCTACCTGCAAGGGGCTGCGTTTTCTTGCCGGCGCGCTTTCTGTCGTAGAGGACTTCATCCGCACGTGCAAGCATGTCTTCAGGCCGCTCACCCAATTCGTACTGCTTCCACCCGGCGGAAAACGTAATCGGAATTCTTTGGCCCTGCCAGTCGACCTCCAATGAGCCAAGACGTCCGAGCACAAGTTGCAACTGCCGCGAGGTACACTCCGGAAGCAGAACGAGGAATTCGTCGCCGCCCAAGCGCACTGCCAAGTCGCCGCCGCGAATCACGTTATTCAGACGGGCGGCAAATTCCTGGAGTACCAGGTCGCCGACGGGATGGCCGTAGGTATCGTTGATGTGTTTGAAATCGTTTAGGTCTAACGTGAGTATGGTGAGGGGGTGGCCCTTGCGCTCCGAGCGGGCCACTTCGGCAGCCAAGCGTTGCTCGGCAAAGCGCCGGTTATACAGTCCGGTCAAGGGATCGACCATGGCAAGATTGCGCAGCAGGTCCGAGTGGCCCTGCTTCTCGGCAAGCTGGCGGCGAAGTCTTTTGATGAGAATTGCCTGCGAAATCGCGTAGATGTTAAAAAATACGACCAAGGCGATCAAACCAAGAACGCGATCGGCCTCAGTGATCCGTAAAATGGCTTCGGCCTTCCGGTGCACTGACGGGAAACTCAGAGCCAGGATCGCAAAGGTGAGGAGAAGGGCCACAAAGGTCGAGTAACCCCAGACCCACCAATCGCGCTTTTCAATTTTCTGCAATTCACGCGCGAGTTCTTGATCCCTTGCCTGGGCGGAGGCAGCGATGGGAGATATGCGGGGGTCATTCATTGAGTGGGATTGAGGGCTAGTACTGCCCCGACTCAGCTAAACTAGTCTGTAGAGGTTACCGGGTCAAGAAAGTTTCATTTTGGCATTACAAGTTGGTTACTTACAGACGGGAGTTGCTGCCAGGTTGGTCCACCCGCTTGAGTTTTCGTTAACATATTTATAATGAATCACTTACGCAGGATCGGCAGGGCTTAAAAGTCCTATTTGGCTGGTACCCCTGTCCCATTGGCCAGATTGGTGTGTTCTGAGAAACTTACGTTGACCGAAATATGGTTTCAATCTTCATCCTCGTGTTCGCAGGGTTCGCCCTGGTGAAATTCGGAATCGCGCAATGGCGTGCGATCTGGATAACCACGGCGAATCAGCCGCTGTCAGAGTCGCTGCAACTGACGGCGGGGATTGACGGAGCGCGCGTTGGAGCAACGGATTTCAGCACACTCATAAATTTGTGCAATGAGTTGTCCCCTGATTTGAAAAAAGAAGAGCCCCTGGCTGAGGGAAGTGTCGGTTTATTACCGGGCGGTTGAGAAACTGGAACAGACTTTCCGAGCGAAGCTTCCGGCCATTTCAGCGTGGGCAAAGAGTGAAATGCAGATCTGCTCGCGCTATGTTGCAGTGGTCCTTGACCAAAGCCTGTCCGTGAGTATGGATCGGCAATTCGCCACGCGGGCCGACTGACCTCAGCCGGGGAGAGACCATCCAACACACAAACAGTGTTTACACGGGTTGAACTTCCGCGAGTGCAAGGCGATTGCGTCCCTGGCGCTTAGCGGAATAAAGAGCCGAATCTGCTTGGGCCACCAGGCGGTTGAAGTCTGGAACCTGCGTTCCCACAAAGCCTGCAAGCCCAAAACTTGCGGTCACGGTGAGAATGTTGCCATCGAAATTGAATTTGGTGGCCTCCAGCTGTTTCCGGACACGGTCTATCACCACCTTGGCGTTGTCCTCGGTTGCGTGAGTCAGCACAAGAAGAAATTCCTCACCGCCGATGCGGCCGCAAATGTCGCTCTGTCTAGAGTTCGTTCGCAAAATGTCAGAAAATGCCTTGAGAACGGTATCGCCTGCATCGTGTCCATAGGTGTCATTGACAGCCTTAAAATGGTCCAGGTCGGCTAGCGCCACCCAGAAGGAGAAGCCGTACCTGGCTGCGCCGCTCAGTTGCCGCGTTGCCCAGTCTTCAATGGCGCGCCGATTAGGCAGGCTGGTCAGAGCATCCGTGAGGGCGAGTTCTTTCAGTAGGATATTCTTGGCTTCAATCTCTTGTTGGAGCTCAATGATTCTGCGGCCCACTCCCACACGAGCTATAAGTTCTTCCTGATGAAAGGGTTTTGTAAGGTAGTCGTCGGCCCCGGCTGCCAAACCCTCTACTACACTCTCCTTCTCAGACTTGCCGGTCAGAAGGATGATATAGGTGTAGGATGCATGTGGTCTGGACCGAATGTGCTGGCAGACTTCGATGCCCGTCAGATCGGGCATAATCCAATCGACAATCACTAGCGAGGGATGATTCTCCCCGAAGAGCTTGAGGGTTTCATGCCCGCTTTTTGCGAAGATCAAGGAATGGTGTTTTTCAGAGAGGGCGTGCTCAACGAGCTTGCGGGAAACGGCTGAATCGTCAGCGACCAAGACTTTGATCTGTTGTCCGGCAGCTTTCATCTGGTCCCCACAAAGCTATTCTAACGCCTGCGTTGCTTCGAATACCGTCCGGCAGTTGGCAGTCCATGCCCCAAAGTACAACTCCTTTCACATCCGCATGGACTGGTTCTCAAACTGAACATCCGACAGAGGACCAATCGGCCGGCGGAAAACTTACGGGCCAGAAGTGGGGAGCCGGAGACTCAAATTCAAAGGCAACCGAAAAACGGCCCAGTTCCGATGCCTCCACGCGCACCACCCTGCCAGACGCAACGATTTCGGTCCTTACGTTACTAAGACGGATCTTCTGTCCTCGAACTAGCTCCATCCCGACGTCCAACAGGCCGCCATGAGCGTTGACCACTAGGGTGTGGGCTTCAATGTTAATTCTCTTGCCCTCTGGCATTCTGGCTGATAGCCCGACTGGGACGCGGAGGACGACCCGCTCGCTTCTGCGGCGGTTTCTTTCCTCCAGTGTATTAGTGGTTCTATCTGAACTCGATTTGGCGACGTCCTCTGGCATGTTGCTCCGTTCTCCTGATGGACAGGTGTCGCTGGATTACCCAGGATCCTGTCATCAGGCCAATCGCCGTGATGGTCGCACCAGCGACAAGGAGAAAGTCCATGTACCATTCGGAGTTGGCAGTAGATTCGTGCAGGAGGTAGGCCCCGGCCAAGAGGAAGAGGGCCGGCAAGACTATCCCAAGGGTGCGATCTTTTCTCATTGATGCCTGGCCTAATGCCGCTTAGCTATTTCGTGAGAAGGTCTTAATCGTGTAAACATATCTACTTTAACTATACTTCTGTGTCATAACAAAAGAATAGATGTTGACTCGTGATTAAAAGTACAACAAGGGATTTTTCATCTCTATGTGTGCGGAACATCCAAGCCAGGTGGGGGGCGCCGGGCGAAAGGTGGTAAGGGACAAGTTGGGGGTGGAAAGGAGGTGCGGGAGGGGTATGATTTGAGGGGAAGAAGGAAAAGTGCTGGAGGAGAGCCATAAGATGGATGAGGAAAAGTCAGTGAACCCACGTTCGAGCGAGTCGGCAAAGACGGGGAAAAAGATGTGCTCGTGCGGGCACCGCGCCAACAAGCACGCCGCATTCAAGTATGCCTGCCAGGCGCCGGGTGGCTACAAAGGGTTCTGTCCGTGCATGGTGTTCATTCCGAAAGGTCAAGGAGGAGGCAAAAAGCAGTTCCCACGGTTAATGCCAAGCGCGAAGAAGTGAAAAGTAGAACGCGGGCGAAGACAGGCCCTCCGAGAAGGCATGATCCCGTACCATCTGGCACGCCTTTCCCTTCCGCAGTATCGTGCTTCACCTTCAGGAAAGAACCCACCGTATAGAGAAGGTGCCGAACTCTCCGCGCAAATTGTTCATGAAAGCAGGCAGGGCGGGAAGGGTTTCAGTTGTCAGTAGGAGAAGAATTAAGACAGAGGACACAGAGAGCAGTGCACACGGAGAAGAGGGAAGCTCAGAAGAACCGGGCCAGCGGGGGCTAATTCGCGAGCCGCGGGGGCTTGCGCGAGGGCTCAGCCTAAGGCGAGGACTTGCCAATGGGGAAGAGGGTAGGCTCGGCGGGGGGAGTGGTGGCGATGGCGTCGAGTTCGGGGTAGTGCTGACGGAGAGGCTCGGGGACTTTGACTTTGGCGCCTTTGAGAATGTGGATGAGTTGGAGGGCGTTTACGACGGCCTTGCCTTGGAAATGGTTGTTGGTGACGACGAAGGTGTCGCGAGCGTGTTCGGAGACTTTGCGAACGCGGGTGATCCAGGGAGCGAGCTCTTCAGTGGAGTAGAGATAGTTGTAGCGCTCGTGAGCGGGGACGGCGCTGTCGTCGGAGAACCAGGTGTCGTAGCGGCGGCCATGAAGACGGACGTAGCCGACGGGAGAAGTAGCTTGGGCCGAAGGAGCGAGAGAGCGGCCGATGATGGGCTGGTCAATGTTGCAGAAGCCGGCGCCGTGTTCGCGAAGGAGAGAGAGCGTTTCGGGAGAGTTCCATGTGTCGTGGCGGACTTCGGCGACGAGAGGGTAATCCCGAAAGCGGAGGAGAACGGCGGAGAGATAGGCGGTTGTTTCCCTGGTGCGATGAAAAGAAAAAGGAAATTGAAGAAGGATGGCACCGAGTTTCCCGGCGGCGCGAAGAACGTCGAAGCCGGCGCGGACGGTGCGTTCGTCGTCGGCGGTGGCGCTGGGATCGTGGGTGAATTTTTGCCAGAGTTTGGCGGTGAAGACGAAGCGGGGGTTGGCCGAGACGAGATCGATCCAGTGGGCGGCAAAATCGGGGCGGAGAGGCTGATAAAAGGAGGTGTTGATCTCAATAGTGTCGAAGAATTCTGCGAGATAGGCGGCTTCGTGGAAAACTTTGGGGCGGCGCGAAGGATAAACGTAGCCGGCCCAATCCGGATACGACCAGCCGGCGGGGCCGATGCGCAGAGTGCGCTCGGGCGACGGAGAAGAGTCCAGCGAAGTATGCCCGGCGACGGAAGGCGAGGAAATGTGAGTCACGCTGGAGGGGGCTGGAGGTTTTCGTGTGCGGCGCGGCATGGAGATAGCGCAGCGGATGCGCTGGGAGCAGAGTAGAGGGAAGGGCGGAGAAGTGTCAACGCGGCCGAAGGTGAGAGGCGGTTGCGGCAGCGGTTGGGGGCTGCTATGCTTTTGGTGATGTGGAGCGAAAGCAGTTCCGCGTCCCGCCTTCCTTCTTCACAATGTCCTACAGGTGCACCCATGAAACTGTCCATTAGTTATAAGCACGTCGAACTGCAAAAGCCGGTCGAAGACGAGGTCGAGCGGCACATCAGCAAATTGCAGAAATTGCTGAAAAGCTATTCTCCCGACCTGGTGCTGTTGCACGGCGGGTTTTCCATCAATCCCCGCACAGAGGAAAACTCGTGCACGCTGAACCTGTCGCTGCCGTCGGGAACGCTGCATGCCACCGGCACCGGCGCGGCGGCACGGGCCAGTTGCAAGAAAGCGTTCGGCGAGTTGGAAGCGCAGGTGAAAAAACACCAGTCCAAGCTGCGCAAAGATTACGAATGGAAGAGGAAAAGGCGCCCGAGTTTGCGCGCGGAAGCGATTTCCTGAGACGTCACGCTGCCACCTGTAACACGTGCCGGCACGGGAGCCTGAAACAGCGGATCAATCCGCACGGCGCCAGTAAACCCCGTCTATCCTTGGGCTAGGGCACACCAGATAAGAGCCGTTGGGCTATATACCGGCGATGCCTTTATTCACCAATATTTTGACTTCGACGCGACGGTTCTCCGCTCGTCCCGCCTTCGTCTCGTTGGGTGCTGTTGCTCCATATTCTCCCATCGCACCCGGCGCGACGATATGCCGTACTGGCACACCTCCCTGCTGCATCAAGAAAGTTATCACCGCTTTTGCGCGTCGCTCGCTTAGTTCCGTGTTCATTGTGGCGCTGCCAGTCGAGTCCGCATAACCCGTCACCTCGATGATGTATCCGGTAAGTCCTTTCGCGGTTTGTGCTAGTTCTTTGAGCTCTTCCTGGTCTTTCTCGGAAATCTTGACGCTAGCAACATCGAATTTCACGGTTGCTTCGCCCTTCACATCATATTCCGCCAATGCGGTAAAGCGATTTGTGTTCTCTTCGATGTCTTTTATGTTTTGTTCCGTTTGCTGTCTGTTTGCCGCAATATTCTGCTGATTTGCCGCGATATCCTGCTGATTTGCTGCGATATTCCGCTGATTGGCGGCGATGTGTTTCTTGTGGCTCTCAATGGCCTGCATGTTTGCAGCGACCTGCTCTGCGGTGGGCTGCAAGCCGGCCTGGATCATCTCGGCCGTTTCGAGGTCATCTCCATCTACAGTAATCGTTTTCGCAACTACCCGCCCCTGACTATCGGGCACCCCGTCCACTCTCACTTTGAGTCCCGGTATCAGCACAGTATCTGCCATTTCTTCTTTGGCCAGACCAAAGAGACCCCTATCGTCCTTCGTTCTTGTGTCGCCGGTTAGGACCACGGTAACGTTTCCATTCGGCCCGCTAACGATCAAGGTTTCCCCCGTTCGAGAAATGATCATTCCCTTGGTTTGTGTTTCGTCCCCGCTTGCGCCAAATGCCGATAGGCACGCGAGAAAGCACACTGCTGACAAGCTCACAGCAATTCTGATGCGGTGTCTCTGCATAGATTCCTCCCACTCGTTGAGTTCTTACAAGTTAGCCTGGCGGTCCGATACCCAGAAATTTGTGACGCCGCCTACGGTCTCCTTTGTAATCGAGAGCCTGGCGACAGCCATACTGTTAGTTCTGACAGGGGAGTCGTTTAAGAGGACCTCTTAATGTGCCATTCGCGGTGTCCGTTGGAGAGACGTCGCCAGATCAATGCGGATCTTTTCAGGTCCCAGACTTTTCCAAGTAAACAGGATTTCTTTTTTGGCATTTCGGGTGGACACGGGCCCAGCTTCGCGGTGGACTTCGTCAGTACGGTGGGCGTAGGTCCATTTTCTAAGAGAATCGAGGAGGCGGCTGGCCCAATCTTCATGAGATACCCCAGACTGGAAGTGGGGCCGCCTCCTCCGCCCTCAACGAAAGGCTAGTTCCACGTGCACTTTGTTGGAACTGTCAAAACAAACAGGCATGAGCGGTACCCATACTTTCTGGAAAAATGAAGGAGGCGGCCAGTTCTTGTCGAGTATTCCCTGGGGGGGAGGCCGCCTCCTGTGTGTCGATGAGTGACAGGGTAGTTGTCCAACATAGTTTTTGGAACTGTCAAAACCAACAGGGACCAGCCAACGAAGGAAAACCTGTATCTGTGTACCTACGCGTTCTGGGGGCGAATTGCATCAACTGCCACAGGTTATATCGGAGGCGCTTGATGTGATGAAACGACTGTCACAGGCTGTGGACAAGCCGATCTTGACTAACGGCAAGCCAGTTAGCGATGCGCTGGTATTTTTACCAGCTTGTGCATCCGATTCGTTCCGAAGTTAAATCACCGACGTGCAGACGGATCTTTTGCACGTGTGCACATGGAGGAAACCTAATGCCGATAAAGACCCCGAAAGAGCTTTTTGTGATGCTGCTTACCGATGTACGACAGGGTACCGAAAAAGCTGAAAAGATCTACGAGGAGCTTGGAGAGCTGGTTCAGGATCCTCAGATCAAAGAAGCTTTGCAGGCACGAGCGTTCGTGTCAGGCAAGGTTGCTGCCACACTCGACGAGTGCTTCAGGCTTCTTGGCGAGCAACCCGCAAAACTCACTGGAAAGTTACAGGAGATGCTGCTTGAGGACTTCCGCAGAGAGTTAGCTGAGATCCAGGGTCCCCTCGCCAGGCGCATTTTTGCATTAGTGAAACTCAATCATCTTGCGCAGTTTAGGGTTAGCGAGTACCGCGCCTTGATCGCAGCCGCAGAAGCCGTGGGGCATCATGGAGTCAGCCTGCTATTGGAAACCTGCCTCGCGGACAGGCTGACGTTTGTGGAACGGACACAACGTTTCCTCCGAGAATTGGTTGAGGCGAGGATAGCTGAACGCGCAGCAGCAGCATCGGCGTAGGACGTTAGCAAAAGTCCCGTTGACACCGGTCCGCCTGCAAACCGAGGCGGACCGGTGCAGTTGCACAAGTTCGTCGGCTCGCAGTCGGTGTACGATTGGCAATCAGTAGCAAAGGTTGTGGACATTAAGCGAGGGGAGCAAGACAGCGGCCGGGCTGTGGTTGGTCTGCGGCGCGAGTGAATCGGACGATGCAGCGCGCCGAATAGTCAATAATATAATTGGTTCATTCCAAAGTTGGAAAGAGTTGCCCCACAGGCTGGACCGACAAACAGTTCCCCTACAATGCGTTCAGGGAAATCCCCATCGCGCTGGAGGATCTGGAAGGACGGCCTCTTTTCGTTAATCCGGCCCTTTGTCGATGCTCGGACCCAGCGAAGAGGAAATGGGTGGCAAATGTTGGGTCGACTTTTCTCCTCGCGAGGATGCCGAGCTAGTCGGCGGTGACCTTTCGATTGACTCCCACTTGCAGCAAGGGACCATCATACGCGCCCGCGTGCCTCTGAGTCCTAGAACAATAGTCGCAAATCCAGATTCTTCCTGGCGCAAGACTCCCTAACTTCCACCACGCGCGGGGTCCTTTCCTCCCCCCACCATGAATCGGGCCGCTTGCCAACATGTTACCGAGGTAAGGCGGATCATTGCCGAAGGGCAACGACAGCCGTCGCCTCAGAAGTTAGTCTTGCAATTTGGGCTAGCTGTCTAGGTGCAGCTGGAGGAAGCTATGGAGTACTCGGTCACAGTAATGCGTACGCCGGTTCGAGAGTCTAAAGAAGTTCTCTACTGCTTGACATACCGCAGGGAATGGGTGCCCGACCGGAAGTGCTGGCGGGACATGTTAGTGGGGCAACGTAGAGTGTGATTTAGTCGTGATCGTCATCCAGAAAAACCATATTTCTTCTCACTGTCGATCCCGCAAACCAAGGAACATAGGGAGCTTAGTTCTGCTCTTGAACGAGTGGAATCTGCGAAGCAAGCTGGATATCAAGGAGCCCCTGGAACCGGCGATCCAATTGGAAGAAGGTAGCAACCACTTGCCCCGGTACGGCCTGGCTGAAGATAAGCAGGTATTTGACGCGCAATTGAGCGATCCGCTCGTCTATAGCAAGAGATTGCTTTGCTAGCCTCGACGCCTGCTCATCGGTCATGGTGCCCCACTGGTCGGCATATTCCCGGATCAAAGCGGTCTGCTGATCGCCAATCTTTGAGAGTTCGGCGCTGTATTGGTCATAAAGGGGCCAGAATTTGGTTGCTTGGTCGGGTGTCAGCTTCAAATTAGCTGCGATCAGTTGCTTCTTTCGAGAGCGGATGTCTTCGCGAAGTAATTTAATATCTTGGTCGACGCTAGAGTTGGTTTTAGCTGCAGCTTGAGATGGTTTCTGTCCCTGAGCATAGGGTTGGCGGTAATTCGCAAAATACGCGCTAGCAAGAACGACCAGGACCGTGAGTTTGCCAATCATTAGGTTTCCTTTGCCGAGTTGAAAAGAATGATTTCACTCCTTACTCCTGATATGGTCCATCGACCATGGTGGTGTCTAGACTGGTCGATTTTCGATTACGCTAATGGAGAGACACACCTGTCAGTATTTACAGCAATTGCTACTGCCCAAAGTCCGCCAACGTGAAAGGTCCTTGCTGGTACTTCACTCGGCGGGTTACCCCTTTTATCGAATAGGGATTGGTCCGTCCTCCTGAGCAATCAGCTCCCGTCTTCCTTAAACCCTACAAGAACAGGGGCAGCTAATCTGCTCGTGGTGTTTCTGGTCAAGCAAAAGTAAAAGTCGCTGCGTGGTAGATCATGTCAAATTCTTTAAAGCTCTGGGCCAGCGAGTCAAGGACCTCCGCAAAAGGCGCGGCTACAGCCAGGAAGATATGATTGCGTTCGGATTTTCCGCTCGCCATTGGCAACAGATCGAAGCGGGCCGACCAATCACAATGACCACTCTTCTGAGGATTTGCGACGCGTTCAAAGTTCGAATTGCCATAGTTGTCCGTGGCACAGACAGAAAGGTATACCGCGATTAAGGAATATGAATAGCCTCATTGCTCCAAGTCAACGACAGAAAGAGGTCGGGGACTTAGCGTATAAGAGCAGGTTGGTCAAAGAAATGCGCAAGTCATTGTTCGCTGCGTAGGCACCATCGCACGTACGCCTTGACAGACCATGGCCTGTGCAGAGTGTACGAATATCTTTTGAAGGAACGAAACATGATCGGCAAAGTGAAATGGTTCAATAACGCCAAGGGATATGGCTTTATCGGTCGGGAGGATGGTCCCGACGTTTTTGTTCATTATTCCGCAATTCAAGGTCTCGGATACCGCACTCTATCAGAAGGAGATTCCGTCGAATTTGAGATCGTGGAGGGTTCCAAAGGCCCCCAAGCCGCCAATGTTGAAAGAAAATCTGAGCGCGCATTCCTGCAGGAAGAATGAAAACTGGTCATTTGCTGCTGAAGTCTGATTGATTCTATGGCTAGCGGAGGTCAAGATCTGGGCTTCCGTTCATCCCAAACCTCTGATACAAAAACCTTTCGCCGGAGAGCGGACTTGGCAGCCAGAACGAGTTTTTTCTGAATCCGCGCCTTGAAAACATAAGCGACCGCTCCTGCTAGTAGCGCGGCCTCTACAATTCCCGATCGGTTTCTACTGGACAAATCACGACATCCGGACTATGCGAATGGCCGGCCAATTCCTTGGCAATTTCTATCCCGCTAAGTCCGGGCATCTGCAAGTCCAGGACAAACTGGTCGCACTTTGGACGTTGATAGCGCCGCCATCCGAAGACGGTTGGTGGGGCCGTGGCCTATCCCCCCTGGACCAGCTTGACACAGCCCGAGTCTGCGTATCAGGTGCAGGAGCCACGACCCTACTGAACTGAGGTAACCACTACGAAGTAGATGGTGTCGTTGCGCGGGAGCATCCTTCTCATCCTAATAGCGCAAAAGAACAGTTGAGCCCTGTGCTTCAGTCCAAGGCGTGCCTCCCTGGCAGACGTCTTTTGCGCGAGGCGCACTCCCCAGAATGAGAGCCCCTAGTCGTTTTGACAGGTGTCCGCATACCGTGGTGTGGCCTAGAAAAAGTGGGTGTGGGAGTAAGTGCAAACCGGCGCACCACTCACCAAAGTTTGTGGGCCTGCTAGGTGTAGCGCGTGTACGGAAGAAGAGACGTATCGAGTGTAGTGGCTATGATTTCGCGAATTATGAAGGACATTGCTCTCCTCGCACTCTTCTTCTCCACAGTGTCTTTCTCTAGTACGGTTTTCGCACAGCGTCCCACGTCGAACCAAATACTCCTCACCCCGAAGATCCAGAAGGAGTTGGGCAAGGCTTTGGAAGCATTGCGCATGGCCAAACCTGAGCAAGCGCTGAGTCATCTAGAAGCAGCGTATCGCGCGGCACCCAATCATCCAGGTGTGAATTATCTTTTTGGCGTTTATTTCCAGCAAATAATGGATCGCAATAGGGCCATATCGCACTGGACAAGGACCCTTGAATTTGACCCTAAGCATGTTTCTGCGTTGCTTTCCTTGAGCGAGGCCCTGATGTACGAAAACAGGCTGCCCGAGGCAGAAATGTACGCGACGCGGGCCGTAGAGGCTGATCCCTCGTTGTGGCGGGGGCACGCAATCCTGGCTGAAGTTCTCTTGAAAGAACATTTTACGGAGAATGCTATCGAGGAAGCTGATCACGCGCTGCAGCTAGGACACGAGCAGGCCGCGATCGTGCAGCCGCTGCGCGCACTGGCCATGGCAGAAAGCGGGGAAAAAGAACTCGCTGCAAGAGTTCTCATAGAATACATTCAGGGTCATCCGAAGGACACTGCAGCCCGCAAGCAGCTCGAGCGCTTCCAGGCACCGGAGGTGCCGGTTACTGCCGGTAGCGATGCCTCTGCGAACAGAGTCAAGCCAGCTCAGAGGATAGAACCAGCCATCGCACTGCCCCTGCCGTCGAACTGGTTGCCTCCCGACGTGGACGAGAGGGTACCTCCCGTGGAACCGAAGACTGTGTGCTCACAGGAGAAAGTGGTCCAAAAGGCGGGAGAGCGAATCGAGGAATTCGTTACAAATGTGGACCGCTTTACGGCCACTGAATTCCTGGAACACGAATCTATCAGTAAGTGGGGAATCGCAAAGTTGCCGGAGACTCGCAGGTTCGATTATGCCGTGAGCATCAAGGAATACAGGCCGGGTTACTTCGACGTGATGGAATACCGAGGCAACAAATATTCGCCTGTAGAATTTCCGGCTGGCGTTGAGACACTTGGGCTGCCGGCATTGTCGCTAATCTTTCACCCGACTAATGCCGGACACTTTTCGATGAATTGCGAGGGTCTAAGCCAATGGAATGGAATCCCGACGTGGCAAGTTCACTTCCGCCAACGGCCGGACGAGCCCAATACGACTCGCGGGTACAGGATTGGCGAGAACGGTGTTTCTCATCCAGTGGCGTTGCGAGGACGTGCGTGGATCGCCGCGGATAGCTATCAGATCGTGCGCTTGGAAACGGATCTAGTGGCCACGCTGCCGGAAATCCGTCTCTTAACCGATCACGTGGTGGTGGAATATGCGCCGGTACGGTTCAAACATCAAAATGTAGAAATGTGGCTGCCCCAAAGCGCCGAACTATATTCCGACTGGGAAGGAAAGCGTATTCACCGGCGCCTCAGTTTCAACAATTACATCCTTTGTTCGGTCGATGAGAAGCAAAGCATCTCAGAGCCTAACCGGAAACGAAAAAACGAACAGCGAACTGAGCGTTGAGCCGGCCGTCATTGGGTGATTGAGCGCCGCCTACCTCGACGACATTTAAGCAGACTCCTCCCCGCTCGTTGCTATGTTTTATTTTTCCACGTGCCGCCCCAGATGGTCTAAACCAAAGCAAAAGATCTGTCAGATTTGACAGTTCCGCACTCGGCAGTAAGAGCAGAGTATGCGCGTGTTGGAGCAAGGTAGACACAAACTCCGCATATCAGAAGGGTTGTGACAAATGGGAAAGTTTTCAGGAGGAAGAAGCTATCGAATGGCAAAACTGAGCCTGTTTGTCATCGGGTTTTTAGCCACGGCTTTTGTCATCCCCGTCCACGGTGACCAGGGGCAGGCAACGCAGGATAAGGTGAGTCAAATTAACTTGCATATAGGAGGTGGCATAGGAGTTCCGCTGAACTCCACAGGCAAGTTCGCCGGCGTTAGCGGGACGTTCCAGGCCGGGGCCGGGCCAAATCTCGCGAAACATCATTCGATCGTAGGGGAGTTCATGTGGCATGGGTTGCCGCCGAACCGCAATTCTCTGTTGCCCATTTTAAATGCTATTTGTTTGCTGAATCCTCCGGCGAACCCGAATCTACCTTGTTCGTTGGCTTCCATCAACGCAACCGACAATCTTTACGCCCTGACAGCAAACTATCTGTACCACAGAGAAGGAAGACTCTTCGGCTACTACGCCACTGGAGGGGGAGGGTGGTACTATCGGCGGGCCGAACTGAAGAACTTTACTGTGCCATCAGGCACTCCATGCGTTCCCGCATGGACTTGGTGGGGTTACGTGTGCCAGGGAGGATCTGTGGTATTAGGCAGCTCAGGCATAAGCTCTGGAGGCGTGAACGGGGGCGTTGGCGTTACAGTCGGGCAGGCGTCAGGCTTCAAATTCTATATCGAGGCCAGATATCATTATTCACCTCAAGGTGGTCGAATTTCTACGCATGTGCTTCCGGTTACGCTCGGGGTTAGATGGTGAGGCGGAATACGAGAGTCTGACAGAACTCCAGAGAGCTTTTTTCCCGCCTGCGCGCAGCGGCTGGTCATACACGATGATAGCTTCTCCTTCTGCATAATGTTCCCCTCGTGCTCCCATCACTAAGTACCTGTATCAGCTCAACGCTTTCAAAATGATCTTGGCGAGCAACCAGAAACATCCTGCCGCTATGGCCACTAGACCCCAGAGGAAAGTGAAGGAATTTGAAGTTGGAGCTTTATTTGGCGCCTTTTCTTGGCACTCGTTGCCTGATCGCTCCGACGTATGCTCGCACCCTTGCGAAAATTCATATTCGAGTGATCGTAGGTAAGCGTCGACCTCTTGCTTGGTTGCCGATCCGTTGTCAGCCTCCATCTTGATGCAACCTAGCCAGAAGGTCCGCTTTCGGGTTTGCCACCGCAGGGCCGCAAAACTGGCGAGCTCACCATTTGTAACAGCGGCTATGGGCTTCCGCCAGTTAAGATCGTGGACTTTAATGACAGTGCATTTACAAATCCGGCTAGCCATTAGACCCTCCTTAAGTTCGCTGGCGTTGCCTAGGCGACGCACGTAACCACGCACAACCCACTGGGTACCAATCAAATACCGGCGCCTGTCGCGGCAAAGAGGCCAGCAGCTAGGTGCTGACTGTCCGCTGCTCTCCAGCTAATCTCACGTCAACGCATCCCTTTTGCAGAGAGCTGTTAGCGATTTCAGCTAACGCAGACCGGTTAAATTCTTGCGGGATTTCCTTTTTGGGAGTACCGCCAAGGAGCTTTCGCAACCGAAGATGAGCTTTGTGCAATTGGGACTTTGACGTTTCAATTGAGTGGCCGAACATCTCAGCGATTTCCCTGTGCCGGTAACCTTGGATATCGTGAAGAACGAGCGCTGCCTTGTAGCCGTCCGGCAACACCTTGATAGCAGACTCAAGATCGATTCGGTCTAATACACCGCTCAGATTTAAGTCCGTCACGCCGATCTCGGGGTATGAACTTTCGTTGCATTCGTCGGTCTCCTCAAGTGCAACCCACCGCTGTCTGTTCTTGCGGAAACGCATTAGGACGCTGTTCGTGGTCAAGCGGTAGAGCCACGATGAAAACGCTGATTCACCGCGAAATGTACTGATTTTATAAAACAGGCAAACGAATACGTCCTGAGTTGCGTCTTCGGCTTCCACCGGATCTCGTAACATGCACAAACAGATGCGCTGGACATACTCGCGATAGCGTCGGTAAATAAGATCGAATGCTTTGACATCGCCCCTGTTAAATAGCTGAATTGCCCTCTCCAAGGACAACGTGGCGCTCTTCCCCGATTTGAATCGCGGCATTATCCACCCTGACTAAACGGTATGTGCAGGGCAGAGTGGAGAACACTGCCAAAAGTGACAGGTGCCTGATTGAGCCGCTTTTACCGAGGCAAGCCAGCAAATCGATCCTTTCGACAGGGCATTGACGACTGGATATTACTGTGAGGACCCATGTCGTGTTTGCTCGTGGTCATTGACAGAAGCTGAGTTGCGGGGTATAGGTGACGGCAAGCTGCGAGGTTCGGAGGAACAATGGCAGCAAGCCGGGCGGGGCTGTTTTTTCTTGTTTGTGCCATATCTGTGGGTGCTAAAGGGGTGTCTGTTGCGCGCGCACAAGCGCGTTCGGAGACCCATATTGTCGTAAATGTTGCGTTGGTACAAATTCCCGTAACGATCTTCGACGATAAAGGCGCTGTTGCCACCAGCCTGCAGAAGAGCGACTTTCGGCTTTTTGACGATGAAGTTGAGCAAAGAATACTTTATTTTGAACGAGAGCGCGTGCCCGTCTCGTTTGTAGTTCTTGCGGACTTAAGCTCCAGCATGACGAGAAAGATTCCCTTTGTTCAGGAAGCTGCTCTTTCACTGCTTGACTCATTGGAGGAGCAAGAGCAATACCGCGACGAATACTCGGTACTGAGCATTGGGAAGCGATCTAAGCTACTCATGCCGTTCACCAGTGATGACAAAGATCTTGAGCGCAGATTACCGCTTCTGCTGACAGCTACCAACGAGAGCACGGCCCTCTTTGACGCGATTTGGATGGGAGTGAAGACGGCGCACCGGGATGCAGCAAATCAACATCGCGCGATGATCATCATTACAGATGGAGGCGACAACCATAGCCGGTACAACCTTAGAGAGACCAAGGAGCTTTTGGAGGAAGCCGATGTTCCCGTCTTTGCTGTTATGGCTGGACCCTCATTTGAACTCCCCCAGATCCTTATCCCGCACCAGAGAAAGCCAAACCGATCCCCTTCAGGCGGATCAAAAACGCAATTTCCTGACCTGCCGCTCTCGTCTGCGGGCGAAGACTACATCGGCCCGGCAGAACGGCGCGGACCTTATAACATGAAGGCCTTGACGGAAGTGACCGGCGGCGGCGTATTTACGGCCCGGGAGGAAGAAGACTTGCCGCGTATCGTTCGGACGATTGGGCTAGCGGTGAGGTACAGATATGTTCTCACTTACAAGCCGGCCCATGACTCCAGTGAGTCGAAGCAACATAAAGTCGTAGTTCAGCTCTCTCCGAAAGAAAAATTTCGAGGATACAGCCTTCCCTATTACAAACGGACCTACTACAGCATTCAATGAATACCCAACTTTATTGTCGAACCATCTGGATAACTTAACCCCCAAAGAAGATGCTGCGTCTTATTCCTGTAAACGCAGCAACCAGGATCAAGGTCCCGACCAGTTTGGATCCTTCAGGTTCCAGCCACCACCCAAGGCTTTGTATAATTGCACGATGACGGTGCGGCGATTGAGTTCTATAGCCGCGAGGGCATTTTCTGCCGGATACAATTGGAGTTGAGCGTCCAGCACTTCGAAGTAGCTCGCCTTGCCGGCAATGTAGCGCTGAAATGAGACTTTCACCGACTCTTGGTAAGCTTGCACAGCTTGCGCCTGTTCGTCACGAATCGCCTCGAATTTCTGGCGCGAAACCAATGCGTCCGATACATCCTGGAACGCAACCTGAGCTGTTTGTTCGTATTGCAGTTTCGATTGCTCCCAGAACGCCACGCTTTGACGCTTCTGCGCCCTGAGCGCTCCGCCTTGGTAAATGGGGCCCGTAAGATTGCCTGCTATACTCCAGACCGTAGATTCCCCCGATGATAAGGAGCTGAGCGGAGAACTGGCGCGGCCAAACAAAGCCGTAAGGCCAATGCGCGGGAAGAAATTGGCTGTTGCCACCCCCACCTGGGCGTTGGCTGATCGCAATTGTTGCTCGGCAGTTAAAATGTCTGGACGACGCTCAAGCAAAGCTGAAGGCAATCCAACAGGAATATCCGGTGGCACGACTTGCTCGAGAAGTTTAGCCGTGTGTGGTATGGGACTGGGATTGTTGCCCAGCAGCAGGCTAATCTGATTCTCCTTCAGTGCGATTTGGCGCTCAAGCTCCGGGATACTTGCGGCTGCTGTAGCCAGGGCTCCAGCGGCCCGGGATGTATCCAACTTTGAAGCTACCCCTCCTTCGAGCCGCTGGGTGAACAATTTTAGGGTTTGCGAGAATGAATCAGTTGTGTCTTTAGCGATTTGCAGTTGAAGGTCCAACTCAAGAAGCTCGAAGTAAGCTTGTGCAATGTCGCTTACAAGAGAGAGCATCACCCCCCGGCGCGCTTCCTCTGTCGCAATATACTGAGCTCGGGCGGCCTCATTCTCACGACGGAGA
>Ga0207032_1152_pt1 | contig 18219 bp, 17 predicted proteins | sample Alteio_BWMinCont_38_FD_153308 | JGI IMG/M metagenome (GOLD analysis project Ga0207032, IMG submission 153308) | Enriched cells from forest soil in Barre Woods Harvard Forest LTER site, Petersham, Massachusetts, United States -... | ecosystem: Environmental > Terrestrial > Soil > Temperate forest >... | reverse complement strand
TTCATCGTCGTCGCATTTCTATTGTGTGCAACCCATGTTCTCATGTTGCTCACGAGTTTACTCGCGTCCCCGTTCAATGATATTTTGGCTGCAAATGCGGAGCATGCTCTGGGTGAACCCAAGCGCAAAGAAACATTCCTGAACCTCGTGAAAGTTTTTTTCTTAGATATTAGAAAAACCATTCTCGCGATGTTTTTCATTATTCTTTTTAGTTTAGGAATGCTGATTCCGGTGGTGAGTGTTCTCTTCTTTTTGGGATTATCGCTCGTGAATACTTTTACGTTTGTGACTTACCCTCAAAATCGCCGCAAGCATGGCATTCGAGAATCCATAAAATGGGTTTTTCAAAACTTCTGGCTTTCACTCGGATTTGGCGTGATGAGTTCACTCCTCTTTGGAATTCCGGTGATCAATCTTTTTGCTTTACCGCTTTCGGTAGTCGGTGGAACGAAGTTGTTCTTGAGTCAGCAACCTCCGCATACCTCGTAAAAACAAAACCGCTCTCTCTAAACGGGGGTTCAAAAAGAGCGGTCTATTTTAAATTAAATTTTAAGTACTAATTATCGCTGTTCTGAAATTTGTTCATTTCAGTATCGATCACATTCATGCTGCCCATTACTTTGCTAGTAAGGGTAGTTCGAACTTTAGACGCCAACATCACCACAATCGCTAGAATGAGAATGTACTCAGTCGTCGATTGACCTGATTCGTTGGTCCAACGCTTTCGCAGTCTTGCGAGAATATTTTTGTTCTTCATAAACTCTTTCCCCCGTTAAATAAGCCTCTCCTCACGTATCGGCCTTTCGGTCCAAAACTTGAGTCTTTTGCTCACCTACTATAATTATGGGGTTATTCGGCCAATCTGTCAATAGATGCGTCATTAATGACACATTATTGACGATTACACAAAAATTGTTGATAATATAACAGAGGGCACAAATGAAACGAGTTAAATTAGATATCAGAAGCAACCTACGGCCAGATGAATTATTCCTGGGCCAAGCGCTCATCAATGAACTGGGTAATGAAAGACTCTATTTCTACGCCACCCAAAAGTTCCCTATTGATAGCGAACTCGAGATCGACTGCAACCCAAATGGAATGCAGCTTCATTACAAGATCATCATGTCGCACTTACATGAACAAATTTCTTCAGGCCGCGTAATGACCGGATTACCAGTAGAAGGACAACCCTTCCCTGCACGTAAATTTTATCGTTGTTTCGGGACCGTGCTTTCTCGCCAAGTATTGAATGCACCCGCACCAATTGAGGGACCGATGGAAGGACCTAAGCCGGAACCTGTTGATAATGTACATTCTATTAATGGTGAAGCGGCAGTGGTTGCTGCTGCAGATGACGCGGTTCCAGCGCCCGCAGAGCAAGTTGCGGCTGCGCCTGTTGAAGGTTCACCGGCTGCACCAGCAGCAGTTACCGAAGTTCCTGCGACACCAGCTGAAGAACCAAAAGCAGCATAATTTATGGAGCGAAACGATCTAACTGCCCTCTTACAAACCGGGTCAGTTCAAGCCGTTCGGTATCTTGCCCCAAGTCCCACATTGATACGCCAGCAAGATTTTCAGTAAAAACAAAATCTATTTTTTTGGCGAGATGCCATTTTCGTTCATAGGTAAATGCCAATCCATTGCGAGCAGTTTTCCAAACTGAATTGGGTGAAAAATCTTGGTCCCATCTTTTGGATCTCCGCAAATATTTGTTTTTCAGATCCCGATAACTCGTTTCTGTCGTCTGCTGATCGTTTATATTTTTCTGAGCAAATCCATAAAAGGGCAAACCCAGCAAAATCTTCTGATCAGGATAACTCATGTGCTCAAGATATCTCACATCATCAATGGCGTTTGCACCGCCCCCATCTTCTTCTTCACTGAGCGCCGAAGGGTTACAGCCGAGTTGGTTACAAAATGAATGAGCCATCAAATTCACAAAATCAACTTCGTTTACAAATTCATCTACTCGAAACCAATTTTTCAGCTCAGGAACTCCTCCACCGATGGAAGCAATCAAAACAAAATCACTTTCAGGTCGTTTTTTTATTTTGGCGTGATAGGAAATGCCAGCTCGAAAAGCTTTGAGAAGTGAAGCGTGGTTTACCGGATCTTTAGTGGCTGCATTGTAACCGGCAGCACTGAGACCGGGAACTTCCCAATCCACATCAAAACCATTAAAGTCGTATTTTTCCATGAGGGCAATACAAGAACTCACAAAATGTTTTCGCTTTGCCTCGGTTGAAGCCACAGAAGGAAAATTGGAAGAGTTGCTCCAACCCCCAATTGAAAGAATGGTTTTAAGATAGGGTTTCTTTCTCTTTAATTCACGAAATTTTTCAAGAACTGTCGTCTGATCTTGGCGATAATTTTCGTCATTTGATGGGTCTTCTTCGTCATTTAAAAGTGCGCACTCGCCGTCTTCGTTCGGCCGAATAAAAGCATAATCAAGATAGACACTTCGATCTAATTTTACCTTATCGATGATGGAACTATCTAAAGCGCTCCAAAAAGGTAAGTACGCCAGCGCCACTTTACCCGGTGTTTCGGCGCAAACACTCGCAATACTAAATAAAAAGGTAAGAGAAACCGCCAACAAAAATCTCATAAGATCATTTGTAGAGCATGATCTATGCCACAGGACTATCACTCACTCCGCGCACTCTATCGATTAAATCGATGGTTGAGGTGTCTAACGAGTGAGCACCATCAGTATTTTTTTGCAATTCAACGAGGATGATTTAGCTCATTACCATAGAGACGAAGTCGTCCCAATTATTTTTCAGACGGGCTTTGAGCTTCAAGATGGCTTGGGAATGGAGCTGACTCACGCGTGACTCTGTCACATCAAGGACGCGGCCAATTTCCTTTAGGTTAAGGTCTTCGTAGTAGTAAAGTGATAACACGAGTCTTTGCTTCTCTGGGAGATCCTCGATTGCCTCAGTAACCAATTTCTTTAAATGAGCCACACTCACTTCACTAAACGGAGTAGGAACCTTACTGTTGTTCTCACCCATGCCGTGAAGCGACCGTTTATCTGCATTCGAAAGGTTTGAGAGATCATCATAAGAAAGAAGGCTTACGCTTCTCACTTCATTGAGCATCTCGTGATATTGATCCGTAGTCATGCCGAGCTCGATGCACACTTCTTCATCGCTGGCTTGGCGACCTTTTTCTTGTTCAATTTTTGAATAGGCGCGCTCTAAGATTTTTGCTTTTTCGCGGACTGAACGAGGTACCCAGTCTTGTGAGCGCAATTCATCTAAGATCGCTCCGCGAATTCTGAATTCTGCGTAAGTTTTAAATTTGTTATCGCGATTTGAATCGTACTTGTCGATTGCATCCATCAGTCCAATTACGCCTGAACTAATCAGGTCATCAAGTTCAATATTGGATGGCAAACGGGCTGCAATTTTTTGCGCAATAAATTTGATCAAACCGGCATATTCAACGATGAGTTTTTCGCGATTGGTGTTGGTCGGAGAAAAATCGCCCTTCACTAATTTATTGGTATAAACCGCATCAATAATGAGTTCTTTTTCTAACTCTTTTTGAAGCGCGATCTCTGTTTTTACTTGTTCAGTATTGTTGGTGAGAGTCTCAATTGCCTTCGCAACCTGCGTAGGATCTTTTGCTGCTTTTGCGGCGGTAGCTTGCGCGGCGGCGGCTTTTGCGGCAACCTTCGCTTTATCGGCAGCAAGCCGTTCAGCAACCTTCGCAGCTTCAGCTTTCGCAGCAAGTTCTGCTTTCGCTTTGGCCGACTCCTTTGCATTCTTAGAGGATTTCTCTGAGACTTTTTCGCTGGTCCCGCCGGCTTTCGCCGAACGACCACTCGCTTTTTGATATTTTTGAATTGCAGACTTCGTTGTTGTTCCCATGCTCACCTCTCCGTGGCAAGATTATCTAATCTTAGTGTATTATATTAAGTTCAAAATAGAAGCGGTTAATCTTTCTGGCGTTGCATTTTCCCAATCCTCGGTCACTTTTTTGCCGGTCGAAAACACAGACACCGGAATCCGTAAACGATTTGACAGTGAAAAAATTGCGCCCACTGCATACGCTTCATCAAGACGCGTAAACATGAGGCTTGTTGGCTTCAATGACGAAAATACTTTCGCTTGCTCTTGAAGCTCCAAATCTCGAGTAATACTCGAAACCACGAGTTGAATAGTAACGTTTGGAATCGAATTAAATACCGCCTGCAGTTTACGAATTGAATTCACGTCTTTTGGCGAGATCCCTGGGGTATCAATAAAAATTCTTTGCACTTGGCTCATGTCTTGAATTGCAACTTGCAACTCTTCTTGGCTCGCTACCTTTCGGTACGGAACATGAAGCGCTTTTGAAAATACAGAAAGTGGATCCACGCCTTCGTCATTTGAAAGTTGAATTCGAATGATTCCCACTTTTTCATTTCTCGCCCGCGTAGAATGCGTTGCAAGTTTAGCAAGAAGCGCAGTTTTCCCCACTCCATTCGCTCCAACCCAAGCAGTGATTTCACGTTGGCCAGAGGTAAGAGGTGCATTGAAAAATGGTAAAATCTCTACTCTCTTGAGCAAACGATCTGCAACCGCATCGAGAACCGAGTCTTTATCGGCGCGAGACTCAACATTCAGATCACGCGCAACTTCACGCATGATCGAGACCGATGAACGACGATCCACTCCAGAAGAAATTAAAAGCTCAAAGGTTTCTTGAAGCGCTTCAGTTGCAGCAAGCGGAGAATCTGAATCTAAATACTCTGGCTTATTGCGATCACGACGAAGGTCTTCAACCAAACGTTTCAGATTGGCGAGCTCTTCTTGAATCGCAGAAATATTATCGCTTCTGCTGCTCGAGTAACTTTCAATCGCGTTTTCCATATGTGCAGGAACCGAGAACTGAGGGATTTCGTTCTCATCGTTCTCACGCATATTCTCTTTTGCTGCTTGTTGCGCGAATACACGATTTCTCTCTGCTTGGCGTTCTGATTCTCGAACTCGAGCAGTCTCTGCATCATCTTCGATATCTGCGTAGCGAACTGCCGTTATTTTCTTATTTTTGGCTTGTTGTTGGCTCAATTGTACTTTATCTTTTTCAATCTTCTTCTCAAGGTAGCTTTCGTAAAAATCGGCTTGGCGTTGCGCCGGAGCCTTATTCATCTTTTGCGCGTAAGCCTCGGGGATTCTAGTTTCGACTTGTTTTTTCTTATCGAGAGAACGATCTGATACTGCTGCGGTGACTTCTACTGATCCTTTTGACATAAGCCCAAATCCATTTCGGTTCTGTTTCGTTTGCAAAATAATGGCTTCGGGTCCTAACTCGCGCTTGATCGTATCAAGTGCTTCTTGAAGAGTTGGGGCTTCGAATTTCTTAACTTGCATATGCTAACCTCACTGTTCCAAAGGAACGTATATTTACTTGCGGCGTTAACTCATTGTGCGAAAGCACAGTGATATTCGGTATAAACCGATCAACGAGTTGTTTTACGTGCATGCGAATCAATGGCGAGCAAAGCACCACCGCTTGATTCGTTTCTTGTAAGAGTGCTGCTGCTTGTTCATTCAATTCAGAAACAAACTGACGAACAAATTCAGGATCCAAAGAAAGCTGTGGACCTTGGTCGGTCTGAATAATGGCTGATGCAATCGTCTCTTCTACGCCTTTGTCGAGAGTAAGAAGAGTGAGCTGGCCATCGAATCCGACTAATTTTTTGGTAATAGAACGAGCGAGCGCAGTGCGAACGTGCTCAGTTAAAAGATTTGCATCTTTTTGATGAGGCGCCATCTCTGCCATTGCTTCTAAGATGGTGCGAAGATCACGAACTGAAACGCCTTCACGCAGCAAGTTTTTGAGAACTTTGAGAACAATCCCGAGTGGCAGCATGCCTGGGATAAGATCCTCCACCACTTTCGGTGCAGTTTGTTTGAGACCGTCGATGAGGGTTTGCAATTCCTGACGTCCAAGCAATTCTGAAATATTTTGGCGAATCACTTCGGTTAAGTGAGTGGCAACGACCGTGCTCAAATCAACAACGGTGTAACCTGCGTAGTTTGCTTTATCTTTATCGTTTGCAGAAATCCACATCGCATCAAGATTGAATGCAGGTTCCTTCGTTGGAATCCCCTTCACTCTTTCAGTCACGTTACCTGGATCCATGGCAAGCAAATGACCGACCATGAGTGAACCCGTCGCGATTGAAACACCTTTCAAGAGCACTTGATAATCGCCCGGTTTTAATTCTAAGTTGTCGCGAATACGGAGAGGTGGAACCACCACACCCATGTCCATTGCAAATTGTTTTCTGATTCCTGTGATGCGCTCGAGAAGATCGCCATTCTTTTCGCCATCGACGAGATTCACGAGGCCATAACCCACTTCGAGTTCGAGTGGATCCACACCGAGAAGGCTCTCGATCTTTTCTGGCTCTTTCTTGAGCTTGTCCATTTCTTTTGATTTCGCATCGGTAACAACCTGAGCAGCTGCTTTTTTATTCAAGCGATTGGCAAGCCAGCCTAAACCGCCGCCCAAAATCATGAATGGCGTGAACGGAAGACCTGGCATAATTGCAAGCATGGTCATCACGCCAGCACCTGCGTAAAGTGCTTTCGGTTGAGAAAGAATTTGTTTATTGAGTTCGGTTCCGAGATCAGTCGTGCCACCCGCGCGGGTGACGATAATACCCGCTGCAGTCGAAACGATGAGTGCTGGGATTTGAGTGACGAGTCCGTCCCCGATAGTAAGAAGCGTGAAAGTCTGAGCCGCATCCGCAATGCTCATTCCCCGTTGAACCGTACCGATGATAATTCCACCAATCACATTAATGAAAACGATCAAGATACCGGCGATGGCATCTCCGCGAACGAATTTGCTCGCACCGTCCATGGCTCCAAAGAAATCTGCTTCTTGCGCAATTTCTTTACGGCGGCGACGGGCTTCGTCTTCGTTGATGATGCCGGCATTTAAGTCAGCATCAATTGCCATTTGTTTTCCTGGCATTGCATCCAAGGTAAATCGAGCTGATACTTCGGCCACGCGGCCCGCACCCTTGGTGATTACCACGAAATTGATAACCACCAAGATGGCGAACACTACAATCCCCACGGCGTAATTACCACCCACCACAAACTCACCAAAAGCATGAATCACTTCACCCGCTGCAGAAGTGCCCATTTCAGGACCGCGAAGTAAAATAATTCGCGTGGTAGCAACGTTAAGTGAAAGCCGATAAAGCGTAACGATCAAAAGCAAAGTTGGGAACGAACTAAATTCAAGTGCACGTTTTACATACACCGCAGTCACGAGCATGATGACTGAAGTTGCGATTCCCAAAGAAATTAAAAGATCCATCATGAACGGCGGCATCGGCACGATCATGATCGCAAGAATACCAATGAGACCAGCAGCCATGATGATATCAGGGCTGCCTGTAAATCTTTTTACTACTGAATTTGGAGTAGAGTTTTCTGAACTCACTGATTCATCTTCCTTGATTCCTCAATCTAGTTACTTGCAGCCGTAAAAATCCGTTTCATGGCCCAGCTTTAATATTAGCATTTTTTATTCGAGTAGAAAGGGATATTTCGCCGCAATTCTGAATGAAAAGTGATCAATTTTTGACTGCAAATTTCTCGTCAAAAACTTGGCTCAAATCTTCTTATTCTTGAGCTTGTAAACATAAGCAAGCACTTCTGCCACCGCTTGGAAGAGATTTTTTGGAATGATTTGACCAAGTTTCACACTCTTGAAAATTGCACGCGCGAGTGGAACGTTCTCGACCATGGGAATGCCTGCTTCAGCGGCAATTTTCTTAATTTTCTCTGCCATGAAATCAGCACCCTTCGCTACGACTTTCGGCGCGATCATTTTATCTTTATCATACATCAAGGCAATCGCGATGTGGGTCGGGTTGGTGATAATCACATCTGCTTTTTTCACGGCCGCCATCATTCGGCGACGAGCGAGCTCACGTTGAACCGCACGAATGCGGGACTTGATGAGCGGATCCCCTTCTTGCTCTTTCGCCTCTTGCTTCGCTTCTTGTTTCGTCACTCGAACTTGCTTGCTATATTCTTGTCTTTGAAGAAACCAGTCAATTCCCGCAAATAAAAACAAAACTCCGCAAAGCGCAAAAAATAGGTTTTTCCCCGAGCTTCCCAAAATTTCAAAAATCGCCATTGGGTTTTTAAAAATAAGTTCAGGAGACTTGAGAATGTCACTCTTTAACATTGAGTACGCTACAAAACAAAGCACAATCCCCTTCAAAATCACCCGACCGGTCTCAATCAAATTTCTCATTGAGAGAAGTCTTTGGGCTCCGGTCATCGGGTTAATTTTTGCAAAATCTGGATTCAACGGTTCACCGGTGAACAAAAATCCAATTTGTGAAAGATGACTCCCGATTCCTAAAATAAATCCCGTAATTGAAATGGGCAAACCAATCGAAGCAAATACTTTTAGAAATTGAATGAGCTTGTGACCCGCGATTGCTTCCATCTGGTCGCCTGGTTTAATCGCAATATCAGCAGTAAAAGTATCGGTCATGAAAGCTTTCAACTGGTCGAACATGCTCGGTGCAAGCGCAAAAATAGCAAATCCACTCGCGATCACCATCACGAGGGCTACCAATTCTTTACTTTGTGCAACCTGGCCCTTTTTTCGGTATTCTTCTAACCGATGGGGCGAGGGTTCGTCGGATAGGTCTTCTGTATTCCTATCTTCGTTATTTTCCGCCATACACCACCATAAATTGTTTTAGGTCATCAAAGTACACGCTAAAAATGTTCGTCATCCCGTTTTGAATGCTCGGGTAAGAGATGAGTAAAACCATTCCTCCAATAAAACAACCCGACGCCATCGAGAGCGTCAGCAAATTTAATTGTGGAAGTGCTTTTCCTAAAATTCCGTACACGATGTTGACTAGCATCATGCAAGCAGCCATAGGGGCAGCGAGCTGCACACCAAAAAGGAGTGTATTCCCCGCCAAATGAATGAGTGAATTTTTATAAGCTTCATTCACCACAAAGTGGCCTTGAGGAATGGTATAAAAAGTTTCTACCATTGCCCGAAACAAAAGATGGTGGCCATCCACCGCAAGAAAAGTAAGCATCGCAAGTGCAGACAATAATTGTCCAAGCACTGCGGTTTGGGTTTCTTGATGGGGGTCGTATTGATTTGCCATGCTTAAGCCCATAAACTGAGCCATAAAATCACCGGCGACGTGAATGGAGTGAAAGACGAGTTGAGAAGCAAATCCAATAGTAAGCCCAACCATGACTTCACTTGCAATCGTCAATACCAAATGCCCGGTGGTATCTGACCAAGCACGCGCGTCTTCGATGCGAATGGCTCCGCCTTCTCTTAAGATGGGAAAAAGTACGGCGGCGAAAGTAATGGAGAGTAAAACTTTTACGGTTGGGGGAACGACTTTGTCACCAAAGATAGGGAGAAGAGCAATCAAAACGCCGATCCGCATGAGTACCATAAAAAAACTGAGCAACTCTTCTACAGACCAGGAAGAAAAAATCATTAATGAAGAATCTCCCCAGCATTCCCAAATATGCTAATCGCATACTCTTGAATAATTCTAAGCATCCACGGTGCCATCACGACAAGTGTGATGATGACGGCAACCATTTTTGGAATGAAGGTCAGGGTTTGCTCGTTAATCTGGGTGATCGCTTGTAAAATACTGATCACGATACCGACGGCCATTGCCGCAATGAGAACTGGACCTGCAAGATAAAGCATCGTTTCAAGAGCGTGAGTACCGATTTGCATTACCATTTCTTCAGTCATCTTCTTCTCCACTCCACCGTTAGGTGGATATAAAATCAGCCGAAACTCTTCACAATACTACCCACTACCAAGCCCCAACCATCAACGAGCACAAACAGCAATAACTTAAATGGCAGCGAAATCGTCATCGGCGGCAACATCATCATCCCCATTGCCATCAAGATACTTGAAACCACCATGTCAATCACCAAGAAGGGAAGGTAAAGCATGAAACCCATTTGGAATGCGGTATTTAATTCGCTCACAATAAAAGAAGGAATCAAAACGTGAGTGGGAACGTCGTCACGCGTCTGGGGCTTTGGCATTTTTGAAAGCGAAAGAAACAGTTCTAAATCTTTTTCGCGAGTCTGCCCGAACATAAATACCCGCATCGGACCTTCTGCGTTTGCAAACGCCGTTTTCTGATCAATTTTTTCTGCGAGATAAGGCTCTACTGCTTCGGTTTGAATTTTAGTCCACGTAGGAGCCATGATGAACATCGAAAGAAAGAGAGAAAGTCCCACAATCACTTGATTCGGGGGCATTTGTTGAGCACCGAGAGATTGGCGTAAAAATGAAAGTACAATTACGACTCGGGTAAAAGACGTCATCATCACCAAAATTGCCGGCGCAAGCGTAAGAACGGTGAGTAATAAAACTATTTTAAGTACGCCAACGAGTTCCGCCGGCTTTGCATCTCCCCCGCTCCCCATATTGAGCGCGAGTGATGGAAGCGAAAAATCCCCTACGTTCGTCGAAGCGGCGAAAGCGTGCGATCCGGTAAGCATCATGGCAGCGAACATCGCTCCACTCATTGCAAGAACCGCGAGAAGGAATTTTTTTGTACTCACCTTAGTACTCATCGGTTGCCCTCTGAATCCATATTTGCAAGTCTGCGTTTAATTTGGTCACGAACTGAATTCGTCGCCGTCGTAGAATTGGCCTTACTCACCGTAACCGGAGTAGGAGTAGAAGCACGCGGTTGCCCCGCCGCACTTTGATAAGCATTTCTCCCAATCACCGCATTCGCACCAGTGCTCCCCTTCAACATCGAACTAAAGGTGGCCCCCACCTTTTGGTTGAGACTTGCGTTATTTTGTGAGGTTGCTTTCGTTTGAGCCGCTTGAGCAGGCGCTGCATTCGTTGCAGGCTTACCACCAAACATTTTACCAATCGACGCGGCTACTGCTGGATCTTCAAGTAAATCAACCTCAGATTCTTCGGCATCAATTTGGGTAATGAGTTGAACATTATCTTGAGTCACCCCTAGCACAAATTGCTGGCCGCGAATTTTAACGACGACAATACTCTGTTTCGGTCCCAGAGAATGCGTTCCCATCACTTCAATAAATGATTTCGATTTTCTCATCGACTGAGGAAGAAGATTTGAGAACCATGAGTCGCCCGATTTGGTCGCTTGGACACCATTTTTCTTTTTCTTAATCACGATCAGCGCGAGAAACAAACCGCCCATCACCAATAACATAGAAAGAAAAGATCTCAACGGCGATGGACCACTTTTCATGCCACCCAAGTTTCCGTCGGTAGAGGGTTTATCAGTAAGGCTTTGTCTGCCAGTCAGTTTTGCTGATGGCTTTGCAATTCGAGTTTCTTCTGGTGACTCATTTTCTTTAATCGCCTCCATCTTTACCGGTTGCTTTGCCTCTTTTACCACTTCTTTAGGCGTTTCTTTTGCCGAATCACTTTGACCTAGAACTTTTGCGAGCAAAGACTTCTCACGAACTTCATCATTTTTCTTTTCTACTTTTGCGGCGGCGATTGGCGCATCAGGAAACGTCACTAAAATGGATTTGCCGTTTTGGCTCCATTTTACTTTGCCCTTAAAATCATCAGCCTTCCCATCAACACTAAATCTAACGCGAACTAGATTCGGTGAATATTGGTAAGCAAACACTTTATTGTAAGCTTGGTTTTCAATATGAATAATTTTTGCAGGATAGATCGTCGCATTTTGAATTGAGAATTGAATCACATCTCGAACATAATCAATATCAAAGGCGTGCTTTGATGGCACTCCATCCATTTTGATCTCGATTTGATTTTTGGAGGTGGAGATGATGTCTCGCACCGTAAGCGAACCCGCATTTGCAGATTGGGCGAATCCCAAGACTAGAGTTAAAAACCCTAAATTTAAGACTAAACCGCCCATTTTTCGCCATCCTTGGCTTTTCTTCATTTCTCGATTCCCTTCATCCTGAATGGAATTAATAAATATTAAATCATTTTTTTAAGACTAAAATTATTTCTACCGTATTACTTCAACTGCTCGATACGTTCCATCGGAGAAAGAATATCAGTCAAACGGATTCCGAATTTTTCATTCACCGTGACTACTTCGCCGCGTGCAACCAAGCGATCATTCACCAATACTTCAAGTGGCTCACCGGCAAATTTTGCCAACTCCACCACTGAACCTTGTGCCAGCTGAAGAATATCTCTTACTGACATCCGAGTCCGGCCAAGCTCGACAGTAACCTTTAGTGGAATATCCAATATAAAGTCGAGCGAGTGAACGCCGTCTTGCGTTTGTCCCGGGTTCTGACTGAGTCCGCCTTCGATTTTTCCTAAATTGGGTGTAGACATCTTATTTCTCCTTCGCGTTAATTAAATTTTATTCAGCTATTCTTTTTATGATGATCACTCATCAATTGGTTTAGTAATTTGCACTGCTCGAGTTCCTCTCGAAACTCCAAAGAAACATTTATACTTACCGACTCCCTCAACGTTCATCGTGAGTTCCCCATCACAATCTTGATTGAGTGGAATAATATCGCCAATGTTTAAGTTCACCAGGTCGCCCACCGTGATCGAAGTTTCACCCAGGTTAACGGCAACATTCGCTTCAACAGAACGCATATGCTCTTCCAAGTTTTCAATCCACACGCGGTCAGTACGATCGGTGTCTGATTGAAAGGTTGAGTTCAATTTGTTCTTAATCGATTCAATTGTTGAATAAGGAATCACGAGAGCGATGGTTCCGCTTGCATTTTCTAATTCAACTTCGAATGTGGTAGAAATAATCACTTCTGAAAGCGGCACTACGCCTACGAATTGTGGGTTAGTCTCTGTTCTTAAGTGCAGAAGATTAATTTTATGAACCGGTGACCATGCTTCTTCAAGATCTTGAATCGAGAGTTGCATCACTTTATTCATGATCATGAGTTCGATTCGGGTAAACTCTTTTCCATCTACTTTCGTATAAGGACGGTCAGTTCCACCGAAATAACTATCGATCAACGCATAAGAAAGTTTTGATTCAAACACGAGAAGTGCTGGACCGCGCAAGGTCTCAGAACGCAAAATGCCTACGCAGCTAGGAATCGGGAGGGTGTTCACGAACTCACCGAATTTCAAAAGATCGGTTGAGATAATACTAATCGAAGCGATTTTACGAAGTGAATTTGAAAGTGACATCCGAAACAAACGAACAAAACGCTCATAAATCAAATCGAGCGTTGGCATTTTCCCACGAATCACCCGGTCTTGGTTGGTGAGATCGTAAGTCTGAACATCCTTTGCTTTTTCGTCTTTTTTAGAGGAATTGGCGTTCGAAGTATCGAGTGATCCTTCGGCAACCGCGTTTAGAAGTGCGTCCACTTCTGCTTGACTTAAAACTTGATTCATATCGCTAGTCCTCTCCGCTTCCTGCTATGAGGTCATCAAAAAAATTTCTAAACCACTAATTACTAATGACAAAGTTACTAAAAAATACGCCTTTCACTTTGCCGGTTACTAAAAAGCTATTCAGTGCGTTTCTAATCTCTTCCTTAAGAAAGTTACGCCCTTCGCCCGTCTGTAAATCTGCTGGTCGCTTACTATTAAACAAATCTAAAATTGCGTTTCGCACTTGAGGCATCTTTTGATTGAGCTCTTGTGCGGCATCATCGCTTCCCACTTCGACTGCAATCGCAACGCGTGCAAATCGGGGTGGAGTTCCAACGGTGGTAGAAAGATTCACGGTAAATTGATCAAGAGTGATGACGTGAGAAGAAGCCTTCGGGGGAGCGCCTTCTCCGTGTTCGCCATGGCCGCCTTCAGCTTTTGCGCCTTCTGCAGGCTTTTCGCCCTCTTTAGGTGCTTCACCATGTTCACCGCCCGCAGGTTTTGCTTCGCCTGGTTTTTCTTCGGGTGCGATGTCTGCGACTGATTCTCTGTGTTTTTCTTTTTGAAATGAAATGAATACTACCGCACCAATTCCAAGAGTTACTAAAAGTTGCACTAAACCCAGGATCACTCCTAGTTTACTGCCTCCCCCTGCTGGCGGTGCAGGAGCGGCTTCAGATTCAGATGCGTCGGACTTTTTCTCTTCAGCGGCCATAGTTTATAGGCGGGGTGCCTATCTTAAATTTTGCATCGGATGATGGAAAACCACAAGTCGCCAAATCATTTATTTTTAATATTTGTTGAAAAAAGGAGGGGGTTAGCCGTCATCCCGAAACCGGGCTGACTGGAATTTGACGACTAACCCCTTAAGACTCTAATGTTGAGAACTAAGCGCTACTTACTAATTGCGCTTAAGGTTGATCACTTCACCGAGTAACTCGTCACCTACACCGATGACTTTGCTGTTCGCTTGAAAGTTACGTTGAGCGGTCATGAGGTTAATGAACTCGTTAGCAATATCGGTTGTCGATGCTTCGAGTGTCTTCGAAGTAATTGAACCGCGTCCGCCTGAAAGTGCCGCACCAATGGTCGGTTGACCAGAAGAACGGGTTTCTTTGAACTTATTGCCACCGATTTTAAGTAGATCTTCGGGAGATTCGAAACGAGCGAGAGCAACTTGAGCAACGGTGACATTTTCACCATTGGTATAAATCGCTGTCAATTTTCCATCGTCATCAAACTTCAATGAACCCAAACTTCCTGAAGAGTAACCATCTTGAGTGGTCTTGTACGCTTCAGAATTTGAGCCGTATTGAGTGAGCTGAAGCCCATCTCCGCCGAGTTGAACTTCTTTTCCGAAAGAAAAGGCGATCTTTTGGCCAGGTTTTGAACCTTTGTTGAAGTTAAAAGAAGAATCATCTACTGATTGCGTATCTAATTTTCCTTCATCGTTAAAAGTCAATTTACCTGAAGCTTGCTGAACCTGATCACCCGGTTTGCCGCCTTCAATTTCTTCACCCTTACCCATCGCTTTCCATTCCCAATTATGGGCATCTACTTTATTGAAGTAAACGGTTACGGCGTGCGGGGTTCCATTCGTATCGTGAACCATTACACCCGTAGCAAAGTGAGAAGTTTTATCTGGATTCGCTGGATCAAATTTCAAGTTCATGTCTGCGCGTGAATCCAGGTTTGCAAAAAGATTTACCGTCTTCGTTCCTTTGGCATCTAAGATTGCACGATCGATTGAAATCGATCCCATTTTTGAAGTAATTTTTCCGTCTTCGTCGGCTTGAAAGCCTTGAATTTTTGCACCATCTGAAGTGACGAGCTTGCCGTCTTTATCAAAATGGAATGAACCGTCACGAGTAAAATTTCTTCCTTCGAGATTGTCTGCGACGAAGAAACCATTTCCGGTGACCGATAAATCTGTTGGACTTTCTGTATTGAGAAGTGTTCCCTGAGAAAACACAGTGCGGATTGCACCTACTTTAGAACCACGACCGGTTGCTAAACTTGAACCGAAACCGTTCAGTGATTTTGCTACCGCATCTTTGAATTCGGGACGAGCGACCTTAAAACCAGTGGTCGCCGAGTTGGCAATGTTATCGCCATATACCGAAAGTGCTTCACCTTGTCCTTGGATCCCGGTGTAACCGGTGTACATTGAAGATAAAATACCCATTGAGTCAGCCTCCTTGCTTATTCAGCATTTGAAATTATTCATTATGAATAATTTCGTTAAGTAGAAATATTATTTTTCATCCATGAAAAATCTTCTCTCTACCTTGCTTCCCATTCTTTCGAATGTTCCGCTTTTTGTGCTTCTTCGATCAGTCAGTCACGAAGAAACTTAGGCTTCCCTCTCGGGTCCAGCCAATATTACACAAACCTTATTTAAATAATAACTGCGCCATCAATATTTGTAAATACATTTCCATTTAAATTATTTTTATCCATCGCCGTTACCACCGTGCGATTCGGAACATTTACAATCAATGCCGCTTTATCAGTCAGCACTAATGTATCTTGCACCCCTTTTGAATCTGCTTTCGTGATCGCATCATTCAACTTTGCCATTTGGTCTGCGTCGAAAGAAATATTTCGCTCTCTTAAGCGTTGCATGGCGTGGGTAGAAAATTTAATTCCTTGGCCCACTTTAGACAGAGCCGCTTGATCTGACTTCTGCGGCTCCATTGCCTTCTGCAAGCTCGCATCAAACTCGCCCTTTTGGATCGCATCACCACCTGTAGGTTTTTTTGTATCAACCGAGGGCTGACTGGGAATCCGACTTACATTAGGATAAAGAACTGGATTCATTTCTCTACTCCTTTAGTCCGTTGGCAAAACCTTCAGGTTTTACGGGTTGATTATCGGTTTGTGAATTTTGATTTGCTTGCGCTAACGCCGGATTCGGCGGCATTCCGTTTTGCGCTGAATTTTGTTGAGCTGGATTCGACATCGCATTTTGTGCTACCGCTTCCATCGGATTCATACCAGGAGCACCGAGATTTTGCGCGTTTGGATTTGCTACTCCGCCAGCGGCATTCGGATCATTTGCTGCATCTGCCGGATTTTGAGCACTTGCATCGGCTGCCGGATCACCCTTACGGTCAACCGCACGATTCATAATTCCATTTTTAGCTCGAGCATCGGCTTCAATCCGAATCACGCTCTTAAATCCAACGCGTTGTGGATCCTTGATATCGCCGACGAGGAAGTTTGCTTCGCCACCTTCAAAAGAAACTCCAATAATGTTTTCTTGAGTGATGGGATTAATTTTAATTTTTGCGCCCTTAGCATTTTCAGCTTCAATGCGAACGGTATAACTTCCTGATTTTGCCTGCGTGGTATTATCAAGAGTTCCATCCCAATTGTAAGTATTCGCACCGGCCGGTTGCGGCTCAAGTTCCCGCGTCGTCATGACTTCGCCATGTTCATCAAGCACAGTTAATTTCACTTTTTGTGCGGCTTCGGGAAGATCAAAACTTACGGGTGCAACCGTTCCCTTTAAATGATTGAAGCGACCTTTATCAACAGTCACCGTTTTTCCAATCATCGTGCTCATCGCTAAACGATCGGCGGCATTACTTTTCTCTGCTAATTTTTCAACCGCTTGGCCCACGTTTTTCATTTGCTCAACGCTGGTAATTTGAGCCATTTGGGTGGCCATTTTATCAGAATCCATTGGCTTAGTTGGGTCTTGGTGTTTCATCTCGGTAATCATGATTTTCATAAAATCATCTTTATCGAGTTGTTTTTTTACTTGGCGTGGCTCTTTTGGTTTTTCACCGTATTTGGCCTGCAAAGAATTCAGCGCGTTTTTCATCGCCTGATCTTTATCAACATCCCCTGTCGTTGCGTTCAACGTGCTTACGCCCGTGTTCGCGCTGGGAGTTGGAAAATTATTTGCTGATGCCTTGCCTACGTCCATTTTTCTATTCTCTCCTTAAGATGCCATCAAGTCTACGCCTTGGGCAGAAGATCTTGATGTTCTCGTGAAATTCGTATTTTGTGGTTTTTGTTCATCTACCAAGTAAGAACGTGCGTTTTGATCACGCCCTTCTGAAAACTGTCCTGAATTTGAATCTTGTTGATGACGTGAAGAATTGGTGTCGAATTGCATTCCTTGATCCGCTTGCGACTGAGGAGCCGCCGTCACCACATCCACTTTACCCAGAATTAAGTTTTGGTCTGCCAAGCTAGCCTTCAATGAACTTAAACTATCTTCAATAATTTTCTTCGCTTCGCTGCTGTGTGCAGTAATTTGAATTGAAACTTGCTGCCCTTCAGTACGAACGCTCATTTTAAGTTCGCCCAAATGATCTGGCTTCAAGCGGATTTTAATTTCACCGTCCTGGCGGGCTTCAGCCAATTGGTTCACATGACTTGAAATTTGTTGGAGGGTATCGTGGGTGAGCACTGGCTTTTGTGAAGAACCGGTGGTCACCGGCGCATCAATACTTTTTCCAACGCTAGGGCTGTGCTCTTGGCTCATCCCTGCGCCACCGGCAAGAGATTCAAATTTTAATTTCTTTCCGTCAGCATCGGCTTTTACATTTGCAAGTCCAAGAGTTGCGCCCGAAGCAGTGGTCGGATGCAAGTTAGAAAGCACTTGTGCACTCGGAAGATGATTCATTTTAAAATCATGTTGAGCTTGAGTTTGTTGTGGAAGATTAAATTGTTGTTCCTTACCGGCAGTCATCTTCACCGGATTTTGAGAAATTCCTCTCAAGTTTAAAAAGTCTTGTGTCGATAATTTCGAGGTAGGAACTTTTGCTTTATCAGCAGCGGTCGCTAAATTTCTAGAACCTTGGGCCGGCACTTCCAAAGACT
>Ga0207032_1151_pt1 | contig 18231 bp, 13 predicted proteins | sample Alteio_BWMinCont_38_FD_153308 | JGI IMG/M metagenome (GOLD analysis project Ga0207032, IMG submission 153308) | Enriched cells from forest soil in Barre Woods Harvard Forest LTER site, Petersham, Massachusetts, United States -... | ecosystem: Environmental > Terrestrial > Soil > Temperate forest >... | reverse complement strand
AAAAAGCAAAAGAGTTTTACGAAAATAAACTCGGGTTGAAAGTTACTGAAGATAATGGGATGATGCGTCTCAATGTCAATGGTGGCAATTCCATAATGGTTTATCCAAAACCGGATCATACACCAGCCAGTTTTACAGTGTTGAATTTTCCGGTTTCTGATGTAGAAAAGACTGTGGATGAACTTACAGCAAAAGGAGTAAAATTTGAGCAGTATCCGTCTTTCGGCACAAATGCAAAAGGCATTATAGATGACCCGAAGATGGGGCCGAAAATTGCCTGGTTCAAGGATCCGGCTGGGAATGTTATGTCGGTTTTACAGGATAAGTAGATTCAATTAAAGCGGTGGCTGAGCTTGTCGAAGCCACATGGAACATTGTTCGTCATTCATCACCCTTCGACAAGCTCAGGGACCGCTCTTTTCAGCGGCGATTAATCCACTACACCATCTTTTCAAGGACGGAAGGGAGTTTTCTGCCCAGTTGTTTTTTCCAACCCATGCCCATTACAAAGCTCACGATAACCATTTTAAGGCCTTTGTATCCGGATTGCTCCATTTTCAATATGGTGCCGCCACAGGTTGGTTCCAGACTGAATTCAAGCAACGTGTCGAGTTCGGCAAAAATTCCTTTCGCAGCCGAGTCCGCAAGTTCTGAATGGATGCCGGCACAGGCAAGTGTCTTTTCGCCACTTGCATAGCCCTGGTAAGTGTATGCGATCTTTTTGTTTTCATCAATATCTGTAATGGTGCAGTATGTAATACCATCCCAGCCTTTCTGTGGCTCCATTCTGAAAGTAAATTCATGTCCAACAACCGGCTGGATATCATTTTCCATAAACCATTTGCCAAGCATATTGTGATCGGTAAGTGCCTCCCAGACCTGTGCAGTAGGGTAGGGTAGAAATTGTTTGCGGTGTATGGTTCGTTTCATTTTGGAACAAATTTACGAACTGCCTTCACAATCTTCTGAACTTTTTAAATTTGCTGCAAATCAATTTAGAAGATGAAACAGCGCTTTTATTCCAAAAAAGACCCGGGTATGGGATTTTTTTTCGTCATATTGATACTTTTCCTTTTAATAGCCTTCTTTGGTCTGCCCTATCTTCCTCATACCAAGCCAACCCCAATTATCGGGCAATCAATCTTTGGCATTATTACTATGGCCACATTTCTTCTGATGGCATCATTATGGTATGGAACCTATTATGAAATCGACAACGACACATTGATCTGCCGCAGCGGGCCTTTTTTTAGAAAAATTCCAATTTCAGCCATCCGTTCTGTTTCCAAACCAAAGAAAATATTCCTGAATCAATCCTATATGTCTTTTGGATTGTCTTTTACAAAATCCATTATCTCGTACAATGCCTATGACGACATATCCATATCTCCGGGTGATTTTGATGCATTCGTAGCGGCTTTGAAGCTGAGAAATCCAGAGATTGAAGTCGTGTAAGTAGCTGTAGATATTGTACAAACCTGGTCGAAAACAATGCTTCTTTTAACTACCATCAGCAAGCTGATGAACCGCGCTTCTTTGCGTTTTTTTAACCTTTCTAAAAAAGTGTCTATAAGTATATTTTAAAAACACTGAACAATTTAACCACACACCCGTTTTTACTATAAATAAAAATTATAATACTATGGCTACCACTAAGAAAGCTAAAACAAAATCGGCATCTTCCGGTCGAAAAAATTCATCTAAATCCAATGCCATTGCTACTGCAAAATCAAAATCAAAAACTGTAACAACTTCGAAAGCTGCAAAGCCTTCTAAAGCAAATCGCAAAACGATATCTGCCTCAAGGTCTGCCTCAAAGCCTAAAGAGTCGGTATCTTTTTTTGAAACGATCATAGAAATATTTACACTGCACAACCATCACGAAGAAGCTGCCAAACATCACATGGAAGCTGCACGTCACCACACCGAAGCACATAAGGCCCATATGAATGGAAACACAGCCCAGGCGGCTGACCATTCGCAACTCGCACGTGCTTATGCGTCGCATGCCAGAAGCCAGGCAGACAAGGCGGATAAAAAAAGAATTATGCCTAAAAAATAATCGGGGCTTAAGAAATCTCATGAGTAAAGACAGGCGGAATTTGATTCCGCCTTTTTTGTTTTGACTGCAATTGACGAAACGCTGTGGCTCCTGAAGAAGTCGGGACAAGTGAGCTTGTCGAAGCCTGATAACCGACCACTAAAAGTCCCTTGCACCGCGCCCTAAAACAAAAAATCCCTTCCTGCAAATCCCATTCATTTCGAAACATCGTATATTCGGCAGTATGGATATGTATCATTTCGTAAGCAAATGGACTTTTAAGGCGCCTTTACCCGCAGTATGGGATGCCATTTTTGATTCAGACCAATGGCCGGAATGGTGGAAATATGTAGAGAAAGTGACTACTGTAGAAAAGGGTGATGCCCAGGAAATTGGCACCGTGAAAATATTCGAGTGGAGTACCAAATTCTTCTACACCATCCACTTCCATTCCAGATTGATAGAAAATGAATATGGCAAGCGACTGAAAGGGGAAGCATGGGGCGAGCTGGAAGGAACAGGCCTCTGGACTTTTGAAGAACATGATGGCCTTACAACGGCCACATATCATTGGGATGTAAGCACCACCAAACCCTGGATGAACTTCATGGCCCCCATTCTGAAACCGCTTTTCAAATTCAACCACGATATCGTTATGAAAGACGGCGAAGTCGGATTAAGGAAGAGATTGGGTTTGGATTGAGGACATTGTCGGCTGAGAAAGCCACTTCTTTTCAATCATCTCCGTCCTTCGCCGCTAATGCAGAAATAAAGGCAGCGTGTTTTGGAGCAGGCATGGGTATCTTTTCACCTTTTACCGAAATCCATATCACCTGGTTAAGTTGCTGATCAGGAGCCCGGTCTTCCGCTGTAAAATCAAACTGATCACTCATATTACTCCATTTGCTTTTGACCATGCTCAGCTCTTTGAGGTTTACTTTTTCTTCCCTCGCAGCAAAAGGTTTGTGTGTGGCAGATTCCGAAAAACATCTCCACATCGGCGTGGCTGCAGCATCATACTGGCTCATCGGTGGGAGGCCGAGGATCAGCTCCATTGTCCGAAGCATCGATGAGGTAGAATACATCGTATGATCTACATAACTGCTTTTGACAAAACCTCCTGCGACATAGGCTGTTGTACGGTGTGCATCCACATGGTCGGGGCCATTCTGAGCATCATCTTCCACAATAAATACCACACTCTGATTCCATATCGCACTGTGACTAAGGTGCTCCACAAACATTCCGACCGCAAGGTCGTTATCTGCAACCTGTGCAAAAGGTGTAGGTTTACCGGTTCGCACTCCCATAGTATGATCGTTAATGAAATGAAGAGAATTAAATTGAGGCAAAGCATTTACTGCAAGAAGCGAGTCAAAATCCTTTTTCCATTGCCCGAATCGCGTGGTATCATATACAGACTGATCCCAGCTAGTAAAGCCGTAGCAAAAATGCTTTTGAAGGGCCGGGATGCTTGCCTTATGGTCTTCAATAAACTCGCCATAACTCCGGTAACTCACTCCTTTTTTCTGACAGATATCCCATAAAAATCCAGCCCTATTATTCGCGATTTTCAATCCGCCTTCAGCACTGTAAGTCCCTCCCCTGCCGCCATAGATCGTTGGCCACGTCTTCTCCAGATAGTCATCAGCGTAAGCGCCCATACTCCAGTTGTGTCCATCGGCACTTACTTCCCCATCGCAATAAAAGTTATCGAGCAGCACAAATTCTTTTGCCAGTGCGTGCAGGTTGGGCGTTATTTTATTCCCAAACAAAACCAGGCCTGTATCTCCATTGCCTCCGGGGATATCCCCGAGGACCTGATCATAAGTCCTGTTTTCTTTGATAATATAAAACACATATTTGATCGGGGAAGCAGCGCCTACCACAGATGGGATGGGATTGCCTGCACTACCTTTGGCAATCAGCTCAGAATCTTTGGTATAGGGCGTATTATGATATACGACCTGCGAATAAATGCTTAACCGTTTGGGATCAGGTTCAGGAATAATACTTAAAATTCCACGAAACATGCTCGCTATATATTGTTCTTTCACAGGCTTTTTGGTGTCGCCTTTCTGATAATTGACCTGCTCTCTTTTCCGTGCCGGGTTAGGACCATTCGGATCGGGAAAAGATGAAAAACCCTTGCCATTAGATACAAATAAATTGCCATGCACTACCCTGACACAGGTTGGATACCATCCAGTAGGGACATACCCTTTGCTTTTGCTTGAACCGGGATTGCTGATATCGAATACCGCAAGGCAATTGTTATCTGCATTGGCAATGTACAATGTTTTTTCATCCTCGCTTAAAGCCACACTATTTGAAGTAGAACCCTCTAATGCATTCGGATATAAGGCTGCATTGAGGGTTTCTACCGCCTTATTTTCCTTTATACTGATAACAGAGACAGAATTATCATTTGAATTGGCCACATAAAGCCAGTTTCCGCTTTTTGAAATGCACATATCATTCGGATTGCTTCCGACAGGAATTGAGGTTTGAAGTTCCTGTTTTATCGTATTGTATACCAAAACTTTGGCACATCCCCAGCAACTAATATATAAACTGCTTTGATCAGGCGATAAAAGGCAAGTATATCCTTCACCTTCAAGCGGTATTTGCTTTTTGATCTTTTTTGCCTGAATGTCAATCACATACAAAGCATTATTCTCTTTGGTCACCACATAGAGATATTTCATCTCCCGATCCACCGCCAAACCTGCCGGTGCAATTTTTTCAGGCCAGGGTTTACCAAGCCTGAAAGTATCGTTTGGAATAATTTTGTTATGATCAATCCGGTATCTCATGATCCAGTTATCATTCCCACCCGAAGCGAACAAATAATTATTATCGGCGCTAAAGCATAACCCCTCCCATGATTTGGACGTCACTATTGTATCGAGCACTTTATGATGAATTGCATCAATCAGATCAATGGTTTGATCGCTTTGACCGTTATTTGTAACAGCCAATAATTTTTTATCAGGAGATACTGCCATATTCAAGGGCAGATCGCCAATTGGAAGAGATTTACCAACAGGCGTAATATTCCATCCGTTTGGTAGATGAATCCTGCCTGTTTCAATTTTTTCGAGTGACTGACCAAAAACCGGTACGATGAAAACTGAAACCAAAATCAAACAAAAGAAATATTTAATCCTTCTCATATAAGTTTGAGTCTATTAATAAAACGTCTGTAAAATTAAATTGTTAATGCGGGATAGAGGATATTGGATTGTTAAATAAATATTATTTCAGCGAAAGTATTTAATGAATTTGCGCATCCACATCCGGATTAAAAAGAAAACCATAAAAAAGGGACGTCCGGAAAAAATCCAAACGCCCCTTTTACAAGTTAAAAATCTGTGGGCCCACCTGGGCTTGAACCAGGGACCACCTGATTATGAGTCAGGTGCTCTAACCAGCTGAGCTATAGGCCCCGCTAAAAAGCGAAGGGCAAAATTACTACTTTTGCAGAAAAATTCACCCTATATGCCCCAAAAATATAATGCAATCATATTCGACCTCGGCGGTGTCCTCTACGATATTGATACTCAAAGAACAAAAGATGCCTTTGCCCGTATCGGACTGGATGATTTCAATCAATTCTATACCCTGGAGCAACAGATTCACCTCTTTGATTCATTGGAAAAGGGGTTAATTGATGAGGCTGCCTTCGTGGAAGGGATTAATAAGATAAGTGGCAAAGCGCTCAATGCAGAACAGGTGAAGCAAGCCTGGAATGCCCTGCTTATCGGTATGCCCGGTGAAAACATAGACCTGCTGAAAGAATTGAAAAATGAGGACTATGCCTTATATCTTCTCAGCAATACCAATATCTATCATTATTCAGCCATCCAACAAGAATTAAAAAGGAATTTCGGGCTGAATGCCCTGGATGATTTATTTGACAAAGCCTATTATTCATTTCAGATTGGGATGCGAAAACCGGATGCTGAAATATTCCAGTTTGTCATGAAATCGAGTGCACTTGATCCCGATAAGACTGTTTTTATTGATGATAATGAAGATAATATTAAAGCATCTTTAAGCGTAGGATTACCTGCTATTCATAAACAAAAACACATATCCCTACCAGAACTGCTCGACAGATTTGTGTTTTGATGATATGCAGAATCCACCCCCTACCCCGCCAGCGGGGGATAGCAATTATCACCACTTTGTGTACCTGAAAGATTTTAATCTTCTCTCTTCTTACCTCTCACTTCTTACCAACCATTCTGGTTATATTTGTTGCAACAAATACTTTATCTCATGAAAAACCATCTTAAAACAACATTACTTTTCTTTGGTTTTATATTCTTCTTCAATCTTTTAACCATTGCCCAACAGAAAGATACTGCTCTGAAAGTACTTGTCGTCATTGCACACCCCGATGACGAGTCCGGTTTTGCATGCACCATTTATAAAATAACACATGACCTTAAAGGACAGGTTGACATCTGCCTGATAACCAATGGTGAAGGAGGTTACAAATATTCGACGTTGGCAGAGGATTATTATGGCATGGAACTGACCGATGAAAAAATCGGGCGCAAAAACCTGCCAACCATCCGGAAACGTGAGTTAATGAATGCCGGTAAAATCCTGGGTATTACCAGTTTTTATATGCTGGATCAAATGGATAACAAATATACACTCAATGAAAAAGACCCTCTTGATACCACCTGGGATGTAGAATTTGTGAAACGCCGCCTTAATCAGATCATGACCAAAACACACTATGACTATGTTCTGACGCTCTTGCCGACTCCTGGTACCCATGGCGGACATAAAGCTGCAACCATCCTGGCGCTTGAAACGGTAAAAAAATTAAAACCCGAAGAAAGGCCGATTATTTTAAGCGGATCAATGGGCATTAAAGGTGATACTTCAAGGTTAAGATTCTCAGAACTGAAAGGATATCCAAACACAAAAATGAAAGTGGATTCAGCAATATTCAGTTTTAACAGGTTGACTCCATTCGGATATATGAACAGGCTGAATTATAAACTCATTGCAAGCTGGGAACTGGCAGAACATAAATCTCAGGGAGCTACCCAAATGTATATCAATCAGGGAGATTATGAAAATTTTTGGTATTATGCAATCAATGATGATGCGGGTATTGCCAAAACAAAAGCACTGTTTGAAAGATTGAAAATTGTGCCATATAAGCCTAAGAAATATTAGAAAGACTAAAACAAATCGCAGAGGGCACCAAGGTATCGCAGAGTAGCAAAGAAACTAAAGTTAATAAAGCATTTTTAATCTCTGCGGGTTTTGCGGAAAACTTTGCGTTCTTTGCGAGAAACTTCTTAGCAACCTGTTCTAATACATGGCTTCAGAAACCCCCAAATTAGTTCGCGGATTAGGCCTTTGGCAGGCTTCGGCGATCAATATGCTGGACATGGTAGGCATCGGGCCTTTTGTGGTCATATCCTCCGTAGTCGCAGTTATGAATGGGCCTCAATGCATTATTGCCTGGATATTTGGTGCTGTACTGGCTGTAATGGATGGCAGTGTTTGGGCTGAACTAGGTGCTGCCATGCCGGAAGCCGGTGGCAGTTATGTATTTCTGAACGAGATTTATGGCCCGAAGAAATTAGGGAGTATGTTTTCTTTCCTTTTTATCTGGCAAACTGTGATCCAGGCGCCATTGGTTATCGCTTCAGGATGTATTGGTTTTGCTGCTTATCTAAAATATTTGATTCCAATGGATGCTATGGGACAAAAAATGGTTTCGGGTGGATTGGTTATCCTCTTGAGCATCATTTTATACCGGAAAATAACTTCAGTTGGAAAAATTTCTATCTTTCTGTGGATCATCGTTTTGGGAACCATATTATGGATCATATATGCCGGGATGACGCATTTTAATGCTCATCTTGCCTTTGATTATCCTCCTCATAGACTGGAGCTAAGTCCACTCTTTTTCACCGGTCTCGGAATGGCTTCGGTGAGCACTGTCTATTCTTATCTGGGTTACTATAATGTATGCCATCTCGGGGCTGAAATTAAGAACCCTGAAAAGAATATTCCCAGAAGTATTTACATTTCAATTGGCGGAATAACATTGCTCTATTTGGCCATGCAAATGAGTGTATTAGGGGTGGTGCCCTGGCAGAAAATTGTAGCCTTGAAACAATTGCAACAATCTGATTTTGTGATCTCCATTTTTATGGAACAACTGTATGGCACAACTGCGGCTAAGCTGGTTACGATCTGTATTCTATGCGTGGCCGTTGGATCACTGTTTGCCGTCATTCTTGGCTATTCAAGAATACCCTATGCAGCTGCAAAGGATGGCAAGTTTTTCAGCATTTTTGCAAAGATCCACCCCACTAAAAATTTCCCATACATTTCGCAGCTTATTCTTTGCGCCACGGCCTTTGTTTTCAGCCTGATATTTAAACTTACTGATGTGATCAAGGCCATCATCGTCATGCGCATTTTAGTGCAGTTTGTGGGGCAGGCAGTCGGACTTATCTTATTGAGAATGAAAGATAAAAAACGATACTGGCCCTTTAAAATGAAGCTGTTCCCAATCCCTGCTTTATTGTCAATTGCTGGTTGGATGTTTATGTTTCTCAGGCCAGTTTTTTTGCCGGTTGCCGATTCAGCCCAGAGCGCTAAGGACTTGTGGTACATTACCGGGGCAGTTGTGATTATTGCATTGGGCGCGGTCGTCTTTTTTATCCGGGCAAGGAGCAAAAGGGAATGGCCGTTTGAGATAATTCCGTGATCAATAAATAATTTAAAATTAGAATCTTATGAGTTTATTTAGTAAGTTGTTTGGAACTAATGGAGATAAAGTCAATAGGAAATTAGATAAGAAGAAAATTGCTGAGGACGAATTTTTTGAAGAGGAATATATCAAGGCTCTTATCAAAAAGTATAAGAGAACCGCTACGTTATTACGTCCGCAAAAATCTGAAACCCCTCTCGAACAAGCCAAAAGCAAATTTGGAGGCATTCCGAACTTTGAGAATTTTGAATCTTATCCAACTTGCACAAGTTGTGATTCGCCTTTAAATTTTGTTCTGCAATTTTACAAAAAGGATTTTCCCACGTTTTATTTCCCGGACGATAAAAATTTATTTCAGCTATTTCGTTGTCCTAATAATGATTGCCCAGATCAAAACACTCAGCATAGTGACAGAAAAATGTCGCATTATTATTCAAATGCAGTCAAAGAAAACAATAAAATCTTAGATAAGCCAACATACATTTTGAAGGATGCCGAAAAGGAAGTTCCAGATTGCAATTTAACCCCAAAAATAATTGAGGATTTCCCAAATTTTGATGATTTCGAAGATTCGGATTTTGCAAACATTGAAGAAGACTTTGGAAATGACATGTCTGAAGCATTTATGGATAAGTATGCCGCAGTTAATGGTCCTAAATTTAATGGCTATCCAAGTTATACTCAGTCGCCTGTTTATCCTCAATGCCTTTGTGGGAAAACAAAGGAGTTCTTTTTCCAACTTAGTAGTGATGATCGTGAAGAAGGTATCAATTATCAGCCACCATCGGACATATGGTCAGCACATGGAATTATGATAGGAGATCTTGGAAATATCTATTATTATGTTTGCAAATCTTGTGGTGAGAAAAGCATAGAAAGCAATTGGGATTGCTATTAACTTTTCTATGCCTCCAAAATAATAGATATTTGAGGCTAATCCCAAAATATACTAACATTTAAGGATTATAATCCGTAAATTATATATACATTTGCGGATTAGAGTCAAATTCTATCATAAAAATGATACCCCGGATTATAACAAGTCAAATTACGTCCGACCTTAATAAAGGGAAGGCTATTATAATACTAGGTCCCAGAAGGGTTGGTAAAACAACACTAATAAAATCAATTGAATCTCATTCAGGAACACCATCCTTATTCTTAAATTGTGATGAGCCGGATATTCGCCCATTGCTTGAAAATGTAACGTCTTCTCAATTAAAATTTTTAATCGGCAACAATAAACTTGTACTCATTGACGAAGCCCAAAGGATAAAAAACATTGGGATAACCTTAAAACTACTGGTAGATAACTTTAAAGATATCCAGGTCATTGCAAGCGGGTCTTCGGCACTTGAACTTGCAAATGAAATTAATGAACCGCTGACGGGCCGCAAAAAAGAATACCACTTATTTCCAATTTCAACCGGAGAAATGGTGAAAAACTCGTCAGTATTAGAAGAAAAAAGAATGCTTGAACAAAGATTGATTTATGGATTTTATCCGGACATTATTAATAATCCTGACGATGCCACAGAATCTCTTTTAGAATTGAGTTCCAATTATTTATATAAAGATATTTTATCATTGGAAAGCATTCGAAAACCTGCATTGCTTGAAAAACTTCTTATCGCCCTTGCTTTACAGATCGGTAACGAAGTATCTTATAACGAACTCGGACAATTATTAAATTCCGATCCTAAAACAGTAGAAAATTATATCAACCTTCTTGAAAAATGTTTTGTAATTTTTCAACTGAGTTCCTTTAGCCGAAACCTTAGAAATGAAATAAAAAAAGGCAAAAAAATTTACTTTTACGACAATGGTATCAGAAACGCCATTATCAAGAATTTCAACCCGATACAGTTGAGGCAGGATATTGGAGCGCTTTGGGAAAATTTCCTCATGGCAGAACGTATTAAATCAGATTACTATAAAAAAAGACTTGTCAACAGGTATTTCTGGCGCACGCGGCTGCAACACGAAATTGACCTCGTAGAAGAAACAGGAGGGAAATTACTTGCATGGGAATTCAAATGGAGTGAAAAATCAAAATCAAAGGTATCTCCCTCTTTTTTATTGACTTATCCTGAAGCGTCCGGTCATATAATTAATAAGGAGAATTATCTTAATTTCCTGACTTAGATGATCCATGAGGATCAAAAAGTATCATGCTCCTTACTTCGTATCAATCATCAATGGCATCTTCCCACTTCCTCCAATTACAATTACCTTCGCATTTGACGAACTTGCTAATGCAAGGTTTGCCTTTATCTGCTCGTACTGCAATTGCTTGTCGGTGAGGTTGGTGGCAATGATACGCTGATAGTCGGCAATGCCTTGTGCTTCAATACGTTTACGCTCTGCCTCCTGTGATTCTTTCTGCAAAACAAACTGCATTTTTTGTGCTTCCTGTTCTGCGTTGATTTTTGATTCGATACTTGCTTTTACAGATGTCGGCAGGTTGATATTCCGGATCAGGATCTGCTCTAAAAACAATCCTCTTTTTTTAAAATCAGATTCAATATCCTTAAATATCCGCGAATAAAATTCGGTACGTTTGGTAGAATACAAAGACACAGCATCATAATAAACCGCATTATCTCTTATTTTTGTGCGAGTTATAGGTCTTACAACCACGTTTTTATAATCCTCCCCTATTTCCCGGTATATATTAGGAGCCTGATCAGGCAGTACACGATACAAAACCGTAAGATCAATAATAACTTCCAATCCATCTGAACTTAAAACCCTTATGGCGTCATCACCTACCTTATCTCCTTCATCACGAATGGCACTCATTGTATAGTTCTGCGTTTTTATAACAAATGGATGGACTTCAACCAATGGGTCAACAATATTTAATCCGCTACCCAGTACCTGAGACTGAACTTTACCAAACAATGTCTGCACTCCTACTTCACCGGCGTCAATCTGCTTGATAGAAGATGAAACGACACCCACAACCAGCAAAAGCGCTCCGCCGTATCTTAAAAAAGGTCTGGCCTTTATAAGTACCGGATCGTTAGAACTGTTACTCACAACAGCAAGGATAAGGGCAAGAATTCCAATAACAATAAGTGTCATTTTTTGAAATATTTATTTAGGTCAAAGGTAATCTAAATGACTGGTTATAAAATAAAAAGATAAGAACTGTTATTAATCAGTCAATCATTTCGCGGTCTTTGTTCAGGAGACTTTTTGCAAACTGGATAAACCGGTAAACGTCTTTGAAATTGGTAACATAACCGAGGGAAATCCTGACGGCGCCCCTCTTCTGTCCGATATATTCAATGAGGTCGAAATAGTCTTTAGGTCCTTGTTTTGCGAAGTAAGACTTCAGGTTATCTGGATTCAAGGCGTGATTCGTTTCATCAATTCCTGGATTGCAGAAACAACCCGTGCGGAGTGAGATCATTTGCTTGTTTGCCAATGCTTCTACTTCCATAAAGTTGAACAACGCGCCGTTTTTATCAAAGAAATTTAATGCCAGGGTACCGCCACGCATAAAAGTATTCTTTGGACCGTATATTTTTATCAATGGCAACCCATTGTCATGTCGCAATTGCCAAAGTGAATCCATCGTCCAGCCAGTGAGAGACTCTATTCTTTTGCTTATCGTATTTATACCAACACTTTCAATATGTTTCAACCCGATTTCAATGGCGGGAATATCGAGATAATTTATTGTGCCGTCCTCAAACTTAGCATTGTTCTTGTCATAATAATAACCATCACCCTGCACAGAAACAATGGTTATTGTCCCTCCTGCAAACCAAGGACGTACCAACTCATCAAACGCTGATTTTTTTACGAGCAGGCATCCAAGTCCTGTTGGGTATCCGAAAATTTTATAGAAAGAAACCGTCACAAATTCAGGTTTATATATGGAAAGATCAAGCTTATTGGTGGGTACAAATGCGGCTGCATCTAATAAGACGTCCCAGCCTTTTTCCTGTGCAATACCAATCCATTTCAGGTCATGTTTCACCCCTGACACATTGCTCTGGGCTGGGAATCCAAATAATTTATGTTTGCCGGTTACCTTTTGTTCAAGGTTCGCCATTAGCTTTTCTTCATCCAGCCTTAGGTCTTCTTTATGTATTGGTGAATAATTAAAAGAAGCCTTTTTTTGCCTCGCAAACTCCCTGATCCCGTTTACGGAATTATGATTATCGAAAGTAAGCAAAAGATGATCCCCTTCTTCAAATGGATATGCTTCGCCCAAAAGCTTCAATGCGCCACTTGCATTCTGGGTAAAAATGCATACATATTCATCAGAACTGGTGTTAAAATATTTTAGCACATAATTCCTTGCACTTTCAGTATATTCTGTTGCGAGCTGCGAAGTTGGATTTGAAGAGTGCGGATTACCATAAACATTTTCCCTTAGCATCTGCAAATGGGTCTCAACCTGTTTTGCGGCATAAAGTCCTCCTCCTGTATAATCAAGATAAGTATGACCCTTTTTATCTAGTCTTGAAAACTCCTGTTCCCTCATATTATCCAGAATGGCAGTTTCTGTATAGGCAGGATATCTTTCATTAAAATCCCGATAGGCATTTATGAAAGTCTTTCCATCCTTTCCCCTGGGCATGTGTTTTTTAACAGGTTTTTTTGCGGTAAACATCTGACTATTTTATTAATCCCAGCAAAATTAATGGTTTTATTGCAATTCTGGTTCCGATTTGATTTGCTGGCTTGTAAACATAGTCCTCAAATTTTTGGTCACATATAAAAACAATGATACCTTTACCATACAAACCTCCCACCTATATGAAAAAAAATATGCAGATTAAAATAGAGACTTTTACAACAAAACCATTTTATTTTGTTGGTGTCAGAGCATTTATATTTAGCCTTCTTTGGTTATCAGCAAACCATTTGAAAGCTACCCAGCTCAGCGGAACCTATACCATTAATCCGGGAAAAACAGCCACATCCAGTGTTTTCAATGATTTCTCATCTGCTATTACTTATATGACCAGTACAAACTCCCGGGCTGACGGAGGCCCTTCAAATACGGGAACAGTAGGTGTGAGCGGTGCTGTAACCTTCAATGTAGCAGCAGGCACAACCTATTCTTTGAGTGCTGCATTGGTTATCAATGCCATAAGCGGCGTGAGCTCTTCAAATACTATTAGTTTCAAAAAATACGGCTCTGGAGCAGATCCGGTAATAACAGGTTACCAGGGCTCAGGCACCAACGACGGTATGATTATTCTGATTGGTGCAAGTTATATCACCTTTGATGGTATTGACCTCGCGGATGATCCTTCCAATACGACATCTACAACCCAGATGGAATGGGGATATTGTTTATTAAGAACTTCTACACCTGTTGGTTGTCAATATATTACCATCCAGAATTGCACCATTTCTCTAAACAGAACTAATTCTAATACTATTGGCATCTATGGTGATGTTTATACCTGGTCTTCAGGCTCTTTATCCAGTATCTCCTCTCCATCATCTATATCAGGCACCAATTCATATAATGGGTTTTACGGCAATACCATAACAAACTGTTTTACGCCTGTAATGATAAGAGGTTATATTTCCGGATCGAGTGGTGTAGATCTTAACAATGATTTTGGAAGCAAAGGAGGGAATATCATTACTTCTTTCGGATACCAGAGTAATTCATCACCATATGGTAATTTTTACACCGGTTGTTATGTAAACGGGATTTATTTTTTCGAACAAGGAGGAACATATCTTATTGAAAATAACACTGTTACTTTGACTCCAGCAGATGGGGTTTCAACTTTATTAAACGGAATCAGTTCAATAGCCTATAGTGTAGCAGTTACCGGGTCAAATCCCGTCATAAAAAACAATAGCATTAATCTATATACTACAGCATCATCAGGTCTTTGCGTTGGTATTGCCAACAACCAGGGAACCGGCAGTAGTGTAGAGGATGTTGAAAATAATACCATAAGCTTTGTAGATTCAGCCTCAAGTAGTTCTGCAAGCTTTATCGGAATTAATGAACAAAGCACCATTACAAGCGGCAAGTATATCCTTAATGGAAATGAAGTAAAAAACTGCATCCTGTATGGGACAGGATATTTTTACGGAATGAGCACACAAGGAGGTGGGAATGCACAATGTACGTTTAGTTATTCAGGGAATAAAATTCATGACAATATTAAATCAAGTGGCAGTTCAGGAGATATGCGCGTCCTTGATTTTTCTGTTGGTTCCGTTCCAATGACTGAAGCCAATAATCTTATATTTAACAATAAGAACAACACGGGCAACTTGTATGGAATATACCATACTGCCACAACGTCAACTGAATACATTAATAACAATGCAATATATGGCCTCAGTTCAAATACAAGCAACACAGTTGCCGGGATCTACCTCGCCAATTCTAATACCACGAGAAATATATACCTTGACTCGCTAAGTAATTTCACAACCAAAGGAGGTTCTGTCTACGGTATTGAAATAACAACGGGAGCAACGGCAAATGTATACAGGAATAAAATGTATTTTTCTTCAGGAGCTACGGCTGGTATTATGCTGATTAATATATCAAGCCCCGTAGCTACACCAAGTTTGATATCCAATAATTTTATAAGTATAGGCGGCACAAGTAATACATCTTATGGCATATATGAATCAGGGGCAAAAAACCTTTCCTTTTGTTTTAACAGTATCTATATTACAAATACAGTTTTAAACAATGCGGGGTTTTATGTAAATATTTCCGGAAGTTCTTCAAACATTAAAATCTTAGACAACTGCGTATCCAATACAGGAGGTGGATTTGCCATTTGGTGTCCATCAGGCACAGCCGGAGGCGGACTAGCCAGAATGGATTATAACAACTGGTATGTAACAGGCGCATATCTTGGCATCTGGTCTTCAAGTCTTAAAGGACTCCGGCTAAAAAACTGGCAAAGCCTTTGTTTATTGGATTCTCATTCCGTGAGCCTTGATCCTAAATATGTGTCAAATATTGACCTTCATGTCAAATCACAAAGCATAGCGCGCACAGGTATTTATCTGTCAACCGTTACCAATGATATCGATGGCAACCCGAGACACCCTGCACCTACAATAGGAGCCAATGAAATTCCTCCATTTAAAGACGATATAGGTGTCCTTGCACTTTTATCTCCTTACGAAGGTGATTGTGGTGACTCAAATATGTCCATCGTTGTAAATATCAAAAATTTTGGTACGGATACGCAATCAAATATTAAAGTAATTGCAGTACTTTCAGGGCCCACAAGTGCAGGAACCTATTCTCAGACACTTACTCCTAAATTGGCTTATGACAGCACCGAAACAGCCATTCTAACCAATTCGCTAAACACTGCCGCGGGCGGCACTTACACTTTAAAAGTTTACACATCACTCAAAACCGATAATTACCGTGTGAATGATACCATCAATACCGTATTCACCATATTCAGTATTTCGCCTCAGCCGAAAGTTACGGGAGGGTCTGTGTGTCACTATGGAACTACAAAATTGTATGCATACCCTACTTCAAAAAATGACAGTATATACTGGTATTATTATTCAAGCGGAGGAACCTCGATTGGTGAAGGTGATACATTTACCACTCCCCCTATAAACAGCAGTGTGACCTTTTATGCCCAGGAACGATTTCCATTAAAAAAATATCATATTGGCCCTAAAGATTATTATATTGGCAATGCTGCCTATGGAACGGCTCCCGTTGGTTTAAAATTTAATGCGTTAACTGCTTTAACCATTGATTCAGCAACCATTTATCCCTTTCTACCTGGAACAAATACTGTCTATATTAACCTGATTGACAGTACCGGGAAAATGATAAAGTCAATACCGGTAACTGTTTATCAATATCCTTATTCATCTCCAAACCCACCTCCGATCCGGATACCTATTGGACTGAATGTATCAAAAGGGAACGGCTATTATATTTATATGAATGATAGCGCTGTTGCCGGTGTTATTTACAATAGCACAGGTGCTTCCTACCCTTATTCTGTTTCTGGTATCGCTTCTATAACCGGCCCATTACCACTGGCTTCAAGTTCCATGTATTGCGGACTATATAACATTGTACTGCATACCGGTAATTGCGGCAGTGTTTATGTCCCTGTTCAGGCCTCCATGTCTACGCCAAGTCCAACCTTAAAAATAGATCCGGGTTCAGCGGGAAGTGGCGGCACGGGCAACCGTTTTTATCCTGACAAAATATGCGCAGGCAGCAGTCTTGTTTATGACCTGAGTGTATCCAACCTGGATAATGCAACATATGGTTCTAAATGGATAATCAGTTCAAAAAGCCTGACATTCTTAGGGGGTGCCGTTATTCACGATACCAGTTCAATAAGACCTTCATCATTTGGTCCCGGGAAATTCACGTTTAATACTAAGACAAGTTATGGTGATAGTATTTTTATTCTGAAAATGGATATAAAAACACTCGGGAATAATTCATGCGACAGTATCATTGTGAGATATATAACAGTGACCCCAATACCAGTTGTAAAGTATATATTCACCAATGCCTGCCTTGGAACTCCAATCCGATTTACTGACTCCAGCAATATAGCCGGCAATGGGTCTATTACAGGCCAGAACTGGGATTTTGGTGATGGACAAACAAGCGCTCTCACCAATCCCTCCCATTCCTATGCCAAGGCAGGAACTTATGCCGTAACACTCACTTCAACTTCAGACCAGGGCTGTAAAGTTTCGCAGAAACAAACTGTCAACCAATATCCCATCCCTGTTGCAAAATTCGGAGCCGTTACAGGATGTCAGAATTATGCGACAGTTTTTAAGGATTCAAGTACAATTGCTTCAGGAACTATTGCCGCACATCAATGGTATTTTGGTGCTGGTGCAACATCTTCTTTGCAGAACCCAACATATGTTTATCTGAAATCAGGCCCCTATATTGTAAAGATGGTTGTCACTTCTTCTTTTGGATGTAAAGACTCTGTCACCAGTCCCATAAGGGTTGAACCTCAGCCCAAAGCCGCATTCGGATTTAAAAATGCCTGTGTCGGAACTCCGATATATATTGGCAATACCAGTTCAGATTCGACAAGTGGTACCTTATATTTATGGAATTTTGGTGATGGAACAACTTCCATCAAAAACGTGCCTGTGCATACTTATAGCAAAAACGGTTCATACAAAATCAAGCTGACAGCAACATCGAAATCCGGCTGCGTAGATACCGCTGTTCAGATTATTACACCTTATGCAAAACCAGATGTAAACTTTTATTATTCCGGAGCGTGTACAAATAATGCAGCATCATTCGGAGACACTTCAGGCACAGCCGCCGATGTTACGTTTGCATGGAATTTTGGCGACGGCACTTCCGAAGTACTCGACAGCAACACTGCTAATCATATATTTACAAAAGCCAACACTTATTCAGTTTCATTGATCATCCAAAATTCAGGCG
>Ga0207032_1140_pt2 | contig 18323 bp, 18 predicted proteins | sample Alteio_BWMinCont_38_FD_153308 | JGI IMG/M metagenome (GOLD analysis project Ga0207032, IMG submission 153308) | Enriched cells from forest soil in Barre Woods Harvard Forest LTER site, Petersham, Massachusetts, United States -... | ecosystem: Environmental > Terrestrial > Soil > Temperate forest >... | reverse complement strand
TATCCTACTCACGATGAATATTTCTTCAATGAGGATGAGCTGTAATTAAGGTAATTTCGGAATTAGGTAGAGGAATAATATAAAATAACTTTCAGAGTTATTGTTTTGATTTCAACCAGCAAAGACGATCAAAATCGTTCTCGTTTTTTCGCGTATAATTTATAATAAGTATCAGACATTATTAGTCCTGTGTCTAATAGGATTATATGTGTTTTGTAAAGTCATATATTAAATGATAAAAAAATATTTAAGGTATCTCTTATTCCCATTTTCAATCATATACGCGATTGTTATTGTGATTCGCAACCTTCTTTATGATTTGAAGATATTCAAATCAAAGGTTTTCAATATACCAATCATAGGAATAGGGAACTTATCTACCGGAGGTTCAGGCAAAACCCCGATGGCAGAATATATCATCGAATTTCTTACCATACATGGATATATCCCTGCCTTACTAAGCCGAGGATATGGAAGAAATACGAAAGGTTTCCTGGAAGTTAAACAAGAACTGAATGCCGAAATGACAGGGGATGAGCCTTTTCAGATTAAACATAAGTTTCCGGATGCCATGGTTGCTGTGTGTGAGGACCGTGTTGAAGGAGTAGAATCCATCATGCAATTAAATCCCAAAGTAAATGTTATTGTTCTGGATGATAGTTTTCAGCACAGAAAGATTAAGCCCGGATTTAACATATTGCTGACAGAGTATATGCTACCGTATTATAAAAATAATTTATTACCGGTTGGTACACTACGGGAACCATCTTTCGGACGTAAACGAGCTGATGTTGTTATACTTACCAAATGTCCTGATAATATTAGTTTAAAATCTAAAAATATCCAAAAGAAGAAATTAAAAATTAAAGAAAATCAGAGTGTGTTTTACACAATGATAAATTACAAATTATTAAAAAAAGTGGGAGCAGAGAATGATCCCTCATTTTCATTGTCAACAGATGATCTATGGCAATCTAAAGTAGTAATGTTTACTGGAATAGCGAACGTGAAACCGTTAGAAGATTACCTTGAAAATGCTGGTGTAAGGTGCAGAAAATTAAAATTCCCTGATCATTATCGTTATTCTGATGAAGATATTGAAAAGATTCTTAAAAAATGGCGGGACATTCCGTTTGATAATAAATTACTTATAACTACGGAAAAAGACTGGAGGAGAATTGAAGGGTCTCCCCAGGCGGAAGCATTTTCAGGCATTCCGTTATATTTTTTGCCGATATCAGTTAGATGGAATGCAAATGAAAAGCCTATCTTCGATAAAATGCTTTTAAAATATGTCGAATCAGGTACAAAAAGCCATTGATTTTATAAGAGAATATACAACTTTTATTCCAGAATCGGGAATCATTCTGGGAACTGGTCTTGGTGAACTTGTAAATGAAATTGATGTAAGCTGTGAACTGGATTACGACACCATTCCTGGTTTCTCCGTCTCAACAGTTGAAGGCCATCATGGAAAGTTGATTTTTGGGATATTATCAGGACATAATATAGTTGTTATGAAAGGCCGCTTTCATTTTTATGAAGGCTATTCCATGCAACAAATCGTTTTTCCGGTTTATGTAATGAAACAATTAGGTATTAAAAATCTCCTCGTTTCAAATGCAAGTGGCGCATTAAATCCGGACTTTTTTGCCGGCGATCTGATGCTCATCTCAGACCATATCAATTTGCAACCCGGTAATCCGCTGATAGGAAAAAATAATGACAGGGTTGGTCCCCGCTTTCCGGATATGATCAATGCTTATGATCAGATTCTAATTCAAAAAGCAATAGAAATTGCAGCAAAATCCAATATTGAAGTCAAATCAGGCGTTTATGTATCAGTTCCGGGTCCGGTACTTGAAACACAGGCTGAATATAAATATCTGAGGATAATAGGGGGAGATGTTGTGGGAATGTCAACAGTACCTGAAATCATAGCAGCAAGGCATGCCGGAATAAGATGTTTTGCAATTTCTGTGATAACGGACGAAGGTTGGCGCGAAAACCCTGAACCGTTAACAATTGCACAGATTATTAGCGTAGCTTCGAAATCAGAGCCGAAAATGACCCTGATTATGAAAGAACTTTTAAAATCAATTGAAAGTTGAATATTTTGTGAATGATTAACAGCCCAATGAAATGAAGAATGGCCGGATTTCATTTGTCGTATTTATTTACATTCCGGTATTTTTATGGCTTTCAAATACTGTTTCTGCACAAAATCTTATTCCACAACTCAATTTCAGGTCAAACTGGAATCTGCACAGTCATGCTGTTTCTGATTATCCATATAATTCGCTTTGGGGCTGGACCAGCAGTTCAGGCCACGAATATGCCATAATGGGTTCTCTTGATAGCATCTACTTTTTTGATGTTACAAATCCTTTAAAAATTAAACTTTGCGATGCCTGGGCCGGAAAATTTAATAATTGCATTAACAGGGAGTTTAAAACATATAAAAACTATTGTTATGCTGTAGCGGACCACGTCGGTTGCAGTCTCCAGATTTTTGATCTCAGTTTTCTTCCTGATTCTGTACACAAAGTATACGATAATGATACCTTAAGCTCTGGGGCTCATAGTCTTTTCATTGATGGAGACAGGTTATATCTTACTTGGAATAAAAGGGCCTATGGACCAAAACCGAATCCTGATATACCCTTGACCGTGCTTTCTTTAAAAAATCCAGTGTCGCCCGTTTACCTCGCTGACCTGGTTGCACCTTTGGGAGGAAACGGATTGCCACAGTTTGAATATGTACATGATTGTTTTGCCAGAAACGACACGGTTTATTGCTGCTGCGCAGGTGCTGGGTTATATATTTATAATTATCAGAATCCTATTAGTCCAGTATTGTTACAGGCTATTACAAGCTACAATGGAAACCAGCCGGGTTATAATCACAGTTGCTGGTTAAATCCGGATGGAAATATGCTTGTATTTACAGACGAAACACCAGTACCGGTAGAGCTATATGATGTATCTGATTTGAAAATTACCCCAAATCAGCCCACTTTGCGCCAGATTTGCACTTTTGGTTCAAATGACAGCTTTGGAAGTATAGGTCACAATGCCTATTTTAAGGGGAAATATATCTATATGGCCTATTATGAAGACGGGGTAGTAATTTTTGACATGAGCGATTCTACAAAGGTTCATGAAATCACATCTTATGATACCTATCCGCAAAATGCTACCAGGTCTTATGGTAATCCGGTAGGAAGGGGCTGTTGGAATATTTATCCCTATTTCCCGTCAGGAAATATCATCGCATCTGATACCCGGAATGGCCTTTTTGTTCTCGGAATAGATTCTGTTTCAGCCATAAACAGCAATTATATTAACGACAATTCACTTGATATTAAAATATTAAACAATCCATTCACAAATGATATAAAATTAGCTGAAAATGCCAATTCGCCTCAAAAAGTAAACATCTGCCTTTATGATATGCTGGGTAAAAAATTATATAGCTCAGATTATTATTTCGCACCTGGAGATAATACCATTAATATTCCCGGCGATTTTATCCCAAATGGAGCCGTGATACTAACGGCCGCTACGAATAACAGCAGTTTTACACGAAAACTCGTAAAAGTGGGAGAGCACCAATAATGCTCTTCTTTAGAGATGCCCTTTACCTTGTAAGAACTATTTTTTGGGTGAATGTTTTCTCAGCGGTTGAGACATTGACAATATAGATGCCTGCAGGTTTTGAACTCATATTTACATTGATGAGATGGTCCTCTGTACCTGAAATGGTTTTACTCATTACCAGTTTGCCAACCAGGTCATACACTTGTAATGTACATGGATTCTGTTCAAGCGATGTGGCATCTATGCTAAACGATCCATTAGAAGGATTTGGGAAAACGTCAATATTCTGGGGATAGCTCTGAGGTTCAATGCCGAGGCCATAACCCACATTGAAATTCATTAGTACTTCTGCTCCGAAATCCGGGTTGAACATTATTATATTTTTGCCTGCGGCTGTTGTTAACCTTAAGGACCCAGTCCCTTGAGTGGTATTTGCAAAAAATGAAAGTCCATCCTGATTGCTATCTGTAAACCGAAAAGTATAGCATCCGTGCTGCAATGTTACTGTGTCCCTATAGAGAGTATTATTCGCCATGTTATCTCTATGATATAACACATAGCCGTCCGCGTCAGTCAGGGTATAGGCATTATCACTGGCAGAATTATTCGTTTTGGTCTGGATAATAAATGAATAAGGAAGTGTTTTGGTTACCGGGATGTAGGAATACATTGTGTCATCGGCTGAATATTCGTCAGTTGAACCATTTGGATTTGAAACACTTGCTTCAAAGACATACGGAGGCGGACCATCTGCCCAATCAAATTGCCCGAGTGTTACGGTATCAACATCCAGGAAATTCAGGTTCCCTTTCCATTGATAATTGCTTAGATTTCCTCCCTTTCTGCCATATTTGATGGTAAGAGATGTAATGGGTGTGGTTCCGTTGTTTTTAATTATTATTTGTGGATTAGAACAAACGGGATTATTATGCCCGAACATATTATCAGTAGTCGGGCTCAAAATATTTTCGACTGAAGCATTCAGTTTAAAATTAGCAGCTCCATATGAAATCAGTTGTGCTTCAATATTATAATAGGGATTGCTGTTGCCACTGTTAGAACTGGTAGTGGTATATGCATCTGCACTATATGTATAAGAAGAATTTTTTCCCGGAGTAACATAAAAGCTGAGTTCGGTAGTATAGGTTTTGACCTCAGCCCCAGGACACCAGTTGGCCCTCTGGTATAACCAGGTACCACCCTGGTCAATAATTGGATTGTAAGCACAATTGTCCCGCCATACATATTGCGTCCATCTTTGTTCGCCGTCAACATTCAGGAAATGGTTTTCAGGACAAAATTCAGCACAGTTGGATCCGTCTTCACCATGGCCTGTTACCCTTATCACCATACGTGTATAAGCAGCATTTGAATCAGTCATTACCGTTTTTGTTCCCATTTGGGTACCCATATCCGGATTGCCTCCGTAATTAAATTCACCGGTCCATACATTCACCACTTTATAAGGTTTTCGTGCAGGAGTTCCTTTTATAAATGCGAAATTCAGATCTAGCCATTCCTGCCAGTTTCCTGCACTTAAATGAACAGAATCATGCAGTAATGGCAGGTAATCCGTAACATCATAGGTCCATGTAAATCCATTTCCGAGCGATAAATTGATACCATATGGTGTTATATATCTCCCCAGTTCATACCGGTTCAGTTTTTCCACTTTTTTCCAGATTGTATCTTTTACATACTTGCCGGTATTTTTGTTGTAAATGCTGTCAATTGCGCTCACAACTGAATCATAGATGCCCGTATGCTGGTATAGATAAGTATATGTAAGATAATCCCATTGACCACAGGCAGGGCTCTGTTTCGGGTTGCATTTCAGGGTATAGTACATTAAAACCTTGCGGTATTGCCCGGCAGGGGGGAATAATATGGTAGAATCCTGTGAAGATCCAAAACTAAAAGCATGGACATAGACAGTATCCGAAGAAGCTTTTGAAGTTGAAGGGGCTAAAATAAATAATAAAACAGTCGTTAAAACAGGTAAAAATAATTTCAAGGTTTTCATGTTAAGGTGATATTATTACGGCCAAAGTTAAAAACAATTTAACAATAAGGCCATATTATACTCACTTACCAAACCGAATCAGCGTCTTTGTTTGATAAAGCTTTCAAACCCAACTGCAGGAATTTGGTTATTTTTGCCGGACAATAGAAATATATTTGCACCGCTACATTCGATTTTCCCTTTTCTTTTCCTGCCTGTTTACAGTTGCAACTGCTGTTCATGGTCAAAAGGTGGATTCATCTTTAGTCATTCCCAAAGCCTATCCACATTATGGCAGCTACCATGATATGGAGCAGGGGATGAACAACCTGAAGACGGTTGATACCGGGTTGTACCAGATGCAGAAATATGATCCCGGCTATCTGCATAACCTGGGTTCGCCAGGAACGCCGGCATTTGCCCAGGTTTGGGATCCGTTTAAAACTACAGGTTTTGATCTCGGATTTCATCAATGGGATACATATACCCTGAACGATGAAAATATTCGGTTCTATAACACCCAGAATCCTTATGCGAACTTTTTTTACGTGCAGGGCGATAAGGATTTCCAGGCATTTTCAGGGACTTTTGCACAGAATCTGAAACCATATCTTAATTACAGCGTCCATTTCAACCTTATCAATACCAATGCGGGATATTATGATCCCCAGGTCACTTCATTGGGCTCTTTTGATTTAAATACATGGTATCAATCGCCAGATAGCAGGTACATGCTCATAGTGAGCGCTGTTTTTAACAAATTTTCAGCGGATGAGAATGGCGGAATCATAAGTGATTCGGCTTTTAAAAATTCTTCAACTTCAAACAGGACACTGCTTCCGGTAAATCTTGGTGCTTATTCATTGCTACCAGCAGACCCCACTGGGGCAAAACAGACATATCTTGAAGATTTTATCACCATTCGACAATATTATCGTACTGGCCCTGTATCGTCTATCAAAATTCACGATACCGATTCACTGGCAACCAAAGTGATGCGACCGGAGTATTTTATTTCACATACTTTTCAGTACCATTTGACCAGATATGGCTATAACGACTCATTTGCCACGGCTCCTTTCAGTTATAGCCTTGTGGATCCGTACCGTACCACAGACAACTACGAGGCTGATGCGTTTACAGATCAGATTGCCATTGGGCATGCAGTTTTTAATCATCCGGTACAGGTAAATAAGAAAATTGACAGTTCCGCCATGTTGAAAAATGCTGTGTTCTGGCAGGCTTTTATTAAATATACCTATATCAATGCAAGCCAGAATGTAAGACAGCTTTCTGATATTGAACATTATGACAATACAAGTCTTGGCTTTGAACTATCTGATTATCGCAGATTTGGTTTTGATTTAAACGGGGAATATTTTATAGAAGGGTACAACCAGTTTGATTATCTTTTGAATGCGCATCTCTATTCACCATTTATAAGGGAGATATTACCCCAGTTTAATGTGGATTTTAAAGTGCAGCAATCGGCACCTTCCTATACGGATCAATTGTTTTATGGGAACCACTTTCTATGGGAAAATGATTTTCGTAAAACCAAATCCGAATCCCTTAGCGCTTATTTTTCAGATGTTTATGGGTTTAAACTTGGCGCATCCATTATAACAGCCGCTGACTTGATTTATTATGATACACTCTCCATGCCACACCAGGATCACGGCAGTGTAGATTTTGCCAACGTATTTGTTAACAAGCAATTAAATATTGGCCGTCATCTTCATTTTCTGAATAACGTTACTTTTCAGAAACCATTAGCAGGAGGTTATGATGTTCGCGTACCTGAATGGCTGATAAAGACATCCTGGTTTTATGATCATTATTTATTTAAACACGCTGTTTTGCTTCAGAGTGGTTTCGATTTTTCATACAATACGGCCTATTATGGATATGGATACATGCCGGAAATAAGCAAATTTTATTTGCAGGATAAAATACTGATAGGTAATTACCAGGTATTTGACGTTTGGGTGGCAGCGAAGATAAAAAGACTGAATGCTTTCTTAAAAATTGAACATGTAAATGAAGGATTGTCAGGTAACTGGTATTTCCTGGCTCCGCATTATCCCATGTATCCCACTGTTTTAAGATTCGGGATCAAATGGTCGTTTTATAATTGAGGATTTGATAAAAATCTGCCACCCCTTCGGGGTTTTCGATAAATCAATTCTTGTTTTTCTATAATTATGTCACCCTTTCAGGGGTATCAATTTCAACTGCTCACGAAAATCCCGAAGGGATGAAATGATTATAGAATGTAAAAAAACAAAAAATTAAAACCCCGGGGTGACACATGCGTTTAATAATTACAATTTCTTTAAAACCTTTTCGATGCGTTTGATTTTTGATTCCTGGGTAATGTCTTTTAATCTTTCTTCAAGTACTTTTTTAAAGGCATCTTTGTCTATTGGAGATACAACTGGTCCAGTAATTTCTGCATACATAGGTAACTGGTTTACAGGGCTTTTGAGTAGTTGTTCCAGCATCAGTGCTTTGCAATCTTCATAATATTTTGAATGTTTTGCAAGGGCTGCCAGGGTATACATTGTATGATCTCTGGCAATGACTGAGCCACTGTTGTCAGCCGTATCCATAATAGTTGACAAATTATCATAAACAGTTTCCGGAACCAGACCTGCTATGGCACTGATGGCAGTCATGGCACCCCAGACCATGCGTCCATGTTTGCTTTTCAACTGATTGATAAATTCTTTGGCATATCCTGATATCAATTCAGGCTTTTTGTACCCTATTTCATACAGAGTTTTTATACAATCGAATGCGATATTTTTGTTTTTGTTACCCAGGTTTTCAACGAGTTCCTTAACGGCATTTTTATCGCCTGAAGCTACGATTTCATGTGCAAGTTCTATATTTGGCACTTCATCTTTATGGCCAAGTGAGACAGCGAGCTGGTCTATGACTGATTTGGACATTTATGATTTGTTTTTTTAGGAAGTAAATTAGGAAAAATGTGTGAGTGGGGTTCTTAAATAATTTGTTAACTCTGCAAAACGTAACTAAGCGTCAAATATTTCGATTGAGTTCAATATATGCTCAACTTTCTCAAACTCTTTATTAATTTTTTCACTATTAATAAGCTCTCTGTCATATGCAAAAGAACAAAGCAATAGCATATTATCTTCTCCTGAAATGTAATAATGTAACTTAGAATTGTCTTCGATATCATTGGACAATCGATCATAACAAACAAACATCCGATCATTAAATAGTTTCCACCTTGGATCAAATTGTAGATGATCTTCGAATTCTTTGTTTAAAAAGCTTATTAAATTAAAATTCTCATTCTCGATTATGATTGGGGTAATTCTAAAGCTTCCTAAATATTCGTCGAAAAACAAATAGGTTGATCGCTCTTCATTTTCAAACTTCCAATTCGAAGGATATTCAAAATGTAGATTGAACTTATCTATATTGAAATTTTCATATTTTGTCATTTAGTATTAGTTATCTGGTAAAGATAGAAATTTTGCCAAAAAATGAATCTGTTCTGTAAATTATTTTGTTACTTCCATACAAGATTTCCCTCCCATTTTATGCTTTATTCCCACCTTTTATCAGCCGATCCCGTATTCATGTTTAAACAGTTATTTCATTGTCTAAAACATCAAAAACTGAGAATGACTCGAAAAGATTTTTTAATTAATATAGGAGTGGGCGCAGGAGCTACATTTTTTTTGTCATGCCTCGGTGCATGCAGCAATCCAACCGGGATACCGGCTGCGCCCAGCGCAAATTTTACCCTGGACCTTACTTCACCTGCAAACAAACCATTGCTTACCAAAGGAGGGTTTGTGTATCAGAGTGGTGTTATTGTAGCCTATACCACAAAAGGCGCTTATGTAGCATTATCGCAAACCTGTACGCACCAGGGTGGAACTGTACAGTATGATCCCAGTTCCGATTCATTTTTCTGCCCCGCACATGGTTCTGATTTCAGCGATACGGGAACTGTAAATGTTGGACCAGCAAGTGTAGGTTTGAAAGAATATACAGTGACAAAGAGTGGGAGTACTTTACATGTGCAAGGGTAGGGGAGTTATAGGGCAAAGAGCGAGAGCGGAGTGCGAACAGATAGTAAGAAGTTAAGAAATGATCACGTGTCCCGACTTATTCGGGAATAACCGATTAGTAGCATGTTAGCGCCAGCCCATTCCCATCCCGAACGCTCGGGACAAATTCTCAAATAATTTCACGTCGTCTTCCTGTAATTTATAATTGCCCAGGTATTTAAAACCAATCCCATGATGATCAGAATGGTAAACTGGTACGCAACATCATGAAAATGACTGCCTTTAAGGACTATCATGCGCATCACTTCTATGAAATAACTTAAAGGAATAAACCTTGTAATGATCTGCGCCCAATGCGGCATACTATCAATAGATGTAAACAATCCACTCATCAGGTTGAAAATGATCAGAAAAAAGAAAGTTAAGGATTGTGCCTGTACCTGTGTTTCAGAGTATGTGGAAATAAGCAAGCCAAAACCAACCAATGTTACTAAATAAACCAGGGCAAAAAGATATAATAATAACATACTTCCAACCGGAATGATACCATATACAACCACGGCAATGATCATTCCCAGGGTGAAGACAACAAGTCCCATAATGATAAATGGTATTAATTTACCCATAATAAAAATATGTTTTTTTATCGGTGTCACGTTTATCTGCTCAATTGTCCCTATTTCCTTTTCCTTAACGATATTAAAAGCCGATAGATTACCTCCGATGAGCGTTAACAATAACACGAGTATTCCCGGTACCATAAATACGGCGTAGACAAGATTTGGGTTGTACCAGTTTGAAGAAACTATATCAATCGTCGGGAGTTCATTGAAACGGGTTGGAGGCAGCCATTTCATTCTTATTTCTTTATTATAGTCCATAAGAATGCTGCTGAGATAGCCATTTCCAATAATTGCCTTTGTGCCATTAATAGCATTGACAGCCACCAGGAGATCCTGGCTGTTGTTTCGGATTAGCTTTTGTTCAAAATCAACGGGAATCTCAAGAACTATGTCCGCTTTGTCTCTTTCGATAAGTTCATATCCCTTGTTGTAATCATTATGATAACCGACCAGTTTGAAATAACCCGAAGAGATGATTTTATTAGTAAGCTGTTGCGAAACAACGGAATGGTCATAATCTTCTATGGCAATATTGATGTTTTTAATTTCATAGTCAGCCGCCCTTGGTAGTACCAGTAACTGTATCACAGGCATAATAAGAATAATCCGAAGCATACCCGGATCCCGGAAAATCTGTCTGAATTCTTTTCTCAGCAAAAACATTAATGTCCTCATTGCAAGCGGATTTTAAAATTTCTCAAACTAACTGTTAAAAAAAATACTGTCATTCCACTCAGGATCAGTGTCTCTCTCCAGATATATTTTATACCAAGTCCTTTAAGCATAACAGACTTAATGATTATGTAAAACCATTTGGCTGGAATAATATTTGATAAGATTCTCAAAAATAGGGGCATATTCTCAATTGGAAAAAGATATCCGCTCAATAGCATTGTTGGCAGCATAGTGAGAAGAAAAGATGTGTTCATGGCTGTTTGTTGCGTATCTGTTAAGGTAGAAATCAACAAACCAAGTGATAAACCGCAAACGATAAATATTGAACTTTCACCATATAAGAGAAGCAGATTACCTTTAAATGGTAAATCGAGCAAATAAACACTCAGAATAAGTATGATCGTAAGATTGATTAAGGAAACGACAATATAAGGTACCATTTTAGAGAAAATAACCAAAAACGGATTAAAAGGTGATACGAGCAATACCTCAAGTGTACCCATTTCTTTTTCGCGGACAATAGACACGGAAGTCATTAATACACAAATGAGTAAAAGAACCATTGCCACCACTCCCGGAACAAAATTGGGAGCTCCGGCAAGTTCAGGGTTGTAAAGTATTCTTTGCTGGGTAAGAATGGAATATGGCAAACCTCCATCCTGCCACAATTGGTTCTGATAATCTGAAATAATAGAGGTCATATAGTTGGTGAGTGTGGTTGCTGTGTTGGGGTCGCTGGCATCAGCAATGATCTGAACCTGGGCGGTATGTAAATGCTGGAGATCATTGTCAAAATCTTTGGGAATAACCAGTGCCAGTTTTACTTTTCCTGTTTTGAATGCGGCGTCCATCTGGTCAGGGTTCATAAATATCTGTCCTACATTAAAATACTTGCTGGCTCTGATTTCATAAATCAGCTTCTGAGAAGCATTGTCCATCGCATTGTCAACGATCACAATATTGGAATTCTTGATTTCATTTGTGAGTGCGAAGCCAAACAAAACAATCTGTGCAATCGGCACCCCAAAGAGCATCAACAAGCTCTTCGGATCGCGGAGCACATGGTAAAACTCCTTTTTGATAAAATTGATAAATTGTTTCATTATATATTTTTATTCCTTTCTAACCCTCGCAGGTTTTCGAAACCTGCGAGGGTTAATATATCAATCTCCGGACCTCGTAGCATTTCGGGCCAGTTGGAAAAACACTTCATTCATATCTTTGGCGTTGTATGTTTTCTTTAAACCTGATGGCGTATCAAGGGCTGATATTTTTCCGTCTACCATTATACTTACACGATCACAATACTCTGCTTCATCAAGATAATGGGTGGTGACAAATATGGTTATTCCTTTATCGGCTGTTTCATAAATCAGTTCCCAGAACTGTTTGCGATTGGCAGGGTCTACACCACCTGTAGGTTCATCTAAAAAAACAATTTTGGGTTCATGGATAATCGCCACCGAAAATGCCAGTTTTTGCTTCCATCCCAGTGGCAGTCCTCTCACAAGTTTATTGGCTTCGGCCTGGAGATCCAGCATGTCTATTAACTCTGTGCCTTTGTCTTTGATCTGCTTGTTCGTAAGTCCATAAATCCCGCCATAAAATTCAATATTCTCTTTGATGGTAAGGTCTTCATACAAAGAGAATTTCTGACTCATATATCCAATGTTCTTTTTAATCTTTTCCGGATATCTAAACACATCAAACCCCGCCACACTTGCCTCACCTGATGTAGGTTTGGACAATCCGCAAAGCATCCGCATGGCGGTTGTTTTACCAGCGCCGTTGGCCCCGAGAAACCCGAATATCTCCCCCTTTGCCACATCAAAACTAACCGCGTCCACAGCAGTAAAATCTCCAAAACGCTTGGTGAGTTTATCTGCCTTTATGACCATTTCTTTATCCATGTATTTCGGTTTTAGTAAGGCTTAAAAAGCAGTCTTCAATATTTGGCACGGTTGGTACTATTTCAATATGCTGATAACCCTTACTTTCCAGGAAACCTTTCAAGCCATTTATAATATCAGCATCGGATTTTCCGTTTTTCTTAAAGCTCACATGAATGGATTCCCCTGAGGCATAAGACCCAACAGCATCTGAATATGTCATGGTATCTTTAAGAAGTTTATGTTTATTATCACCTTTTAATTCAAAAAGTTTTTCAGAATAGGACTTTATAATTTTATCAGGTGTATCCATACTTAATATCTTGCCGTTTTGCATCAATGCAATTCGGTCACAATGTTCTACCTCGTCCATATATGCCGTGGATACTAGTATTGTAATCCCCTGTTTCTTCAATCGTTTCAACATTTCCCAGAATTCAAATCGCGATACCGCATCCACACCGGTCGTTGGTTCATCTAAAAATAATACAGAAGGCTTATGAATCAATGCACAACAAAGCGCAAGTTTCTGTTTCATTCCTCCTGATAGTTTTCCGGCGCGACGGTCTTTAAAAGGTTCAAGCTGTACATAGATATCTTTGATCAACTCATAATTTTGTTTGATACTTGTATTGAAAAGCGAAGCAAAGAAATTCAGGTTTTCTTCAACCGATAAATCCTGGTACAACGAAAACCTTCCCGGCATATACCCAACCATACCACGAATAGCTTTATAATCTTTCACAACATCCTTTCCGCAAACCGAAGCAGTACCCTTATCAGGCAACAGAAGTGTCGTTAATATCCTGAAAATGCTTGTCTTACCGGCGCCATCCGGACCAATTAAACCAAACATTTCACTATCGTTCACCGAAAATGAAACATCATCCACCGCAAGGACTTTTCCCTTCTCATAGGTTTTGGTGATATTTTGAAGTGTTATTGGATTCATTAGAAATTGGTGAATTGGTGATTTGTTTTACTTATGCCTAACCCCTTATGCCTAACCCCTTATTACAATTTCACTTCCCCGTACATCCCGATTTTTAAAAAGCCATCATTTACCACTCTCACCTTAATCGCATAAACAAGGTCTGCTCTTTCATCTTTGGTTTGAATGGTTTTTGGCGTAAACTCTGCTTTGTCTGATATCCAATAGATTGTACCGGTGTAATTGCGATAATCTTTATCTCCTTTATCCACTCTTACTTTTACGGATTGATTCAGTTTTGCCTGTGATAATTGTGAACCCGTAAGATAAGCGCGCAAAATAAGCGTATCGGTTTCAGCGATTTTATACAAAGCCTTTCCCGGCTCCGCCACCTCATGGTCTTCTGCATATTTAGTAAGTACCGTTCCATGTATCGGATTAATAATTTTGCATTTGGAAAGCTGGTCATTCATCTGGCCTATTTGCCTTTCCAATGGCGCTACATCCCTGCTGAGTGTTACTGAAGTTTTTCCCAGCGAAGAAAGCTGCGCATCAATTTGGTTGTTAATCACTTCTACCTGGTTATTGGCGTCGTCCAATTGCTGTTGGGTAGCGGCACTTGCATTAAAAAGTTTCTGCATGCGCATCTGGTTTACTTTGGCAAGAGATAGTTGTGCCCTTAATGAGGATACCTGTACAGAGATATTTGGTATCTGGCTTACGGTAGCATCGATCTGTGCTCTGAGCTGTTGTTTTTTCAGATACAATTGCACACTGTCTATATAGCCTACAAATTGATTGGGTTGCAGTGTCATACCTTCTTCCAGATTGAATTCCATGATGGTACCCGATGCCTCAGTGGATACAATTGTTTCCACAGATTCGAACGCCCCGCTGGCATCATAATCATTGCTGTGATTCTGGCAGGCAATCAATCCGGCCAATACAGGGATGAGATAAAGTATTTTTTTCATTTTGTTTGTTCTGTATATTCGTTTAGTTTCCACTGGTATTCTCATAGTTATATATCGCCTGAATAAGTTGCACCTGGTGCAGCAATTTGTTTTGTATGGCCTGATTTTCACTGTCTAATTCCCCAAGATAATCGTGTACTGTAAGGGCTCCATTTTCCATCCTTATTTTGGCATCATCTGTTACTTCCTTCCTTTTGGCAACGATATCATTATCACTTTGGATTATTTCGCGAAGCTGGAGAATGGCGCCGTTTTGCTGGCTCAATTGAATATTGGTATTCAGGATAAAGGTTTGTTTCTGCAGGTCAATCTGTTCCCTGTCGATCTGATCCAATTGGCGATTGTTATTAAGCGTATAAAGATTCCCCAAAGACCAGCTGAACTTAATGCCTCCGATATAATAGAATGAAAAATCATTGCTGAGTAAATTTAATCCGGGCCGCCCATACCCACCCTGGAAAAAGGCTGAAAGCCGGGGAAGATAATTTGAGTTGAGCATTTTATCCTGAATATCATAACTGTTTCGCTGAAAGTCATATAACGTCAATTCCGATCTCTTGATCGTGGATGAAACAGACAGCATTTGAGGTTCTGCCAAATGTGTGTTTTCGGATAATTGTTTATTGATAAATGTTCCAAGCATATCTACGTATGCCTTTCGGCTTGCTTTATATTGAATTCCAACCTGTTCCTGCTGCAATAGCTGCGCCTGCAATTCATAAAGACCACTCTTAAGTGCAACGCCATTGCTGACCTGTGCCTGCATTCTATTTACGTTGTTCTGGATGGTAGAGTCTAGGATATCATTCTGTTTCAATTGTTCATCCAATAACAGAATTCCGAAAAATATCTGGTTTATCCTGTCCTTTAGCGCATAAAGGATTACTTCGGTGGATTGTTTCTGGATTGCCGCATTTATATTTTGTTCTTCTTTTTGATTTTGCACATTCCCGGCATCATAAATATTCTGATCTACTTCACCATATATTTTATACTGGTCTCTGCTATAGGTTGGTATAGATACATGCGGTATTTCAAAAGGTATTGATGTTACGGCCGATTGGTATGTTGCTTGTCCATTGAAATTTAACTGAGGAAGCCAGGCTTTCCCAGCATTTTCCACAGAATATTGTCTCGTTTTTTCCACCAGGTCCAGCTGTTTAATCATCGGATAATTTTCCCTGGCAAGTTTATAGCAACTATCAATACTCAGAGATTGTGCGTTGACTTGTATGAGGGTCAACCAGCTAAGGATCAATACTAAGGAAATAGCCTGCAAAGAGCGCATGAACGTAATCCTCATAGTTTTTGTCAGCTTCAATTCGTAATTCATAATTCGTAATTCATAATTTTTTATTTCTCAGCTTTGTACATGGCTTTTATCCAGGTAGGTATCAGTTTTTTTCGGCCTTGCATCATAAACATGAAAGTTGCCTCATCCACATTCCCAACAGCAGATACCATGGGTCTTGTCACAAAAGGAAATATGGTAAGCGCAAGCAGGTTTACTATAAATTGAATCGGGTGACCAATATTAACCATATTACCCACACGTATTTCCTCAATTACCTGCCTGATTAGTATTGAATCGAATATGTTTAATTTTTGACCAAGTATGGTAGTTATTTTTTCAGGATGAGATTGCATTTCATTCAATACAAACTGAGGAACATTAGGGTTTTTAATAAGTATGTCAATATAATGCCCTACTAACAACTCTATTTTTTGATCAAGGCTGGTCGTTTCATCGTGGATGATAGCTGCAGCTCCTTCTATAAATGTGGTCATGTTTTCAAGCATAACCAATTCAAATAAATTTTCCTTACTTCTAAAATAGTAGTTAACCAATGCCAGATTGATGCCTGCCTCGGTTGCAATATCCCTGGTTTTTACGGCTGCATAACCTTTTTGAGTAAATAATTTTTTGGCAGCGGCTTTTATTTTCTGTTCTGCCGATTCTCCAGGTTCCATATCAGGTATGTCATTTGTTTTCACCATTTTGTTTTAGCTAATGGATGATTGAATAAAGTATATAATATGATAGGAATGCCAATGGCTGCCGGTAAAGTCCAATAGAGAACCGGTGAATAGTTCTTCCAAACAGGTAAAAACTTTCCGTTGTCAACATAAAAAGCCGTTATCAAAAGGATATATGAAGATCCCATACAAATAATATGATAGATAACCCATCCATGCCACCTGATTCTCTCAGCCGATCGACCGAAAAAAGCTGCTCCAAACGAAAGAGAGCCCAATAACAGTAAATGCCGGTCTTCATCCCAACGCAATACAGAAATAATAACCACAGTCACAAAGACAACCAATAAGCACCAAAAATAAATGTTACCCGATTTAGGATGATATCCTGGCAGCTTTTTAGATAGCATGGCAACAACTCCTGAAACGACACAAACCATTGCTGCCAAAACATGAATACCAATCAATGCAAGGAATACTGGATTGTTTGAGGGAATTTCAATCCCGTCCACAGATATTGGTTTGCCACTTAAAAACATTTTAAAAGAAATATTTGGTTTTAAGAGTCATGGATAAATTGCCTTTTAATTCAAATTTGGATCCATTGAAAGTAGGAGGCCCGATAGAACCTGTCCCATTTTCCGATGATCCCACTCCTTCTATAGGAAGACCTAAAAAATTCGTATCAATAACACCGTTCTTGTTCTCATCGTGAAAAAAAGCAATGGCATAAATACCTTTAGGAAGATTATGGATGTCCATCATGCACATATTATTTGTAAAAGTACTTACCGCTATCCTGAAAGCCTTATTATGATCTTTCGGATAGCCTGTTTCAGAATTATAGAGGTATAAAATTACTTGTCCGTTGTCGTTACGTAGTCCATTAATAGTGATGTGCAGAGTAGCCTGGCTGTATGCCGTAGCACCAAAACCAACTATAAAACTAAAAATCAGAAATATCAGAGTCTTTTTCATAGATGTCTAAATACGGGATTCAGTTTTATTAATGCTGTAAATCCGTCCGAATGCCCATAGAGCAGGGAAAAAAGCCAATACTTGTACAATAGCTCTTAATCCTCCCCAGAAGTGAAATTTATCAAATGCCTGTTGCAATAATACCGGATCGTTTGGCATAGTCCTGATGCCCAACATGACCGGCGCTGCAAAAATGGTAAAGAATAATCCTGCTGTTGACAAGAGCAGTGCGAGTGATACGGGTAGTTTCAGGCTTCTTAATTGCTTATTCATTAATACAATAATGAAAGAAATGATAAGCAGTAAAAAAGGAGTAATTGCTTCAGCAGGATAAAGAAACAAACCATTACCAAGATCGGCATGGCGGCTGTATTCTCCCCATTGGATGATATTAAGATGTCTGAAAGCTGGTACCTGCACCACATATCGGTCAATACTGCCACCTGCGAGCCAACCGGCAAATAGTGCAACCGTCCCAAGAACATAGGTGAGGAAACTTACATTTCTTCTTTTATTCATTTTTGGCTTTGTTTTATTCAATCATCCCGGCAAAGATGCAAAGGGTTTTTGGATTAAACAAATGTTTAAAACAAAATATTTAAAATTTTGTTTAAATGTAAGA
>Ga0207032_1150_pt1 | contig 18398 bp, 15 predicted proteins | sample Alteio_BWMinCont_38_FD_153308 | JGI IMG/M metagenome (GOLD analysis project Ga0207032, IMG submission 153308) | Enriched cells from forest soil in Barre Woods Harvard Forest LTER site, Petersham, Massachusetts, United States -... | ecosystem: Environmental > Terrestrial > Soil > Temperate forest >... | reverse complement strand
GATAGAGGGTTCAGTCTGATAAATGCGAACTTGAAAATCGGGGACTTCTTTTGCGGCTCCACTGGTAAACGGATCAGCGTGAGCGAAAGAAAATAGAAAGGGAGAAAAGATTAACATCCAAAGACGGGAATTTTTCATTCCCAAAGCTTACCAAAGACGTGCGAGTTTCACACCAGGATAGTAATGGGTAAGGATCTGCTCTGCGGTAAATCCCTTTTCACCCATGTGTTTTGCGCCCCATTGGCACATTCCAACACCGTGACCTGAACCGCGGCCCATGAAGACCAAGGAACGTCCCACGCTGTGAATACTAAAAAGTGTACTTTTTAACTTCGTCGGATCAAGCCAGTTTCTAGCCTGATTTGCGTTCATTTTTACTTTTAAATGAGCTTTAAGGTATTCACGATCCAGGAAATCAAAAACTAAATCCTGCGCACGCGCATTCATCGTATCTGCATGTGCCGAAGCAATAAAGCCTGAAGAAGGCTGAATTGAACCAGGCGCGTCGATCGCGTAGCTTACATTCACTCCCATTAAAATCCATCGGCTTGGATCACGGGTGTAAGACGATGGCCAAGCCTTTCTGCCCGGCAAATCTTTTTCAAGAGCGCGCTCAATTTTATTTTCTACTTCATGAAAACTGACCTGATAATTCCAAGAAAACGAAGGCGCATTTTTGCAATAAGGGCAAACCGCAGAATGAGTGAACCCGGCAAAGTGACTTCCCCACACTTGCTCTGGCAACACCGTGCTGCCGCCACAAGACGCGTGATAGAACGCTTTGATAGGATCAAAATTTTTGCTGCCCTTTGCAACCATGATCACACCGCGAGTTTTTGCCACGAGTTGTGATCCGCGTGAGTCAGCAGCATCGAGCCCTAAATACACTTGGTCTTTTTCATTTGATTCAACATCAAAAACTTTACCTGCGTCTCTGCGCATTTCTTTCATTTGAAAAAGTGCATACGTGCGGGCAGCAATCACTTGCGCTTCAACCGCGGTTTCAGCCCACTGAGAATTGAATTCGCCGTTTACCACCGACTCCAAATATTTTTCTAAATTAATATGATTCACGACTACGCATTGTGGATTACTGCGAACCTTATCATCGTAGGGAGATAAAAGTTCTTTGGGATAAATCACCATCTGCTCGCGAAAGTGGCGCTCATTAATAGAGAGAACACCAGTAGTGCTTTCAATTAAAACTCCCGAGCGCGGGATTTGGCGAGATTTGCCGGTAGCAGGTTGAAAAATTAAACTGCGTTTGCAATCCACGATCCACTCGCTCGCGCGAACGTTGCCGAGCTGTGGTTTTTTTGCGAGCGAGAGTGCGAGATCAGTGCCGCGAATGTCGAGCACGCGACCGAGATCAGAAAGTTTTACGCGTACGGTTTGTGGAGTGACATGGAGGGAGCTTGCGATCTTCGAAGCATCTGCCATCGGAACCGCGTGGGCGTTGATCCCAATCCCCGTTAACAAAAAAACGAAAAACAGCCGTCCTAGCCGTCGCATGTGCATCCTTGCATATCCCCCTCGAGCCAACTTCTATTTTGACTTTCTTTCCCCCCATTGCGGAAGGTGCAATTTTTTTGACATAAAGGCGTAAAGGTGGCCCCCACCTTTTGGTTGAGATCTGCGTCATTTAACGCGTACTTTTACCAAAAGGTGGGGGCCACCTTTACGGATTGTTGACAGGCGCGCGTCGAAATTGGTACGACTAATAGATAGTTCATTTCAGGGGTGACGTACCAGAATGGCTAATGGCATGGTTTGCAAAACCATTGTTTGTGTGTTCGATTCACACCGTCACCTCCAAATTTCCACTAGTCGAAATCTAGACTTTTACAAATCCAAAACATATCAAAAGGGTGCCTCCTGCAATTGATTAGCTCTGAGCAGCTTCCACATGTCCCGAGATTGCGCGACATTTCCCGAGTTGGCTAAAGCTTGGCTAAGTTCTGGCTAAGAATTTAGATTTTTCGGGTTTGAAAATACCGCCGTTTTCCCGTGACGACGGCTGAAGTTACCATTCCAGATTGTCTTAGATCATTTAATTTGAGCCATTGGCTCAGGAAGGATCGAGAAATGAAACCGGCAGATTTGGGTGGATTGATTAAGGGGTTGTTGGTGGTGATTGGAATTGCGATGGCACTGGGAAGACTTAGTGATTTAAACCGTTGGGCTGTGAGAGAAGCGTTCGGTTCGTTTACCATACATAAAATCTAGAATATCAGGCGCTTTCGTCATAAATTGAGTGCATGAGTAAGAAAGATAAAAAGAAATTTGAAAAGGATCGTGCTAACGCGATCGAGAATTTCGAAAAAAAACATGCAAATGATCCAACGCCGCCTTGGGCTGATGAGAGTCCCGCAGCCAAAACCTTGCGATATGCCAGACAGAACAACCCCGAAGCGCACAAAGAAGCTGAAAGAGAACTGCGCGGTCTTCCTTCAAAAAGCTCAGAGAGTGGAAGTCAATTTGGAAAGATTCCAAAACAGCGCGGCCTAGCGAGCAAGGCACCTGGAAACGTTCAGTCGCTCATTGAATCCCTTAAAGAGGCTTGCCAGCCCGGAAAGGTTCCAGAAGAAGTTCAGGCGAAACTTAGTGAATGGGCGGACGAAATTTTTCGATTATTAGATAAACACTCAAATCATGCGCCCCGGGATTCCCATCTTGCATTGACTCGCATCACCGAACTTCATGATTTCCTAGCCGAGCATCAGATTTTGAATATTCGATACTTCACGATGAAGCTTCTCGAAGTTCTCTAGTCCATCTTCGAAAAAAGAATTTATTTCATGTTCTTTGTTGCTTGAATGGTCTGCTCTTCGAAACCCTTTTCAGCTGGCCAAGTGATGCTATTGAAATTCGCTTTCACTAGGATCTCTCCCGACTTCTTAGACGTAACTGAAGGAGCTTTAGCCTTCGAATCGTTTTTTACGTGAATCGTTTTTATCTTCTCCATCGCGCCCGTAAAATCGGATGTTTTATTGTTCACAGTACCGCCGACAATCGAGTGCAAAGTGGACCCCAAATATCCCGCACCTTCAGCAGAAACTTTATCAAAAGATTTCCAATCCACATCGAGCTTGATCGGATGCCCAGTCTCTTTTGCCATCTGAGCTTCGTATCCAGAAATATCGCTGGTCTTAATCGACTTTAGTTTCGCTTGAGATTCTGTGTGATCAGAATCATCTGCCATAACCGGAGTTGCTAAAGCCAAGAGCGTTACTATAGCTAAAAAAGTCTTCATCATTTTCATAAATTTTCCTCGTGTAATGAGTATACGGCCGGGTTCTTCGAATTCAAGAAGAATGCTCATATTTTGATCGAATTTCACTTTACTGCATCGGGGAATCAAGTTGTGAACACTCCTGAATGTGCGTAAACTTTAAGTTATGGATAACAGAGTGTTCATCGCTGAATCATTCTTGAAATGGATCATGGGATTCTTCACAGTTCTGATAGGTGCTCTTCTGGTATATTTGATCTGCTCCGGAGTTTCTCCATTCACGATTTGTGCGGTGACTGCTCTTTTTTGCGTAGTACTGGTTTTTTTTATCGTTCAAGTTTCGCAAAAGTTTACAGTGACTGAAACTTCGATATCGCAAAGTACTTTTTTTAGTGGCACCCAAGTGAAGCTTTCAGCCGTTCACGGATTTACCAAAAGCAATGACGGTGTTTGCGATACGTTCTACCTCGTAGACAAATCCGGTAAGTTTCTCATGTCGGTTGAAGCAAAGTATCAGAAGATGGACGATTTACTGATATGGATGAAGACCAAGTTTACCGACCTTGGGACTCAACCCAACGTAGGAAACAGATCGTTTGATACTTTCGTGAGAGATAGAAGCTCGCAGGTTACCCAAAGCAAATCATTACCCAGTTTGACGCAAGGAACGGGGCTTTTAAAAATAGTATGTGTTCCTGCAATCCTTTTTTTCTTCTGCTTTAAGTTTAATATCTTTCACTCAGCCGCCCAAATTTTTAAGGTACCCAGCCTTGATGCATTTGCTGACTTAAGCTTAGCCATTTTTCTAATTTTAAATGTTTTTGGCGAAGGTGTTTTCCTTCAAAAAACCTGGGTGAACTCAAGGAAAAAACAAATCCACTTCTTTGAATCCATGGAACAGATGGAGCCACTCATAGCAGCTAAGTCCGGTCGACCGTCGTCCCGCATCTACGTACCCATCGACGAAAAATGGGGCATAAAAGCATCTGTATTTCTGGTGATTGCTGCGGTCATCAAACTTGCTTTGCATTGGAATAGGTAACAATGAGTAATCGAAGAAAGAAATGTCTCATCACCAGTTTGATTGTTTTTGTCATGCTGATACTTCCGGCGCTTTCGGTCATCAATTGCCTCGACTCACCGCAAGTGAGCTATTTTATTTATAGCATAAGTCATATTGACCATGGGTATACCGCATCATCGGGATGCCATTTTAATGGTGAGTTACTGGCTGATCTCGTTACATTGGTTCTCGTTTTCCTCCAAATTTCGTCACTTTATTTTTATCTCCCGTTAATTGGTTATTTAGGGGTTCTAGCCCTTTTAGTTTGGGCAGTATGTCGGAAGTCTTAAGAGGATGAAATGAAAGCAATGTTGCCAATGATAATCCTCGCACTAGCACAGAGTAGTTTTTCCGCTGACAGCAAATCGCCTCAACCAGAGACGGAAAGAATAGAGAAGAAAAGCAAAATGGACTCTCACGAAAAAATTAAGAAAGTTACATTCAAGGACTTTTTTCCAGAAATGACCGGTCCAATTACCAAGGACTTAATCGCTCTGCCTTCAGACTACGAAGGGGGCACTATTTCTGAGGAACTTGCTTCGGGAGGTCAGTTTGTTTGGGCTACGCCTGATGATTTCCGGGCGATCATTTCTGGTGGAGGCGGACAGATTATCACTCCATCTTTTGCCAAAGCAAAAGCGCCCTACTTTTTAGTTTCGTTCGATGAAGGAGTAACTCTTGACCGTCTGGGAAACTTCGAACGTGAAGGTCACCGCTTATCAGAGAAAAAAGAACAAGGCGCAGAATGGGAAAAAGTCGTTGAAGGCTCGTTTCACGGGAAGAAAGAAACTCCTGTTTTAGTGAGGGTTGGACACCGAACAAAATCCAAAGCACCGGTAGCGGAACTTTATCTTTACAGCGACAAGCATGTCATGTGCGTCACCTTTGGAAATTTAGAACAAGACAAAAAGAACTATTGGCGCACATTTGTCGATAGTTTCGAGATTAAATAACCACAAACAGTTTGAGAGGAGTCACATGTCAGAAAAACCCAGTTTTGAAATGGAAGCGGTGGCGAAACGCTTGAATGTCGAGATTGATAAAACGATCGCTGTCTGCCGAAAAAAGGAAAATCTCGCGACTTGCAAACATTGGCTCGAAAAGTTTTTTGTTCCCGCCAAGGAAGCCTTGAACGAACGGGGACGGGCTCTGCCCGAACGACTGACAAGCGCTTGCGTACACCTAAACGTATTCGGCGGAATGGGATCTTGGAGCGATGTCAGACCTGACGACAGCGGCACCGACGGACTCTACGACGCGTATATAGCGGCTAAACAATTGGCCGGTTAACCAGGATATTTGTCCGCAACTGGCTTAATCCGTAGCCATTATCACCACTTTTAACTGAGGAGCCTTGGATAAATCAGCCAATAATGAGAGCATTTGTCCGTGAATCATTTTACCCGTCTGCAAAAACTAGCTTTTACGTTAAGACTCAGAAGTCGGCCAGTCTTTCGTGATCGAGTTTACGGAGATCTCTGCTTCGACGGTCGGATTTGGAGCGGGCGCGTTTACTTCCCCCCTACGGAAAGTGAAATTTGGATCCATTACCCCACTCCTTCGGTCGGCGGACCCACTGCACTCGAAAAAGATCGATACGACAAATTGGTTCAGGGGTATTCTAAGATAGCAGAACAGGCCTTCGATAAAGCAAGAGAGTCCGTAAAGAACTCAAGCATCTCTGTCACTGGATCGTTTTTTCTAAATCTATCTGGAGTTTTTATCGGTCCGGTCATGCCCCGACCTGAATACGATCTAGTATGCGAATTCCGATCTGAGCAGATCAGCGAAGCGTTTTGTTTTTGCGTGTGGGTCAGAAATCAGAGCGTCGAAACCTGGGACTTGTTCGATTGAATTCTAAGTCGTCTTCTTTGCTATAGCTGCAATTCAAATATGGTTTTTTTCTCTTGTCGCATTTGGTTCGGTACTGTTTGGGCTTTGGCGCGGACGATATTTGAAAGCAAATCTAATAGGATTGACGTTAATACTCGCTGGGAGTGTTCTCGTGAATTATTTTATCCCGGTGTTCGTAGCTCAAGTGAACTCGAATATTCTTCAAACAAAATTAGCTAATCTAAAGACTAAATATCAGGAGAGTTTTAAAAGAAAAGAAGCCTGATGGACAATATCCATCAGGCTTCTTTTTCAAATAAAATTTGATTCTCTCGGAGCTATTTCACATCCTGCCCCGTTACATTATTAAACTCATCACAGTATGCAACCGTAGGATTGACGAGGCAATAAGGAGAGGTGACTTCGGTACTCAAATTATTTGGAACCTCAAACGGGTTAACCATCATCGGAACCAAAACATCCCAGCTGTTTGGCCATGCAGCGCGAATATTTGCCGCATTAGGTGCCGCTGCAACGATTCCGTTCATCAACGCTGGAGTCTTGTTCCTACCCCATGAATAGAGATAACCGTCTTCGGTCACTGCATGAATGTAATAAACAGCCGACATGTTGGTGTAGATCATCTTCCAGTTCTTCACTTGCGTCGCAATCGGAACCGGTTGTCTCACTAATAGATCACCATGTCCGAAGTCCCAAGCGTAATAGACGTTGTTATTAGGCATGAGGTGGCTGTAATCCAGCTCTTGTCCATCGCCCACATTTCCTTGCGCATCGTCGCCCCATCCCCACATCGATCCATCCGTGAGAATAACGTGTGTCGTTCCATCATTCGCAGCAACGACATTAACAGGATACGGAAGGTTGAGCAGTGACTGCAAATTGGTTGGAGTGTGAATCGTGATATCCGTGGTCGCTGGATTTCCCATCATACCCATGAACTGACCTCTTGAGCCCCAGCCATAAAGCTGGCCATCGGTGGTGAGTGCATAACTAAAACCATCGCCTGCAGCGATATCAGCAATGTTCGGTGGAAGCCCAGGGACGATTCCTGGAGCAGTTCCATCACCTGTGGTTCGACCCAGATTTTGCGCATTTTGGTAATTGGTGTTTCCACCCCAAGTCCAAACTTGGTTACTGCTATCGAGGGCGATCACGATATTGCTAAAAATAAACTTCTTGATCACCACTCCCGCCGGAAATGGCACCTTCGTAGGTTGATAAGTAATCGCACCCGCTGTTCCATTTCCCGCGAAACCGTTACTCAAATCACCCCAGAGCCAGACGGTTCCATCGCTTTTCAATGCTCCGTCGTATCTGATTCCGCCGCGAACTGAAACTGCGGTAAATGGATTTCCTAAATTATCCGTCAGAATCTGGTAAGGCGTGAAAATATTAAGACTCGAAGAAATGGATGCGGGTGCGCCTGGAATTCCGCTATCGTTCGCTCCCCATGTCCAAACATGTCCGGTCGTATCGATCGATAAGGTTTGATGAAGTCCGCCGGCGTAATCCACGAATTTTACTCCAGCAGGAAACGGAGGAGTCTCAAGTGTATAAGGTCCGTACACAGGTGCTTGATGAATAGTTCCATCACTCATTAAGAGTCCTGTCGCATATTCAGCGGTCGCAACCTTCACTAAACCAGTGACGGGTCCGTACGCTTTCTGTGGTGGAAGCGTTTCGTAGTGCATGGCACCCATTGGAAGATAGGTGGACTGAAGTTGAGCATTGTTGATTGATCCAGAAACCATGTACTCAGGACGAGGCACCACTCCAGCGATCGGAGTTGCAGTCGGCGCCGGTGTTGCGGTCGCTGTTGGTTTTGGAGTTGCGGTTGCAGTCGGTGCTGGTGTTGCAGTCGCTGTTGGTTTTGGAGTTGCGGTTGCAGTCGGTGCTGGTGTTGCAGTTGGTTTCGGTGTTGGTGTTGGTGTTGGCGATGGAGCACTTGCATTTACTGCAATCGTCATTTGCCCAGTCGCAGAAGCATGACTGAGGTTTCCGGTAGCGGTCACTTGGAGGATGGTGGTTCCATTCTTGAGATTGCTAATGGTCATGCCGCGAGAAGTGGGGCCACCCAAAGTCAATCCCGGTCCAGAAAGTACTTTCCATTGATAAGTAAAATTATCGTTGTAGCCATCTACAGACGAAGCAGCACCGACCTGAATCCAAGTGGTATAACTTGCGAGTGCAGTTGCACTTAACGTTAAATTCAAATTCGCTGGCATCGAGAGTGTAACGATGGTGGCGTTAGCATTTACTGCAATCAACATTTGCCCAGTCGCAGAAGCATGACTGATGTTTCCGGTGGCGGTCACTTGGAGGACGGTGGTTCCATTCTTAAGATTGCTAATGGTCATGCCGCGGGAAGTGGGGCCACCCAAAGTCAATCCAGGACCAGAAAGTACTTTCCATTGATAAGTAAAATTATCGTTATATCCATCTGGCGTAGACGCAGCACCGACCTGAATCCAGGTGGTATAACTTGCGAGTGCTGTCGCACTTAACGTTAAGTTCAAATTCGCTGGCATCGAGAGCGTAACGGTGGTGGTTGCTTGCGCCTGTGGTAGGCACAATTGAGCGGTAAGAATACCTGCAATGAAAAAAGTTGAAAGCTTACTTTGTATTGATAAAATCATGTTTTTTCCCCTCGTCCAACAAATTGAGTTTGGATTCCATTTCATTTGAGTTTGGATTCCCTATGAGTTGAGTTTGGATTAAAACTTCTGAATTGGAAATGTGTCTACGAGGACATAATTCTTAAGTAAAGTGCAGGAAATAAAAAAATTAAACTAAATTCGTTGAAACTCTTGCCAAATATTAAACATGATCACTATAAAAATGAAAACTTACGCTACTCTTTTTCTTTTCTTTTTTCTATTTTTTTAACGCTTCAGCGGGTCATCCATTACCCGATTCACGTCAGTACAATTGCAGAAAGCAATAATTAATTATTGGGCCTTCCTTCATTAATCCAAGTTTGAATCGTGCTTTTATCTGCAGTCGAAAGCGGGCTACTGTTGCGTGGCATGCTTCCACTATCAATCGCGCTTATCGAGCTAGAAGCATTGTTAGAAAAATTAGTAAAGCCACTGAGATTTGGACTTTGTCCTCCATTATGGCAACCTAAGCAATTTGCTTGAATGATCGGCGCAACATTATTTGCGTAACTCACACTCGCAGAAATAGGTGAAGGAGAAGGAGTTGGACCTGATGGAGTTGGAGTCGGTGTTCCACTCGATCCATATTCAGGAGCACCTTGATCAATCCACTTTTGCAAAAGATCTTGTTGGTCTTGCGCGAGGGAAGCCGAAGGGGGCATTGTCTTTTGAGTGAGTGCTGCATTTGCAACATTAGACAAATTCGCTTTCACTCCCAAATAACTATCGAGTGCTACACCGCCCGATGCAGACGCTGAGCTGTGGCAGCCCACACAACTCGAGAAAACATATTGGCCTACTTGAGAGTATGAAACGAGAGAATGGCTTTGGTTAATATTATTGATTGCATTCGTGACATCGGGGGTAGCAGGTTTTTCGCGATAGAACCCACATGCTGATAAGAAACTAAGAAAAAATAAAATCCATTTATTTTTTTTCATGATCTGTCTCCTCAGTACCCAAACAAAGATAGACGTCTCATCAAAATCATTAACTCACTTTTATAAGTTTAACCGATTTAGGGTTTAAGAAAATAGGGTTTAAGATTTAAAGTACGCAGGTATGTTGACGCGAAAGTTTTTGACGCTAATTAAACTGTTGTTGCGCGCAGTTATGATTTTCCAATAACGCTATTCGCACTTGTAAACGCATGCCGTCCAGGAATATGAATGACGAGAAGGGGCAAATCATGAATTTTTCATTTTCACATCTCTCAGAAAGTTTAATGGGTCGAACTCTCGGTCCTTTAAGTTTTCGTTTTTTTCTTCAACCCATCGTTGGAATTTTATTGGGCATGCGCGCTGGCTTTCGCGATTCAGAGAATGGCCGCACCCCTTATTTATTTGCATTCTTTACTGAGCACGCTACCCGACAAGAAAACTTGACGAGCGGCTGGAAAGATATTCGAAAGTTATTTATTTTAGCAATCACGCTTGATGTCGTTTATCAATTGATCATCTTTCGTTGGATCTATCTGGGCCAAGCATTGATCATCGCCATCGTTCTGGCGGTAATTCCGTACACGCTTACCCGTGGATTCAGCAATCGAATCCACCCAAGAACCCAAACGAAATAGCAAAAGTTAAAAATTTCCCCTATCATGATGAAATATGAAAAATTTATTTCTGTTCTCGATGATGATGGCATTCATCCAAGCCGCGTCGGCTAGTGAAATTCAAAGTCAGACCAACACGGGCACCGGAAACTTAACCGAGCAACTCACTTATCAAGGAAATTCAAAAATAAAGAATGCTCCCAAGGACGACGCCTTCTGGGATTGGAATTTGGGTTACACCTATAGCGCAATTACACTCGGAGCGACGAGCGTCTCAACACCCACCACTCCGGGAGCTGCCGTGGATCACACCTCATCTTTTTTGGGGGGCGTTGAATATTCTCATCAATGGACGGCGGGATTAGACTTTACGACTACTAAAACCCCCGAAGAAAATATTTCAAGTTTCGGCCCAAGCGTTCACGTGGGTTACACATTTGAATTCGGTCAAAAGAAAAAACCGTCTCCGAAAAAAGATGCAACCCAAACTCCTGCGATTGAAGAAACCGAAGAAGAACCTTTTGTTCCAACCTGGAACTTCACCTTTACCGGCGGCACCACTAAATATGATCAAACCCTTGCGACGGGAGCACCCCGCCCCGGAAGTCTCAGAAAAATAAACCCAGGGATCAAAGCTCAGTTGATGCAACAAAAACAAGCCGAAATCGCCACTACTTTCAGCGGCTGGGAGTGGCTTGATCTCAAACTCGCCCTGACCAAATACAGTTACGATCACGACGTCGCAACCTTCTTAGCAAATTTAGATGATCCTCGAGCAATCCAATCTGGAATGGCTTCCTTTGGATCCACCCTCTCCGGTTTTTCTTCGAGTCAAAGTGAGTTTGATGTGATCTTTCATTTCCCTCTCGATTTTGATTTGGAATCTGATCTTTCGCAAAGCACGAATGCTGCAGATGGCACCAAAACAAATACGTTTAAAGAAAATCTTTATAAAACCTGGGCAGACACTTGGAAAACAGGTTTGGGTTTTGAACGAGATAAATCTTCAACGCTAGTTCAGAATTTGTTTATTGCGACGCTTGCGTATGAATTTTAAGAGATAAAATAATTTTAGAGTCCGAATGCAAAAATGTTTCCGAAGACACTTGAACCCGCACCCAGGGTCATCCCATAAAGGGTACCGTTCGAGAGAACGAGATCTCCCAACGGAGTTCCGCTATCCGCACCGCCAGTAAAATCATAAAGAATAGTTACGCTTCCACCAGTAATCGGTACGCTATAGATAGATCCTATATTGTTCGCTCCACCCTGATTTGTCATTCCGTAGAGAGTGCCACCCGACACCAGAACGTTCCCTCTTGGATTTGCCCCATCTGGCGCGACCGTAAAATTAGCGAGTGTAGTAAAACCGGTACCGTTAGGTGCAATACTATAAACGGTTCCGTTACCCAAAGATCCACCCCCCGAGGTAGTTCCATAAAAAGTTCCGCCTGATAAAATCAGGTCACTCACTGGAAACGCACCATCGGCACCGCCCGAAAAAGTATAAATTGTGCTGAAGCCACTGCCATCGGTAGCAATACTAAAAAGAGTTCCGGCCCCTGCTCCGAATACTCCACCATTTTGAGTAGTGCCATAAAGAGTGCCACCCGCAAGAGTGAGATTTCCTGTGGGATTTCCGCCATCGGCAAGGTCATCGAAACCATAAAGCGTTGCGAAACCGGTCCCATCAGTGACCACACTAAAAATGGTTCCCGCCGCATTTGGCCCGCCAACACTGGTCGTTCCGTAAAGAGTTCCAGCCGAAAGCAGAAGACTCGCGTAAGGACTTGCGCCATCAGCGTTATATTCCAAACTATGAACGAGGGTGAATCCGGTTCCGTCGGTCGCGATACTAAAAATAGTTCCATCATTCGTGGCACCACCCGCATCGGTCGTCCCATAAAGAATTCCGCCCGAGAAAATTAAACTTCCGAGTGGTGTATCACCATCAGTAGTTCCTCCATTAAAATTATGAAGGATAGTAAGACCTCCACCCGCTTGAGGAATACTAAAAACAACCCCATGTCCCCCGGTTCCACCGGTGCTCGCGGTTCCGTAAAAAATTCCACCTACAAGAATTAAACTACCCTGCGGGCTGGCACCATCAGTGCTATTTAGAAAGCTGTTGAGTACGCTCACGCTTCCACCTGTGGTTGGGATACTGAAAACGGTTCCACAATTATTTATCCCACCAGAATTGGTCATTCCATAAAGAGTGCTGCCCGAAAGCACAAGACTACCAAAAGGCAATCCACCGTCAGTTCCACCGGTAAAACTGTTGAGCGCAGTGATACTTCCTCCGGTGGAAGGAACGCTGAAAATTGATCCAAATGTATTCGCGCCGCCAGCCGACGCCGTTCCATAAAGCGTTCCTGCCGAAAGAATGAGACTCGCGTATGGATTTGCGCCGTTGACATAATTAAATTGAGCGAGAATCGCAAAACTAGCGCCAGTAGTGAGAATACTGAAAATGGTTCCACTGTTAGTGGTGCCTCCGCTAAAAGTGGTCCCGTAGAGTGTGCCTGCTGAAAAAATTAAACTACCCATCGGACCGCTTCCATCAGCAGCTCCACCGGCAAAACTATGAAGTACGGTATACCCAGTTCCATCGGTTGCAATACTAAAAATAGTGCCTAAGTTTGAGGTACCCCCTACACTAGTAACTCCATAAAGAATCCCGGCCGAAAAAACAAGACTTCCATTAGGCTGAGCGCCTCCCGCTCCCGCAGCAAAAGTATGAAGAGTAGTGGTACTTCCACCGGTCACAGGAACACTAAAAATAACTCCTAGGTTAGTCGGGCCGCCCGAATTCGTCATTCCATAGAATATACCGCCTGAGAGAATCAAATTACCGTAGGGCATGCGACCATTTGCACCGGTAAAAGAAGCAAGAACGGTCAATGTCCCACCCGTTACCGGAATACTGAAGACGACTCCCCCATCGACCGTGCCACCGGCTTGGGTCATCCCATAAAGAATTCCACCCGAAAGAATTAAACTTCCTCTCGGAGTTGAACCATCGGTGGCCCCGCCTGCAAAATGATGGAGTACCGTTGCGGCTCCTCCCGCAGTAGGAACACTGAAAATGGTTCCCTTATCATAATTGCCACCGTACATCGTCATTCCGTACAAAGTACTTCCTGAAATAATTAAATCACCCATTGGTACTCTTCCGACCGGATGGGGCGCGGTAAACGTATGTAAGACCGAAAAAATTCCCGTAACATTGATTTGATTTGAGGTCGTCGATGGCGTTCCGCCAATCGTGCAGGTTCTAGATAAAGTGGCGGTCTTCGGGCCCGCTGAAACAGGATTTCCTTGAATGATCACCGTACAAGTTAAACTCGCAGTCAAATCACTGGTCCCGCAGTTATCTGTATTGATCGTAAAATTGGTGATATCGGAAATCGACGGCGCCGAACATCCAGTCGCATCTCCATCACCTGAATTCGTTAACGTAAAAGTTTGCGTGCTCGAGTTTGCACCCACGGCCACACGTCCAAAATCATTCGTGAGTGGAGACCATGCTAGGATTGGTGAAGTGATGGTGATGTCTGAAGTGTTCAATACCGGACTAGCGTTCAAAGTCGCACTTAAAGTACAAAGCCCCGTGGTACCGCCAGTGAAGCTCGCTGTAAAAACTCCATTTCCAAGAGGCGTGATACTTCCAAAACTCCCGGTACCACCCACCAAAGTCGAAGCAAAAGTTTCAGCAGTAATCCCACTTGGATTTGCGTTATCATAAACGTCGAGCGCCGTCAGCGTAACCGTGACTGATGCCCCCGAATTTACGGTCGCCGGGGCAGTGACATAAGACTCTGTCAAAGAAAATGCGGCAGGATTTACCGTAATGCTCGAACTGCTCACATTGAAATTACTGCCGGTAGTATTTTCCGTCGCAGTGATCACAATATTTTCTGCGGTCGTATAGGCGATGTCATTGAAAGTGGCGACACCACTAGAAACGGTTTCGGTGACGGTGCCCAAAAGTCCGCCACTTCCGGTGGTGAGAGATAGAGTTAGGGTTGTCGTACTGTCGGTAGTTTTCACCGTTCCGCTGGTATCTTTAATTTCAGCTTTAAAGGTGGTCATCGGCGTAACGTTACTTGCGGTGTAAGAAGTAACGGGAGCAATTACCCAAACCACACTCGCGATTGGGCCACCCGGAGTGGGTGTTGGAGTAGCAGTGTGAGAAGTTGAACCACTCTTCGGCACCTTTCCCATGGTGTACTGAAGGGTCGGTGTACATCCCCATAAAATAGAAAGTGAAAACAAGAGTGCACCCTGAATGCCTCTCGAGACATATCTAACAGAAGGGAACGTTTTCCCTAGGTAAAATTCAAACTGAGACGACACCCGCATTACTAATAATTATATAATTGTTATGTAATATTAATAATGTGTCAGTTTTGACCAAAATTACACTCTAGTCCACCACCTTGCATACCCTCCCGATTAAAAACTATTTCCGGCATCCTAAAATCAACTAAATTCATTGATAATTCCTATTTCAAATCCTTCTGGCCTTTGCATTCGAATTCGTTTTGAATAGCACCTAAATATTTTTGATTAAAGGTTGTTAACGACCATTACTTTTTCTTAATCTCAATCTTCTTTCTTGCGAACCGGTCAACAGTTTGACACGTTATTTTTACTAGCTGTTATCAAGATCAACCCCTAGAATTTAGAAATGCCTCTCTCAATAAAAACTCTACTATTTTTATTGCTGTTATCCTCCTCCAACGCATTTTCTCAAGAAAATGTGAACCCCACCGACCTTTGGATGGGAACGGGTGGATGGCCCCAATCTTCAGGAATGACTTTCCCGGGTGCAACTACACCCTTTGGATTAGTTCGTTTAAGCCCCGACACTAAACCCGCATTTCCATTCTCTCTGCCGTTATTTAACAAAATTGGTTATTCCACTGGCGGCTATGGCTATCGAGATCCAAAAATATTTGGCTTTAGCCACACTCGCTTAGAAGGAACCGGCGGTCGCGACGGCGGAGTCTTTCGAGTTTTGCCAGTTCGCAAACTCCCCAGAAATTTTAAGTCTGCACCCTCGGCTCGATACCGTCACCGAAATGAAGATGCCCATGCGGGCTATTATGAAATTACGCTCCCTCCAGAAAACGTAGATGTTGAACTCACTGCGAGTCCCCATTGTGGATTTCACCGTTATACAAAACTCTCTTCACGGCGCCCCCTTCATTTACTTCTCGATGTCACGAGCGGACTCATTCAGCACCCGGGTTCACTCGATGGGCAACTCGAGATCAATGCAGATCAACAATCTATTTCAGGTCAAGTTCGCACACGCGGAGATTTCTCATTAATTCAAAATGGCCTCTTCGCTTATTTTTATGCTGAATATTCTACACCCATGCAGTCGACCCAAATTTGGAAAGACCATTACTGGTTAGATCAAAGCACCACACAAGCTTCGGGCGATAATTTAGGTGTCGCGCTTTCGACCACTCCAGACACTGATGAAGTTGAGTTAAAGCTTTGCGTGAGTCACGTGAGTGTACAAAATGCGAAACTTAATTTTGAAGCAGAGGCGCGAGGAGTAGATTTTGACCAAGCTCAAACTCGAACCGAGTCTCTTTGGCAAAATTATTTTGATCGTGCACGCATCACCACTTCGGACGCAGATTTTGAGCGCTTGTATTACACCAATCTTTATTTTTCGTCGGTCATGCCGACTAACTTCACCGATACGAATGGTGAATACTTGGGCTTTGACAATAAAATTGGCGTGGCAAAAGATTACACGTATCGAACTGATCTTTCTCTTTGGGATACGTTTCGTACGGCGAATCCACTTTATAATTTAATTGCTCCTGAAGTTTCTTGCGATGTAGTGCAAAGCCTCATGCAAATGGCAAAAGTTTCTGGAGTGTTTCCTCGCTTAGCGTATGGAACCGAAAGCTTAAGCATGATGTTTGGATCTCCTGCTAATTTTGTTCTCGCAGAGGCGTACGTAAAAGGAATTTGTAAATTCGATACTCACACCGCACTTGTGTACATGTGGAAGGGTGCTACCGATGATGAGTTTACTCGTGAACACACTTGCGTGACTCACGGCTATTGCCCTTCTGATGAAACCACCCAATCCGTGAGTAAAACTGTAGAAGATGCGTGGGCCGATTTTGCTGCGGCTGAACTTGCGCACGCAACCGGTGAAACTGAAATGGAAGCAAACTTTCGCACCAAGGAAGTTGCCTTTCGCAATGTTTGGGATCCGAGCACGCGATATTTTAGACCTAAAAATGCAGCAGGAGAATTTACCGCGTTTAACCCAAAGATGACTTCTTATTTTGAATTTATTTATAAGCCAGCGATCAACTACGCCGAGGGCGGGCCGAATCATTATCGCTACACTGCTCCCCACCACATCCAAGAACTCATTTCATTGTTTGGGGGTCCCGAACCGTTTGTTGATGAACTTGAAAAATTTATGGAAGGGGCCACTCGTCATCGCGGCGCCTTTAATCCAGGCCCAAACTATTGGCATGGGGATGAACACGACCTTCATGCAATTTATTTATTTAGCGAAGCAGGAAGACCAGACCTCACTCAATATTGGGCTCGTTGGGCGTTGAGAGATCGCTACGCGCTCGCGCCAAATGGTCTTGATGGAAATGACGATGCTGGATCCATTACTGCTTGGTTTGTGATGTCTTCACTTGGACTGTATTCTCAATCTGGAACCGATCGATATTGGTTGGGCTCGCCTGCAGTTGACACCGCTGATGTGAAGCTCGGCCCTAATCACGTGCTTCACATTGTGGCGAACCATCAATCCAGTGATAACGTGTATGTAAAAAGCGTTTCTTTAAATGGAAAGCGTTTGTGTAGCCCGACGATTCATCACGCTGACTTAATCGATGCACAACTCACGTTTGAAATGAGTGCAGATCCAGAAGCGACGTTTGACTGTAAAATAAATTAATGAGCCAATTTTGCAGGTCGGTGTGGAAAAATAAAAATGCAAGCCACGATAAATGCGAGCAGTGCTGCCGTTGCTGAATAGCGGCTCAGAGCCAAACCGCCGTGATCGAGAGGTTTGTCTAGAAAATCACCTACCACGGCACCCAGTGGACGGGTTAAAATAAATGCAGACCAAAATAAAATGGTGCGCGAGATTTTGGTTCGATAATAAAGAATGGCGACGACGGCTAATAAGGCGCAAAACAAAATAGCACTTCCGCCATATCCCATCCCCGCAGAGTCTGCTGTCCAATCGCCCAAGGCTGTACCCAACGTTTGTGAAAACATGATCGTGACCCAATAAAACATCTCTGATTTAGGGTTCTTCACGGATTCAACTGAAATAGTGCCAAGAGTTCTGTGCCAAACAAACAGTGACCCTAAAAGTAAAAATAAAAGTAATGCTGATCCACCGGCGTAGCCAATCCCTAAAGAACGGTCAGCAAAGTCAGCTAAGGTAGTTCCAACCGTGGTGGTTGCGATGATCGTCGTCCAATAAATTACTGGATGGAACTTGGGCGCCTTGATTTGAATCACTACCGCAACCAAAAAAATTGCTGCAAAAATGAGTGTGCCCACCAGATATCCTAAATTCATAGACATCGTGACCGCATCACCCCCGGTTTCACCCAGCGTGGTTGCTGCAATCTTAATCATCCAAAATACCAAGGTGAGTTCAGGAACTTTACTTAAATTGTTTTCGATAGTTTTGTTTTCCATTGAATTCTTTCTCTAAAATTATTCTGCATTATTCTGCGTTATTAGTGAGGACACGAAAGCCACCCAAAACATAAGCGTGACCGTCAACATCAGACGAATAAAGACTATGACCGGCAGATGCGAATAACATCCAGTTTTTGTTAATCGTACCAATGAAACCAAGATTAGCTTTGATGAGTTGTTGGCGAGTCTCTGGATCGGCTGATGAAAAGCCCATTCCTTGTTCTGTTGAAATTTCGCCCATCAATGCAATTTTTGTATAAATCGGAACGCCTAAACCAATGGCTCCAGAAATATAATTCGAGGTATCGGCCTTAGTAG
>Ga0207032_1148_pt1 | contig 18469 bp, 14 predicted proteins | sample Alteio_BWMinCont_38_FD_153308 | JGI IMG/M metagenome (GOLD analysis project Ga0207032, IMG submission 153308) | Enriched cells from forest soil in Barre Woods Harvard Forest LTER site, Petersham, Massachusetts, United States -... | ecosystem: Environmental > Terrestrial > Soil > Temperate forest >... | reverse complement strand
GGTTAGAAGTGCACGCCCAACTATCCACTTTAAGTAAGGCTTTTTCTTCCGATTCGGCTGCTTTTGGCGCCGAGCCTAATCACCACGTCAGCGTGATATCTTTGGGTCATCCCGGCACTTTACCGCGCATCAACAAAAAAATGGTGGAGTATGCCATCAAAATGGGTTTGGCCTGCAACTGCTCGATCAACCTTCAAAATAGCTTTGCCCGCAAAAATTACTTTTATGCCGATCTGCCCAAGGGTTACCAAACCACGCAGGACCAGGAATAGGTTAGGAACGATATCTTTCAGGTTATAAGCCAGGTTTTTAATCGCATCCGCATTGGGCAGCTCAACTTTTTGGGCAATGAAATTAATACCGTTTACCAATTCAGCTTTTTGGGCCATTTCGGTTTTTAAGCCGGATGATTTTTCGAGCACACTTTTTTCAATCTCCTTTTTAAGGCGGGTATTTTCGTCTAGTAAGCTCTCTACGCTTTTTGAAATATCTTTCGGATTTTTCAACAGCTCTTTTAGATGATTAACCAGCTTGTTTTGCTCGATAATATAATTTTCGGCAGCAATACCGGTAATCGCCTCAATACGGCGAACACCGGCTGCTACCGCGCTTTCGCTGATAATTTTAAAGTAGCCGATATGCCCGGTAGCTTTGATATGTGTACCACCGCAAAGCTCTTTGCTGAAATGGTCATCAAAAGTGATCACGCGTACATAGTCGCCATACTTTTCGCCAAACAATGCGGTTACCCCGCTGCTGATAGCTACATCATAAGGCACGTTGCGTTCTTCTTTTAGCGCGATGTTTTCGCGCCCCTTTTCGTTAACGATGGCTTCTATCTGCTCTAGTTCCTCGTCGGTAACTTTTGCAAAATGCGAAAAGTCAAACCTCAGGTAGTCAGCATTTACCAACGAACCTTTTTGGTTGACGTGGCTGCCTAATACCTGTTTCATAGCGGCGTGCAGCAAGTGCGTGGCGCTATGGTTATTCATAATATTATTGCGGCGGTCCTTATCTACGATTGCGGTTAAGGCATCATCAATATCTTCGGGCAGCTTGTCCACAAAATGAACGGTTAGTCCATTTTCCTTTTTGGTATCGGTAACATTAATCACCTCGCCATCCGGGAAAACCAGCTCGCCGGTATCGCCTACCTGTCCGCCGCTTTCAGCGTAGAATGGGGTTTTATCCAATACAATTTGAAATTGCTCTTTGCCCTTAGCGGTTACTTTGCGGTATTTAACAATGTGGGCAATACTTTCGGTTTCATCATAACCGGTAAATTCAACGGTATCATCGTCTTTTAATTTAATCCAGTCGCCAGTATCAATGGCCGTGGCTGCTCGGGAGCGGTTTTTTTGAGCTTGAAGGGCTTGTTGGAAACCTTCAATATCAACAAGTAAACCTTTTTCTCTCGCCATTAACTCAGTTAAATCTAATGGAAAACCATAAGTGTCTGATAACTCAAATGCAAATTCGCCCGCAATCAGACCTTTATCAATATCTTTTTTGTACTTCTTTGTTGTTTCCAACGAATCTTGATAATCCAACTCAGGGTTAACAGTAATAATATTATCGATATAAACAAACATCTCATCTTCTGTATATTCCTTGAACCGTTTTATCCCCATTGCCAAAGTTCTCAAAAATGAAACTTCTTCTTCCAAAATGACTTTCTGAACAAAATCCTTTTGGTTGTACAATTCACTAAACACATCCTTAAATTGTTCGGCCAGTAAAGGCACCAGTTGGTTTAAAAACGGTTCTTTAAAATCTAAGTATTGATAGGAATACCTAACCGCCCGGCGTAAAATACGGCGGATAACATAACCTGCCTTATTACTTGAAGGCAGCTGTCCATCGGCAATGGTAAAGCTTACCGCCCGGATATGGTCGGCCAGTACGCGCATGGCTACGGCTACGCTCCAATCGGCATCGCCGGGTTTAGCGGCAGCGTTATATTTCTTTCCTGATTTCTCAGCTATAAAGTCAATCGTTGGTGAGAATACATCACTATCATAGTTGGAGGTTTTACCCTGTAGCACCCGCACCAAACGCTCAAAGCCCATCCCAGTATCCACATGTTTCGCGGGTAGTGGCTGCAATGAGCCATCTTTCAGGCGGTTAAACTGCATGAACACGTTGTTCCAGATCTCGATCACCTGGTCGTGGTCGGCATTTACCAAAGTTGCGCCGTCAACCAATGCCCGCTCGCTATCCGGGCGACTATCATAATGAATCTCCGAGCATGGGCCACAGGGGCCGGTTTCGCCCATTTCCCAAAAGTTATCCTTTTTATTACCCGGTAAAATATGGCTGTCATCTACATAAGCCTTCCACAGGTTAAGGGTTTCGGTATCTTTTTCCAGCCCGTCTTTTGCATCACCTTCAAAGTACGATACATATAGCCGATCTTTGGGTAATTTATAAACTTCGGTCAGCAGCTCCCAGCTCCATTCGATGGCTTCTTTTTTAAAGTAATCGCCAAAGCTCCAGTTGCCCAGCATCTCGAACATGGTGTGATGATAGGTGTCGATACCCACCTCTTCCAGGTCGTTATGCTTACCGCTTACCCGCAGGCAGCGTTGGGTATCCGCCACTCGTGGAAATTTCGCTGGCGCCTCGCCCAAAAAGATGTCTTTAAACTGGTTCATCCCCGCGTTGGTGAACATCAGGGTGGGGTCGTTTTTAACTACAATAGGTGCAGAAGGAACGATAGTATGTCCCTTTGATGCAAAAAAATCAAGAAAGGCTTTGCGAATTTCGTTAGCGGTCATAAGTGCAAAGATAATTATTAGTCCGAAAGTCGGGAAGTCCGGAAGTCGGAAAGTTCGGGAGTAGTTACAGATAAACAAATCTTTCGGACTTCCTGACTTTCGGTCTTTCGGACTTTTTGTCTGAACCATGATTTATAGGATTAAAAGATTAACGCGATTAAATTCAAATCGATAACTCAAATAACATCAAATCCGAAATCGAAAATCCGAAATCCGAAATTATCACCTACATTTGCATCTATGCCCTATAAGGAACGCGACATCAGTAAAATGTATTACACCATGGGTGAGGTATCGGCCCTATTTGATGTTAACGCGTCGCTGATCAGGTTCTATGAAAAGGAGTTTGACGTTCTTCAACCCAAAAAGAACAAAAAGGGCAATCGCCTATTTACGCCGGAGGATATCGAGAACCTAAAGATCATCTTCCACCTGATACGTGATAAAGGCTATACTTTAAATGGCGCCAAAGACCATTTAAAAGGCAATATGAGCGAGACGAAAGATAATCAACGCGTTATCTCTTCCCTGGAAAACCTCAAAAAGTTTTTACTGGAAGTTAGGGATCAATTATAGACACGATTATAGGATATGGATTCGATTACAGGATTTATAGAATTATAAGATAAAGGTGTCCCTATGAATTATTATTTTATAATCTTGTAATCTTATAATTTAATCCTTTAAATCGTGTCACTATGCTGGCAAATCACAAAGGCGAAATCCCTTTTGTAATCCTGATTGTTCCTTTTTTGCTGGGGATAGGTTTGGGATTGGATTTTTCGGAAGGCATTTACCTGGATTATTTAATTGGTTTCCTTCTTTTATTAAGTCTGGCATTCATCGTTCTCAACTTAACTTATGCCCGTTTAAAACTATACAAAACAAAATGGTTGGGTGGTTTGCTCATGACCGCTATTTTGTTCCTGACAGGTTGGCTAAGTGTGGTACAATACAATGAATTAAATAGTGAACATCATTTCTCAAAACAACAAGCCCAATATTTTATCGCTAAAGTCAATAATGAACCCATTGTAAAAAACGGATTGGTGCGTTTTACGGCTGATGTAAAATTTACTATTAACAAGGGCAGGCAATCAGCCGTAAATGGCACTTTGTTGATGGCTATAAAAGATAGCGCGGCTAATGCCATTTATTATGGTGATGAGCTATTAATTCCGGCAAAATATAACCCTATCGAACCGCCCTATAACCCGGGCGAATTCAATTATAAAAAATACCTGGCTAACCAGAATATCCATTACCAGGCTTTTCTTTATCCTAAACAATATAAAGTTATTGCCCAAAACACCGGCAACCCGGTTATCGCCTATTCCCTGCGGTTACGGCAGCGACTGGTGGAAAAATTTAAGCGCAATATGCATGATACCTCGGCTATTGCCGTGGCCTCTACCTTAATATTGGGTTATAAAGCCGATTTGAGCAATGATGTGTTACAGGCTTATTCTAAAACTGGTACTATTCATGTGCTTTCGGTTTCGGGCGCGCATGTGGCTATCATCTATCTCTTACTCAACCTGGTACTTGGGTTTTTAAACCGGTATAAATATGGTAAGCTATTTAAAGCATTGTTGATCATTACCTTAATATGGTATTACTCGCTGCTTACGGGCTTCTCTCCTGCCGTTTGCCGCGCAGCGGTTATGATCTCGATGGTGATTATCGGTAAAACATTTAGCCGGTATATTAATACGTTAAATATCCTGGCGATATCTGCCTTTTTTCTACTGCTTTACGATCCGCTTTTTATAACAGATGTTGGCTTCCAGCTATCCTACCTGGCGGTTGTGGGCCTTATCGTATTTCAGCCAATCGTATATAAATGGCTAACCTTTAAAAATAAATGGGCCGATAAGCTATGGGCGCTGTGCTCGGTTTCCATCGCTGCGCAGGTAATTACCTTTCCGTTAAGCGCCTTTTATTTTCACCAGTTCCCGGTATATTTTTTAATTAGTAACCTGTTTATTATAATCCCCGCCGAGGTTATTATGTGTGTCGGCATTGCTTATTTGCTCATTCCGCAAATTCCTGTGCTTTCAACAGTTTTGGGCTATGTGTTAGAGAAATCTATCGTTATTATGAATAAGGTATTGGCCGTAATTGAACATACGCCTTTTGCCAGCATTGGTAAAATATGGTTAAATACGGTTGAATATTTATTAGCCTATGTTATCATCATTTGCCTGTTTTATTTCCTTTTTGATAGGAAAAAATGGTTGCTAAAAGTTAGTTTAGCGGGAATGTTATTGTTGTGTATCAGTTTAAGCTCTAAAAAGGTTAATGCCGTCCAGTCAGACCAAATCACTTTTCTGAATTTAAAAAAACATCGCGGACTGGTATTTAAAAATGGCGATCAGGCAATTGTACTATCAGATATGAAAGCCGATGATAAAAACTACCAATATTCGGTGCAGCCATGTTTGGACAGTCTTAAAATCGAAAAGGCTTCCCTGCTGGACATCGGGCATGATACCCGGACTGCCTGGTTTGCCAAAAGAGCGAACCTGATCCAGTTTAAATATAAGCTGATCCTGGTATTTGACGACCAGTTGCCAAACAAATTATTACCACAAAAATTAAAGGTTGATTATGTGTATGTAACGGGCAATCCGCATACTGCTTTAAATGTTATTAATAAAAGTTATGATTATCATACGCTTGTTATTGATGCCAGCAATACTGACCGTATAATTAACAGCCTTGAACAGCAGGCTAAAATTGCACATGTCAATTATCAGATTTTAAAACGTAACAATTCATTCACCGTATTATCTAACTAAATATTTGTATATTGTATTATAAACTAAAAGATCATGAATAATAAAATTTTCAAAATCGCCCTTGGCTTAACGTTTACCTTAGCCGCATTTGGTGCAAAAGCGCAAAAAAATTATACAGAAGGTGTTATCACTTATAGTACAACCACTGCGGCCGGAAGTGCCGACTCAAAAATCCTTTTCAGAGGTGATTCATCTGCCCAAGTCATCGTATCAGGTCCTGCTACCATTAAGCTGATCACAACGGCAAAGCACACTTACTTTGCTGTTTTGGTTGATGTGCCGGTAGCCAACAACCTGAAGAAAGCGGCTGTTTTAACGCCTGATGAAATTGACCAGGCAAGTGAAGATATACCAAAGTTTACATTTACACCAAGCGCAGATACCAAGCAGATTGCCGGGTATAACTGTAAGAAATTTACAGCAAAGGACGCCAAAAGCGGGACGGATGTTGAAGTATGGGTAACCAACGACATATCAGCACCAACAAATACAATTAGCAGCCCTTTTGCAAGTACCGGTGGTTTTCCGGTGCAGATCACAACTAACCAGGGAGGGCAAAAATCTGACGCTACCTTAAAATCAATTGTTGAACAAAAAATGCCTGTAGGTTCTTTTGGTGTACCTGCCGGTTACGACAGGATAACCTACGATGAGTTAAAAGCAATGCGTGGGAGATAGTCAGCGGTATAACATATTTTTAAAGGTTTCTTAACATATTGGTTAAATAATTAATTTTGCGACCCTATGTTGAGAAGCCTTATTAGTTTTGTAAAGTTTTTTCTTTTCTGGCTCCTGTTCTTTATGCTGACAAGAGCCACGTTTGAATTATACTTTTATAATAAACTAAAAGATGTAAGCTTTGGCGAAATAGCCAAAACCTTTTTATATGGCATCCGCATGGATGTGTCGGCGACGGCGTATATCGCTATAATTCCTCTCCTGGTTTTTATTGTTAACTGGTTCATACCTCAAAGCTTCATCAAAAGCATTTGGCTAAAGGTTTATGTATGGGTTTCGATATTTTTTATAAGCCTTATTGCTATTGTCGACCTGGGCATATTTACCGAATGGGGTGCCAAGGTTAATTTCAGAGCATTTGATACGCTGTATAATTCACCCTCCGAATCCATGTCGTCTACGGCCTCCTCGCCTATCGCGCTCAACTTAAGTATCGGATTGGGACTATTAATTATCGGCATTATCTTATCGAACTTAATAATTGATTACTCTTTTAAAAAGCCCGTTGAAAAAAAAAGGAGCAAAGTACTGTTTGCCGTCTTGTTATTATTGGTTAATTTTTTAATCCTCCGCGGTACATTAACGCCTGTTCCTATTAATCAAAGCGCGGGCTATTTTTCAGACAATCAACTACTTGACCTTTCGGCGCAAAACACCGAATGGAACCTGGCGAATAATATTTTCGAAAACCTGCGCCGCCCGTATAACCCTTACTTATTCATGCCGCCTGCCCAGGCAAAAAAATTAGTCAATGAAACCTTTGCTGTAAAAAAAGATACAACTGTACATATTTTAACAACCGATAAACCCAACGTAGTTATTATTCAGTTGGAAAGTTTTACGGCCGACCTGATCCAATCGTTAGGCGGTGAAAAAGGCGATGCACCAAACTTTGAAAAGTTTATTAAAAACGGGGTGTTGTTTAATAACATCTACGCCGCCGGTGATCGGACTGATAAAGGCATTATAGCTATCCTAAGTGGGTTCCCGTCACAGGCCATTCGTACTATTGTTATTGACACGGCTAAACAACATAAGCTACCCTCTTTACTGACTGTGTTTAGCCGTACCGGCTATACTACCTCTTACTTTTATGGCGGCACAAGCAGTTACATGAGTTTTAATACTTATATGGCCGACCATAAAACCGATCATATCACCGATGAGGCCAGTTTTGCTAAAAGCGAAGTAGGTTCGACCTGGGGGGCACATGATAATGTTCTTTTCGCCAGGCACCTAACTTATTTGAACCAACAAACCAAACCATTTTTTTCGCTGATACAAACGCTAACCAATCATGAGCCGTTTGTGTTGCCGGTGCCGCCACATTTTAAAGGCAGCGATGTAACTAACCAATTCCGTAGTACTGCTTATTTTACTGATTCATGCCTTAACGCGTATTTTGAGGACGCTAAAAAGCACGACTGGTACAAAAACACCTTATTTATTTTAGTGGCCGATCACGGACACCGGTTACCAAAAAGTACGTCAATGGCTTACAATCCTGCCAAATATCATATTCCGCTATTGTTTTTGGGTGATGTCATCAAACCTGAATATCGTGGTAAACAGATCAGTAAATTAGGTAATCAAACCGATATTGCAGCCACCCTTTTGGCCCAGCTTAACCTGCCGCATCAGCAATTTGAATGGTCAAAAGACCTGTTAAACCCTTATAGTAATGAATTTGCCTTTTTCGACTGGGACAATGGGTTTGGTTACTTGACGCCACAACAAGCTGTATCTTATGACAATTCAGGACAACGAATGATTTATATCAGGAACAAGCAGGCCCCTGGAAGCCTAACAAATAAAACCCTGCTTTACGGGAAGGCTTTTATGCAGCAAATATTTACGGAGTATTTGGCGTATTAACTCCCCCATTGTCTGTGTCCTCACAGACAATAACCTGGTAGTTGTCGGTGGGGACACCGACAATGAGGAACACTCTTAATTAATTTCTTTACCCAAAGCCACCACCCAATCATTAAACAGCCGGGTTTCCATTTCCACCGCCTTGTCCGCATGCAACTGCCATACCGGGGAAAAGCTTTTTAACTGGTTGATCATTTCTTCCAAATGGCCCTCTTCTTCTAAAATGATCGATTTTACATTTATTTTACTGCCTGCCTTATCCAGGGCGTCCTGGTAAACGGGGTAAAGTTCATCTGCGCGTACTTCAATAGCATAGGTTACCAGCAGGTAAGCTGCAAAACGTAATTCACGACCTGTTAATTTTAATTCCTTTTTAAGATACCGGCATACTTCCACATCCAGCACATTCAAATAATATTTGCTAAAGGCGGGTGCTACTAAGTATTGATCGGCATAGGTTGGACAAAGCGCCTCGCCTGTTTTTTCAATTTGCTTTTTCAGATAGAAAGCATGACGATGCTCTTCTGCCGCATGCTTTAAAATAATATACGTAACCGTAACCGGATCTTCGCTGGCAGATATTTTGCGCGCACCGGTATTTTCCATTAAGGATAAGGTGTTTAACCAGCGTGCATGTAGTTCATTATTGGCAATTATAGCGGGTAATAGGGTATCTAGTTCCATAGTATTATAGATGATTACACTGATTATTTTTTGATTACACCGATTAATCAGTGTAATCTCTATTAAAATCGATGCAATCTATTTTTAAATCTCGTCAAGCGCCTGTTCAATTTTGCTGTAAATGTAAGCCAACTCATCATTGGTAATGCAATATGGAGGTAAAATGTAAACTATATTGCCCAGCGGTCGCAAAATAATCCCGGCATCCAAAAAATAAGTGTACAATTTATCGCGCAGCGAATTAAAATACGAAGTATCGCTTCCTGTTTCCCATTCCATCGCCAAAATAGTCCCGGTTTGGCGGGTTGTTTTAATTTTAGGATGATATTTGATCTTGAAGGCAAATTGTTCATGAAGCGTTTCAATTCTCTTAATATTTGCCATAGTGGCTTCATCTAAAAAAATATCCAAACTTGCCAAAGCAGCCGCACAAGCTACCGGGTTTGCGGTAAACGAGTGTCCGTGGAACAGCGTTTTTAACCTATCGTCAGATAAAAAAGCATCAAATATTTGTTGGGTACAGGTAGTTAACCCCAAAGCCATGGTTCCACCGGTAAGTCCTTTTGAAAAACACATAATATCGGGCTGCTCCTTTACGTGCTCACAAGCAAAACGTTTACCAGTCCTACCAAAGCCGGTAAATATTTCATCGGCTATTAACAGAACACCCTCTTTTCGGCAATGGGCCATCAGCTCATTTAAATATTTAGCTTCATACATTAACATGCCGCCAGCACCTTGAACCAGCGGTTCGAAAATGAAACAGGCTAATTGAGATTTGAGATTTGAGATCTGAGATTTGAGATCTTGTATATTTTCATTGTTTGGGGTATCAATAAACTCAACCTCAAATAATAACGAATCAAATGCTGCTGTAAATGCGCTGCGGCCGCTTACAGCCATGGCACCAAAAGTATCGCCATGATAGGCATTATTAAAAGCTAATATTTTAGTGCGGGTTTTGCCCTGGTTGTGCCAGTATTGCAGGCACATTTTAATGGCTACCTCAACAGCAGTAGAGCCGTTATCCGAATAAAAAGCTTTTTGCTGATTATCGGGTAATATAGCCAACAATCTTTCGGCCAATTCTACAGCACCTTCGTGGGTAAAGCCCGCAAATATTACATGTTCCAGTTTAGTCAGTTGCTCGGCTACCTTTTGAGCGATATAGGGATGAGAATGACCATGAATATTCACCCACCAGGAAGATACTGCGTCAATGTATTTTTTACCATCCTCTCCAAAAAGACAGGCGCCTTCACCCCTTACGATGGGCACAGGCGGCAAAGCTGTTTGCATTTGTGTATAGGGATGCCATATTACTTTTAAATCTCTATTCTTCAGGTTCATACACCAGTAATTAAAAGTTTTGCTATATGCTGATCAGTAGGGAAAGTAAATTCTTCCGGCCGCAGATCTTTTAATTTTATCCAGCGAAAGGATTGTAATACCTCGCCTTCCCCGTCAAAATCAAATGGTATTGTTTTAATGGCAACATCCAGTTTTGATATCGCCTTTACCAGGTAATATACGCTGATGATCTGCGAGTCATTAAAGGCAGATTTCACAAAAAAATCAGTCGTATAAAAATGGGCGGTCACAGCTATCCGGGTGTTGCATTCTTCCATAAATTCGCGCTTCAGGCCCTCGGTTAATCCCTCGCCGTATTCTAATCCTCCACCCGGAAATTTGGTGAAATCTATGCCATACTCATGCTCATCGCTTAACAATATCTCATCATTATCGTTGATGAGCAGACCATATACACGAACGTTAAACTGATACATTATTCAAAGTGTTTTTTATTACGGATTACCCGGTCCATTGTCCACTCAATTGTTTCCGTTTTTGGTTCTGAACGTATGGGACAATTGGGCATGCTACAGTAATGACAACAATCGGGCAAACAGGGGTCAGCGTGAATAAATAATTCGGTTTTGGTCACTTTATTGTTTATTAACCGATCAACCGACGATACCTCTTCATGCACCCGGTTCAAATCAAAATAATTGGGTAGTGTTAAATGGCAATCGATATGCAGCTCATTGCCGTATTTTTGTGCCCTGAAATTATGGATATCGATCCACTCGTCTTTTCGGTTGGCATTCAAAACTTCAACAACCTCGTTTACTACCTTAAAATCAGCTTCATCCATTAACCCGCCCACTGATCTGCGCACTAATTTATAACAAGTGAACAGAATATACAGCCCTACAAAAATTGATAATAAACTATCCAGCAATACTATTTTAGTAAACTGAATCAGGAACAAACCAATTACCAATCCTGCGCTGGTCACCATATCGGTTAATAGGTGCCTGCCATCAGCCTCGATCGTAATGGATGGTATAGATTTACCTTTACGGATCATATAATATCCTAAACCGCCGTTAATAACCCCGGTTGCTCCTATTATCAATGCACCTTTTAACAGATCGTGGATTACGTTGGGATAAAAAATGCCATAAACTGATTTGATAATAATGACCAAACCCGCCAGGCCAATTAAAAGCCCTTCGATAAAAACTGAGAAGAATTCCACCTTGCCGTGCCCGTACGGATGATTTTCGTCGCGGGGTTGTGAGGACAGGTAAATGCTAAAAAAGGCAAATGAGCTGGCAAAAACATTTACTATACTTTCTGCAGCATCAGTTAATACAAAGTTTGAAGCAGTTAAAAAGTATGCGACAAACTTGGCGATCATCAGGATAACACCTGTAACCAATGAAATTAAAATGATCCGTTTCTGTTCGCGCAAAACCGTTTGAATTAGGCCCAAATTTATAAATAACAACCGTATAAGTTTAGTTCCCTGCATAAAATATTCTGAGAGTCTGAAGTCTTATTTTTTGACTAAAGACTTTGGACTAAAGACTAAGGACTTACCACATAATTTCTATATTTGCCGCATTATCAATAAAACAAAACAATGAGTGCATTAAGTAACAGGATCAATAACCTGTCGGAATCAGCTACGATAAAAATGGCCAAAATGGGCCGCGAATTAGCCGCTAAAGGCGTTGATGTGATCAGCCTTAGCTTTGGCGAGCCTGATTTTCATACCCCTGAACATATAAAGGACGCCGCTAAAAAGGCGATGGATGAAAATTACACGTACTATACGCCAGTTTCGGGCTACCCTGAACTGCGTAAAGCGATAGCTGCCAAGTTGGAAAACGAAAACGGGCTTGACTATGACTTTAGCCAGATAGTGGTTTCTACAGGTGCTAAACAGGCTATTGCTAATGCTGTTTTGTGTTTGGTAAATCCGGGCGAAGAGGTGATCATTCCCACTCCTTACTGGGTCTCCTACTCTGAAGTTGTAAAATTAGCTGACGGTGTTAGTGTATTTATTGAAAGCACGGTTGAGCAGGATTTTAAAATAACACCTGAACAATTAGAAGCGGCTATAACGCCAAACACGAAACTGTTTATGTTTTCGTCGCCAAGCAACCCTACCGGTAGTGTTTACAGCAAAAGCGAACTAGCAGGCCTTGCCAAAGTTTTTGAAAAACACCCGCAGATCTATATCATGTCTGACGAGATATATGAGCATATTAATTATGGTGATAAACACGAATCGATAGCCCAGTTTGACAGCATTAAAGACAGGGTTGTTATTATAAACGGTTTTTCAAAATCATACGCGATGACCGGGTGGCGCATAGGCTATTCGGCATCAAGTAAGGAATTAGCCAATGCATTTGATAAAATGCAGGGACAAATTACATCTGGCACCTGCTCTATTACGCAACGCGCAGGTGTTGCGGCTTATGAAGGCGGACTGGAAAGTGTATTAGCCATGCGTACCCAATTTAAAAAACGCCGCGATTTAGTTTATGGCTTATTAAAAGAAATTAACGGTATTAAGGTAAATCTGCCGGATGGCGCGTTTTACTTCTTTCCTAATGTTACCTCATTCTTTGGTAAAAGCTATAATGGCAAAACTATTAATGATGCAGATGAGTTGAGTATTTACCTGCTGGAAGAAGCTCACGTAGCTACGGTAGGTGGTGATTCTTTTGGCGACAAGAAATCTATCCGTATATCGTATGCAGCGGCCGAAGACAAGCTGATTGAAGCGATAAAAAGGATAAAAGAAGCTTTAGGGAAATTGGTGTAGAGATTAGTGATTAGTTAATTGGAGATTAGGAATATTTTCCTGATCTCTAATTAACTAATCTCTGCTTAACTAATCTCTAATCACTGCTTATAGCCCAAACCCATAAGCTACACGCAAGCCAACAAGGCCGTAGTTGTCACTTTGTCCCGAAAAGTTTTCATAACGCACACCTACATCCCATTTTCTGTTTGCAAAGCCAAGTGTTGGTGATAGAATTAATTTGGTATTGCTGCCATCATGCACCTCAAAACCCGCACCTGCTTCAGCTCCAAAATACAAATTAGATGCAAAAAATGCCTTAATACCAACTTTAACAGGTATAATACCTAAACTTTCATAGTTGGTATTGGGTATAGTTGGAACAGCCTTACCAAACATGTTATAATAACCAGATGTAAGCGTCCACGCAAAACTACTGGTGACATCATATTGCAAACGAGCAGTACCACCTAATTCAAAATTTGAGATATCATGCGCATTCCCGGTTGGAGCGCCGGCTTCTAATCCTATTCCAAAACGCCATGGATTAACAGGAGTGGCAGTAGTTTGCGCCATTACATTACTTCCGATAAATAGTGCCCCTGCTACCAATGCTGTGGCTACTAACTTTGCTGATTTTTTCATTGTTGTGTTATTTAGTAAATAGTAGATATTACAACCCTGTTAACAAATACTTTGCCATAAACCGCCCTTTATTTAATTTTAACATAATTTAATTAACCTAAAAGGGTGATTTTTCACCAGGGTTATCAACAAATGTTAACCGGCTATCACTTGATACTCAGGGAGTAATTAATAGCTTAACGCAGCGAAAATCCTTGACCCAAATAAGCTATTTAATTAATTTAAGCTGGAAGTATGGATTAAAACGAAATTCTTCTTTAGTGTCTGCTTGTTAGGTCTTCATTCATTTTTAACATGACCCGCAATCGATTGCAATAATATTTGCAATACCGGGAATCTTTTCCCAAATTACTTTCCAAATACACCAATAACCTATTATAAACCTAATGAAGCGGTACTTATCAAATTCTTGCCGGTGCGTGATTTTATTTTCGTTGCTAACATTAAGTGCAAACGCCCAGCAGCAAAAAGCCTGGAAAAGCCTGTTTAATGGAAAAGATATGCAAGGCTGGACCGTTGTAGAGAAAATAGCTAATGTACATATAGCCGACAGTAGTTTTGTCATCCACATGACGGCTAACACCCACCGACATGCCTATATCCGCACCAATGATAAGTACAAGGATTTTATACTGGAGCTGGATGTGAAAAAAGATAGCCTGTATGATTCCGGTATTTTATTGCGATGCGTGAGTACACCGGATAGTTTAGTGAGCTTACAGGGATACCAGGTAAAGCTTGACCCGCATCCGGAAAGAATGTGGAACGGATCAGTATTCGACGATTTTGGTGATGATAAAAATTTCCGTTATCACTGGTTCTATACTATTGAAAAAGATGAGAGGGCCCGGGCGGCGTTTAAAAACAACCAGTGGAACCATTTCAGGATAGAGGCTATTGGTAACAATATTAAAGTATGGATCAATGGCGTGCCCATTACCAATATGCTCAACAATAAATATAAAGAGGGATATATTGCCTTAAAGCTCCATTATCTTCAAAACAAACCGGAGAGCGAAAAATATTCGGCACAATTTAAAAACATCCGGATTATTGACCATGATGCTGCGAAATATGCCCGCACCATGGATATACCTGCTAAAGAAGTTTTTTAACCAGACCTATGAAAAAAGTTTTTACGCTATTTGTCCCACTACTGCTGCTATTAGCCAGTTGTACCCATAAAGAAGACCCCATACAAACGGGAAAAGATTGGCCAACTTATGGTGGTAATTCGGCCGGCAATCGCTACTCGCCGTTAGACCAGATCAATACAGGCAATGTGAAAAGTTTAAAAGTGGCCTGGATGTATAATGCTGCAGAACCGGTTGACCCTGCACATAAAAATGAAGATGTTAAAGCCATTCAATGCCAGCCCATAGTTATCCGGGGCATACTTTACGGCACAACGCCCGAGCTTAAACTCTTCGCGATAAATGCTGAAACAGGTGCTCAGCTATGGAAATTTGAACCTAAAAAAGATGAGCAGCGATTTAATACCAGTCGTGGGGTTACTTATTGGGAAAACGGCGACGACAAGCGTATTCTCTACTCCTGCGGTTCAAACTTATACGCGGTAAATGCGAAGGATGGCAAACTGGTAGCCGGTTTTGGTAAAAATGGCGTACTTGATCTGCATACCGGGCTTGGCGAAGGCCTGCATCACGATGTGGAACCATTGTCGGTAAGCGCCACAACGCCGGGTGTTATCTATAAAAATACCTTCATTATCGGCTCGAGTGTTTTAGAAACCGGCGATTCGGCTCCGGGACATATCCGTGCTTTTGATGTAGTTACCGGTAAAATGAAATGGATCTTTCATACCATCCCCCAGCCGGGCGAATTTGGCTACGACACCTGGCCCAAAAACGCTTACCAGCATTTTGGCGGCAACAACAGCTGGGGCGGAATGACGGTGGATAATAAACGCGGTATGGTATATGTCGCCACCGGCTCGCCATCCAACGATTTTTATGGGGAGGCCCGTGCAGGCATGGATCTGTTTGGTAATTGTGTATTGGCGCTAAATGCCGAAACCGGTAAAATGAAATGGTATTTTCAAACCATTCATCATGATTTATGGGACCGTGATCTCCCCTGCGCGCCCAACCTGGGTACGATTAAAGGGAACGACGGAAAATTGCAGGATGTGGTTGTACAAACCACCAAGGACGGTTTAGTTTATGTGCTTGATCGTGATAAAGGGACGTCCTTATTCCCTATTGAGGAGCGCCCTGTGCCATTAACTGGTTTGCCTGGCGAACATCCATGGCCAACGCAACGATATCCTGTTAAACCGGCCCCGCTATCGCACCAGGTATTTACCGAAGCGGATATTACAGATCTTACGCCCGAATCGCATGAGCTAATCAAAAAGAAATTTGATGAAATCCGTACCGATAATAAATTTGCGCCCCCAAGTGTAAAAGGAACTTTAACGTTTGGCATTAGCGGAGGAGCTGAATGGGGCGGCAATGCCATTGACCCTGAAGGTGTGTTTTACCAGAATGCCAATGATGATTTATGGGAACTGGCTATGGCGGATACCGTAACCCGTAATAAACAGTTAGCCGCCTTAAGCAAAGGCAACGCCCTGTATGTTACCAATTGTGCCGTATGCCACGGGCAGGATAAAAAAGGTAGCATGCCCGAGTTTCCAAGCCTGGTTAATATCGGCAAAAAGAAAACCGCGGATGATATTCAGCAATTATTAAAAACCGGCAGCGGCAGGATGCCATCATTTAAAACATCGCTTTCCGATCAGGATCGTACCTCTATTGTTGGATTTTTATTAAACAACGAGATCATTCTGCCTAAACTAAGAACGGCTCGTACCGCACCCGGGGATAAAGAATTAGCATCCGATTTCCCATATCGGCCTTTATACATTAAAAGAATATGGCATGTTTTAACTGATAAAGATGGTTACCCCGCTATCAAACCGCCATGGGGTACTCTAAATGCCATCGACCTTAAGACCGGCAACTATTTATGGCGAGTACCTTTAGGCGAATACCCTGAATTAACAAAAAAAGGAATTCTAACTACGGGAATATCAGCTACCGGCGGGTGGTTTTGCCACACCAATAACTTACGAGGTAAACGGAAAGCAATATCTCGTAATAGCGGCCGGCGGCGCGCGCGGGCAAAAGCCTGGCGGTAATTATGTGGCGTTTGCTTTGCCTTAAGTAGTATTTAGTAGCTAGTATCAAGTAGTAAGATAATTCATGCAATACTTGATACTCACTACTAGCTACTTGCTACTGCCTTCCTCTTCCGGTACCCTTCCATGCCACCAGGTGGCTAATGATGATCCGGTGATATTCATCATTGGCCCGAATACAGCTGAGGCAAGGCCTATGGAAGCTATACCACCCATTAATAAAGCTAACCCGGAAGCAAGGCCCGCGTTTTGCATGCCTACTTCTAAGGATATGGTACGGCAATCTTTTTCTTTGAAGCCCAACAAGCGGCTTGACCAGTAGCCCATGATATAACCCAAAACGTTATGAATAAGCACTGCCAGCACCAGCAATGGCCCAACTTTGAGCAAACTGTCGCGCCCGGCGGCTGTTATGATAACAATGACCACTGCAATGCCTATCATAGAGATTAAGGGCATTATTTTATCCAGCCACTTTATTTTTCCACGTAATACCATATGAAATAAGAGGCCTGCAAAAATAGGGATCAACACTACCTTAGTGGTATCCCAGGCCATATCCCAAAAATGAACCTCGACTAATTTGTTTGCCAGCAGGCGCATTAATAAAGGGGTAAGCAGTGGAGCCAATAGTGTAGAAACCGCTGTAACTGCTATCGACAATGCCAAATTTGCCCGGGCCAAATAGGACATCACATTGGAGGCTAAACCACTTGGGCAGCAACCAATTAAAATAATGCCTGCGGCAATTTCTTTGGGAAAATCAAATACCGTTGCAATGGTGAAGCCTATAAGCGGCATAATGGTATAATGGCAAATAACACCAACGCCTATTGCTTTTGGGGTTTTTAATACAAGCTGCATCTCTTTCAAACTAAATTCGCCACCCATGCCGAACATAATTACCTGCAGTAACGGGAGTATAAGTTTTGAGTATTTAAAATCTCCGTATTGTATAAAATAATGCGGGTAATACATGGACAAACTAACCATGGCAAATATCATGGTGGTAAAAGAAAATCCTTTTAGTTTTTGGGTATTGCGAAATATAATGGACAGGTTCGCGAAAAACAGCATCAGCAACCAGCCGGATATAATTGTATTATTTGTTATTGCGCTAACAATATAGGCCAATAGCAAGACTATTGCCGTGACATAAGTGATTTTTTTAAACATTTAATTTATAGAATTGATGCCGCCGAACGGTTTATTTGGTCACTAAGATATAAATGTTTTAATATTCTCCTTAAACAAAAAAGGACAGGCTAATTAATAACCTGTCCTTTTAAAAAAATGTCGTAAATTTTATTTTCCTGATTCCTTACCTACTTCCATCGGGTTTACTCCGCCTGAAGCCGCGCCACGGGCGCCACCACCAGCAGTACGTTGTTTAAATAGCTGGAATTTTGATGGTTCCGGCAGTTTGCCCCATGTATTATTGGTTTCGTCAATATCTGCTGTTTCACGCATTGGGTCTAACCGAATAGAAGCAACCTCCTTATCCTGGGTATAGAATTTGGTCACGTGCTTCTCATTCAAGCGCCATATCTGGGCAGGAATACGATCAATTGATTTGGTACCGTCTTTAAATGTAAACTCGACAATGATAGGCATAACCAGTCCGCCTTTGTTGGTGAACGAAAGTTCATAGAAATATTTATTGCCAAATTTTGCTTTTTCCGCT